>Ga0136643_10014840_pt1 | contig 11706 bp, 6 predicted proteins | sample TergutLab28metaG_FD_96883 | JGI IMG/M metagenome (GOLD analysis project Ga0136643, IMG submission 96883) | Labiotermes labralis P1 segment gut microbial communities from Petit-Saut dam, French Guiana - Lab288 P1 (version 3) (version 3) | ecosystem: Host-associated > Arthropoda: Insects >...
TTTATTTCATTATTTAATGCTCAACATGTTTCGGATGTTAATACATCCATCCTCAAGAGCTTGCGACTTATTTGTTGAGTTATTTCATGGGTTGTATTGCTCTGGTTCGATGTGTGTTGGTGTGTTGGCACTAGTGCTTCAGCCTGCATACGGATACCACACTACCCCAGCCAAACCACAACGTAACACCAACACACATCGAACCAGAGCAATGCAGCCCATGAAATAACTCAACAAATAAGTTGCAAGCTCCTGAGGATGGATGTATTAACATCCGAAACATGTTGAGCATTAAATAATGAAATAAAAAAGCAAGTGATATCAAGTTGTTCTCTCTTTATTCAACTATCAAGATGATGCACGGTCCATTAAACATAAGTACAAGCGATGTAAATGATCCCTAGGAATAACGGCACAACATGTCCTCCCCCATTCTTTCTGTCCCTTAAATAAACGGGAAAAAAATAAAACTAAGCGCCCCGTTAATCGGAACATAAGTAACTTATGTTTAGGCATAAGTCAGAGTTTCCCGAAATTTCTTTTACCACGGAACCCATTTCTTGGCACCTTATTGAACGATGCTTTCAACTACCATACAGAGTAGATGGTAGACAAATCAGATATGAGTAAGGAGCATTGGTGGAATGACGCTGACTGGAATAACCTGGAATAATAGGAGAAATCCCTATCCCAGCTGCCACTTTATCTATTACAAATCTCTCAGTGGTTTCCCTGGAGTCGAATCAGGGCCTATGTTTTGATTTTGTATGAGCCTGTCGTCTGTCCAGCTCAATAAAGACACGTATTAACAACTGAGTGCGGTCGAGAGGGTGTCTCAGGTTCTAGAAGCAAGAAAATGTACATTTAATCACACCGAAGCATCATGTAAAGGAACTGAGGTCATTGGGTTTAAATGAGGTTTATAATAACTTGTTTGGTTTGCGAAACATAGTTCTCAGCATTGTCTTCATTGAGCTGTGGCCCTGCGCGAACGTTTCTCAACAAATTTCAATGTCGGCAGTGTCAATATAAGTTACTTCGCAAGTTCAGCAAATTTCTGTCCACTGTAAGGAGGTAATACCCATTATTCAAGAATTATGTTAAATTCTAATCAGTTAGAGAATGTATCTAGAGCTGTTGTATAAACTCTGTGTGGAGCCGTTTGGTTCCGTGAAGTAGAGCTGGAAATCATTGGCCTGAGTGTTTACTCGCCGTTGGATTGGAAAATGGAACACAGTAAAAATAAATTATAGCATATAAAAAGGTAGTAACTGATTTTTCTATTATATGTATAGGGTCTTGCTGGGGAACCCGGAGGGAAGGAGACCACTGGGGAGACCTAGGCATAGATGGGTGGATAATATTAGGATGGGTCTTCAGGAGGTGGGATGTGGGTATGTGGACTGGATTGGTCTGGCCCAGGATAAAGACAGATGGCGGACGCTTGTGAGTGTGGTAATGAACCTTCGGGTTCCGTGAAATGCGGGGAATTTCTTGACTAGCTGCAAACCAGTTACCTTCTTAAGGATTCTATGTTATCGCCATTCTAGGATTTCTTCTTCCCACATCCTTCATTGTCCGCCCCAGAACGACGCGGTGCCCAAACGGCAATTCCCGTGGCTCTGCAGTACGCTGATACAATCAGTGACTAATGTCTGTGGGCTGGAATTTGAATATATTTTAAATCCCTTCTTTTGTATTAGCTTCTTGACATTTCTTTAGGAGCTGCCGATTTTTTTATTTGAAAGTAACCACTCGGGAGCCGGGATAGTGCAGCCGTAGTTGTGACTAGGCCACGGACTAGACTGCCGAGGAGTCGTGGTTAGATTCCCAACAGGTATAAGAAATTTTCCCCTTCTCTAATACTCTACACCGGTCCTGCGTCCCACACACCCTACTTTCTATTCAGTGGACACCTTGGACTCCTTCCTCAGGGGTCAAGCGGCCGGGACGTGAACGTGACCACTCCGCTCCAACTAGGGCCGGGGTTCAGACAGCGCAGAGCTCTATCGCGACTCCTCTCAAATGCCTTCATGGTGTGTACACAAACGACGTTCAATGTGACGCTTTCCTGTGACACGCTTTTATCGCTATTTTTCTTCAGTTTTTCTGCATTAATTTGGCACTTGCAGATTCCAGATTCCAGTGGGAACGCGGTCTAAGGCGTGGGTCTGCTGCGGTCTCTCGCTAGATGGGGTTGTGGGTTCGAATCCCGCCGGTGGCTATGGATGTCTGTCTCTAGTGAACTTTGTGTATTGCCACGTAGATGTCTCTGAGACGGGCTTATCTATCATCTAGAGGAGTCCTACCGAGTGTGGTGTGTCTGAGAATGATCGCGATTCCACGATAATGAGGAGGCCTTGACCCAATAGGGTCTGCCGCGCCATGGAGGAAAAAATTTGCAGTCTAAATAACACTAATTAATATTTTATAGAATTATACACTCTAACTTGCAATAATATTAAATTATTTCTGGAAAAACTGCTGTGATAATGATATTTGTTACTAGATTTTTATTGGATTGCGTCAAATGTGAGGATGTGTTAACTGTAGTTCGCTGAAGGATGTTGTTAGTAACTCGGATTATATGGAACTGGAGTTATGAATGGGTAACGATGCGGAAGTTTACACAAAGTCTTAGCGATAGTTAGTAACTACCCTAGCGTCTGCCTAGAAAAAAGACAAGTAAAACAAGAAATCTCAGTTAGACGGAGATTTGAAAGGGGTACCTTCTGAATACAAGTCGAGGACATTACTTCTTCAATATTTTTGCTAGAAGAAGATCGTTTTGTTAAGACAGTAATGTCGAATAGTCAGTTCTAATAGATTAATATCCAATTACAGGCCTAAAATTGCATTCTATTATGTTCTAACAATTTCAAATTAGCGGAAGTTGTAATAAGCAAAGATATTGTCTGTTTTGAGATATGTTTTGCAATGAAGATACCGGACTAGATCATGTCCGAACAATTGCCACGAACTAGATTACGTTTTAAACGTGGCTTCCCGAATGCCACATGATTGTGTCCCTCAACTCTGCAGGTTGCTAATAACAGCGACTCTCTTTGTTATCGGCGGCCTTCCACTCTTATTCCCCCCACCGGCAGCCTTCAGCTACATACAAAGATTTGTTCCCTGTGTGAATAGATACAGTCTGCCTGCAGCATAAGGAAATGTATCGATCATCGCGTTCGTTACCAATTTGCCATTAGATACATCTTAATGCCAACTCTACAGCAGGCCTATTATAACACTGAAGGTTCAGGATCTGTGAACCGAAACCCCACAGTTGGATACCGCCTTCTTCTATTCCATGTCCATTTCAATAGTAACTATTCAGTTATGTGCTTGTTGTTTAATGGTGCTATCAGTGTGTCAGATATTGTGCCGATTTTTAAAGTGGTTCCTGAATAACGAATTGGAGAAATGACGAAAATATCGACCGTGATGTGTAATTTGTGTTTCCTTCTAGGATAGAAATCGTCGGCAGGGAGGGAGAAAGGCTGCGGATAGTATCATTTAGGATAATATCTTAACTCTTCTTGGATGTTCTGTAGAGTAAATTGGCAGTTATTTGCCAACGTTTCGGGACAACTTATCTGCCCCAGAAGATTATTCTTGGACTGTTCCGCCCTTAAAGATGGGAGCGATAGGCTGTCCCGAAATGTCGGTAACTAACTACCAATTGGATTTCGGCATCTCCTGAACACAGGCCAAAACAATGTTTATACCAGATTTCTCGGTTTAATAGGGCAATCTTCATACACCTTATAATAGTTACTGGTCTTGCAAAAGGCACAATAAAAATGTCGTTCCGCGTTCTCTGTTGTACCCATCCGAGCTATATGTTCAGCCTATTGTGACCACCCTGGCTTCACAAATTAGCAGTGTCAGAAGAACTGTAAGAAGCACTCATATGACTATGTTGGGCTGCCTTTGGTATAATTTACAACCATGTTCCAATTCAGTTGGTTAGAAGGCAGCTTTTCTCGGGGGTAAAGCAGTCGGGGCGTAAAGCTGAAAAATTTGTCTAGTACCGAGCTTAAGAATGAATAGAGTCGTATCCTTACAAGCACACAAGTCTACAGCTTGTGTACAGGGACGAATTTGTCGTTCTTTTAACCAGGAAGATTCAAGTAATCTGGGATGTTACCCTTTGTTAACCGGCTATTTAGTTCTCGACATTTCGAAAGATCTCAGGTGCCTTCAAGTTTACTGGCATACTTTGAATGCCGAAACATTTTAACCATTTTAAGCACAAATTTAAATAGAAGAAGTAGGAGGGGGTTGAAGTGGTAGACACTAAATTGATTATTCTAGGGGGTCAGAAAATTTAGTGCTCCAAATGTTCGCAGACCGATCACGGTGGCCGAGTAGACTGAGACGTAGGTCTACGGCCGCTAGACTGTTGGGATCGCGGGTTCGAATTCAGCTGAGGGCATGAACATCTTTCTCTTGTCTTTGTGGTGTGTTATGTTTTGCCTCTGCGACGGGCTGATCACTCGTTCAGGGGAGTCTTACTGTGTGTGTATGTGTGTGTCTAATTGTGTGCGATCTACAAACCGCAAAATGAGGCCGTCTAGGTCCGATTTGAGCTGTAGCGTCAAAAAAAAAAAAGTTGCTTCATGACTGCTCGTCCTTGTGGTAAAGCTAGGCAGCAGGCAAATCAGACAGCTGTGTAAGAAGACGGTAAGGTGAAGGGAATTGGACGGTTTGATTATGCAGCAGAGAAAACAAGTCGAAAGTGTTGGCGAAATTTTGGATTTTTATGAGGAATTTTGCGTTGTGGTGAAATGTTGATAATGTTTGGAGGGCTACGTCTGCTCGGAAAATTTGAACTTAATGTTGGGAGGTGTCAGATGAAAATACTTTTATATCTCGATGCATCTCGCTTTCGGAATAGCATCACTTTTACTGGAAAGTCCTCAGGCTTCGTCCGAGTGTCCTGATAGTAGCAGCGTAAAGATGAAGATGTGTATGGATCATCGATGGAATTATCTTATGGAAGAAAACCGAAGTGCTTGGAGATAAACCGCTCCGAACGCCACACTGTCCACCATAAAAGTCACGTGGGATTGTCTGGGATCGGTCTCGGATCTTAGCAGTGACAGGGCGGCGAGACATGTTCCTACCTTACAGTAAACACCCAGTCTTCATTACAATATCTAATCGGTTAAGGACTTGTGGGGAATTAATAGCTCTTTGTTCTGAGAATTACGCGAAACACGAAAGAACTCTAGTCGGCAAAATGCAGATTTTTAATGTAAAAGCAGATAATCCATTTAATTAAAACACTTTATTATCCAACACATACACAAATATATAATTCGTAGTAACAATTAGAATTATTATAAAATATCTAAAAATATTTAAAATTGCTCCAACATATTTCGGATCACAAGAGATCCATCATCAGGGTGCTTTATACAGTGCTTGGCTGAAATTACAGTAATGGTTCCATCGTGTCCGTTGACATGGACCTAGTCGGTGTTATGGCAGCATATTTGCCCGTGTTGCATGTGTGTACTGCACAGTCTAGAGAGGCAAATATGCTGTCATAACACCGACTACGCCCATGTCAACGGACACAATAGAACCATTACTGTAATTTTAGCCAAGCACTGTATAAAGCTCCCTGATGATGGATCCCTTGTGATTCGAAATATGTTGGAGCATTTTTAAATATTTTTAAATATTTTACAATAATTCTAATTGTATCTACGAGTTAGTATATTTGTGCATCAGTTGGATAATAAAGTGTTTTAATCGTCATTGATCACGGTACAAGCATGAAGATACATTTAATAACCACTGTGTTTAGTGTATGCGGTCCAGTGTATGAAAACTGATGCTAGCGAGCTTGCCTAGGTCTGGAAATTCTAGGATTCAAATTACTTAGTTTAAAAGAGAAAATCTTCCATGATAAGTGGGCCTCTGTCACACGACATGCCACGTCTTCTGGTTGCGGATGGAGGAACGACCTCCAATATGGAGGGTAGCTGCAAATGTACTGAATAAGCAGTACCGGAGAGCCGACGAGGGGTGGTCCTCTAGTTTGGGTGTTCGGCGAGATGCTTGAAACCGACCCTGTTGCGAAAGAGTTACATGTGCCTAGGACCTGGAATGATTCTTTATACGACCTAAGCAATGAAAAAAGACCATGAGAGTTGATACCTGCAATTTTAGGAGCCTGTATAGGGCAGGCCCACTTACAGCAGCAGCCAGGGAATAATCAAGATATAAATTAGATTTAGTGAGTGTATAGGAGGTTAAATGGGAGACAGGGGGCACTGTAAAAGCAGGGGATTATTTTTTTCTATGAAAAAGGAAGGCGAAAATCTTTAATTGGGAACAGGAAATTTATACACGACAGAACAGTATAAGCAATTAAGAGAGCAGAATTTGTTAGTTCTGAGAGTTCTTTTGTGTAAAGTAATTGTTTTGAATGCACATGAACCAGCTGAAGAAATAATTGATGACACAGAAGACAGATTTTATGAAGAATTAGAGCAGTTTTTTTTTATAATTTTCTTAAGTGCCATATGAAAATTATGTTAGGCGATTTTAATGCAAAATTGGGGAGAGAGGATATTTTCAAACCGACAACTGGGAATGAGATTCTACATGGGGATAGTAATGATATTAGTGTAATAAAGTAAACTTTGGCACATCAAAAAACCTGGTTCTTAAGAGCACAATGTTCCTGCATCGAAATATTCATAAATACGCCTGGGCCTCTCCTTATGGCAAAACTCACAACCAGACTGATCACATATTGATAGATAGGAGATGGCATTCGAGTACACTAGATGTGCGACTTTCAGGGGAGCTAACTGTAATAGTTATCAATATCTTGTGGATGCAAAATTTATGGAAATATTGGCAATACCTAAACAAGCAGCACAGAAGTCTGATGTGGAGAGATTAAGTCTCTGGAAGCTCAGTTAGCTGGAGTTTAGAAAACAAAGATCTCAAAGGGGGTTTCAGCTTTGGGAAATTAAGTGATGGCGATAACATAAATAGGACTTGAGAAAACATTAAAGATAATATATAAACCGCAGATAAATGGAGTATCGGTCTATATAAATTGAAGCAACATAATTCTTTGTTTGATGAAGATTGTTTAAGATTTTAGAGATCAAAGGAAGCAGGCTAAAATGCAGTGTTTACAGTATCCAACCTAAATCACTGTAGATAATCGTAACACTGTAAGTCGTGATGGTAGTTGAAATTTCAAGAAAAAGAAGGCTATCTTAAAGCTAAAATTGATGACCTTGAAACTAAGAGTACGACCAAGAATATCAGAGGCTTGTGTAGGGGTATCAGTGTTTTTAAGGATTACCAGTCTAAAACTAATATAGTGAAGGATGAGGATGGTGATTTGGTTCCAGTCTCCTACAATAGTTTGGCTAGGTGGAGGATCCATTTGTCTCAGTTTTCTGAATGTATATAAGGTTAATGATGTTAGGCAGCAGAGCCACTAGTGCCTGAGCCAAGTGCCTTTGAGGTTGAGATGCCTATTGAAAATCTAATAAGAGACACATCACCAGGTATTGATCAATTCCCAGCAGAATTTATTAAAGCAGGGTGTAGAAAAATTCGTTCTGAGATCCATAAATTTATAATTCTATTTGGAAAAAGAAGGAATTGCTTGAGGAGTAGAATGATTCGATCACTGTATCTGTATATTCGGAGGGTGATAAAACACGTAGTAATTATAGAGGCATATCACTCTTTTCAACTGCGTACAAAATTTTATCTAACATCCTGCTGTCAAGTTAAACTCCATGTGCAGAGGAAATTATTGGAGAACATCATGGTGGATTTCGCCCCAACAGGTCAGTTACAGATCACATTGTCTGCATTTGTCAAATAAGTGAGAAAAAAATGGAAACAGATGAATAGTGCATCAGCTATTTATTGGCTTCACGAAAGCCTATAATTCAGTCAGGAGGGAGATCTTGTATAATATTCTCGTTGAGCTTGGTGTCCCTAAGAAATTGGTAAGGCTAATAAAAATGTGTCAGAATGAAACCTATAGCAGAGTCTGGGTAGGCAAACATTTGTCGGAAGTAATTCCCACTAAGAATGGTTTGAAACAAGGAGATGCTTTAACGCCATTGCTTTTCAACTTTGTTTAAGGCTATACCGTTAGGAGGGTTTAGGTAAACCAAGATGGCTTGAAATTTAATGGTACACATTAGCTTTTAGGTTAAGCTGACGATGTTAATATATTGGGCGGAAGCGTACCTACTGTAAATAAAAAACATATACCCTTTGGTAGTTGCTAGTAAGGAGACTGGACTGGAAGTAAATGTTGAGAAACGAAGTAACGGTTCATGTCTCGAGATCAGAATGTAGGATGAAGTCACATACAAAGATTAATAATAGTTCCTTTGAAAGGGTGGAAAATTTATAATATTTGGGAACAATCCTAACGGATCAAAATTCCATTCAGGAAGAAATTAAAAACAAGTTGAAGTCAGGAAATGCTTCCAGTCATGCGGTGTAGAATCGTTTGTTTTCCAGTTTGGTATCCAAAAGTGTATAGAGAAATAATATTTTGCCTATTGTTTTGTATGGGTGTGAAACTTGGTCGCTCACATTGAGGGAGGAACGTAGGCTAAGGATGTCTGAAAACAGGGTACTGAGGAGAATATTTAGGTGTAGGAGGGACGAGATGACAGAAGGGTGGAGAAACCTACATAATGAGGAGCTTAATTATCTGTACTGCTCACCAGACATTATCGAGTGATAAAATCGAGAAGAATGAAACGGGCAGGGCATGTGGCAATTATGCGAGGGAGGAGAGGTGAATACACGAAATTGGTTGGGAAACCTGAGTGAAAGAAACCACTTGGAAGACCCAGGCATAGATGGGAGCGTAATATTAAGATGGATCTTCAAGAAGTGGAATGGGGGACTTGGACTGGATTAATCTGGCTCAAAATAGGGACAGGTGGCGGAATGTTGTATACGCGGTAATGAACCTTGAGGTTTCATAAAATGCGGGGAATTGCCTGACTAGCTGAAAACCGGTTAGCTTGTCAAGAAGAATTCTGCTCCATGACGTAAGTAAGTAAATAAGTAAGTAAGTAAGTATAAGTAAAATCTAAGAGACAGCCATTAATGTCGAAATTTTTAATTAACTAATTAAGTGTAGTGAGTAGACAAAGGGTACCAACATTACACTGACAGGGGTTGCTTGTAATTTTAGACAGTGCTTTAGTCAAAACCTGGATAATTATTAATGCCGTCATAGACTGCCTTCTAGATCATTCAGATTCATAATTCAGTGGTTATGCTGCCAGTCTGCATTACATAACTTATAACATTTGTGAAAGTAACGCTAAATGAAGCAAGATTCAGAGGAAAAGTTAGTAAGATGCTTCGAAGCAATTTAATACCAGCTGCTGTGTTCTGCAGAAAGTTCCATATGTCATTCTGATGTGTTCCGGACACTAGACCAGCTTCTTGCAGGATACATATTTGAACTAATATTTTTGCATACTCTTTACTATCACATCACGCCTGACTATAATATAATATTTAGAAGAGCTAATCAAACATGGAATGCAAATTTGTGCACACCGCTGATTGTGTAACGGTACCAGCTGGTGTTTAGTTTCTTTGAAAAAATATTTTTATAGCGGCCCGAAGTCTACACGCTCAAAGTCTAGAAACTCGACTCCAGCAGAATTTTATTAGGAAGGTCAACATTTATTTTTGGTGGTTTTTATTTAAATATATTAATGAATATAGTCGGTGGAAAATGAATCACTCTAAAGTCCATTGTTAGAATGAACTCCAAAAAAGAATGGGTCGCGTACCCTGGATAATATTATAAATATGACGCACATGTCAGATATCCAACCTGGGTTATGTCAAAATGTTTATCAGTGATCAAAATTTTGAATGCAACTGGACTAACATTGCGCCGAGGAGAGTAGGATGGTTTGGTTTTTTGGATATATTTGTAATGTTCAGTCTTACGGTTTGCTGCATTCAGGTCAGAATATTTTACTCTCCAAACTCCCAAACGAAATACCTGTAGGTTTTAGCACCATAGCCCTGTAAAATTACGACATTACATGTCAGTGGAGTACCGAGACGGGGGGGGTTGTTCAAACCCTTCCCCCCCCCCCCCCGAAATTCCGAAGGCCTTCCAAAATCGTGCCAAACTCAACCCGATTGTGAAAACTGTTAAAAATTGCTGAATTTAGGACGTCAACACACCAAGATGTTCGAAGAAAAGGCAGTAAAATTCTAAAACTACCTAGATTCGCAACTGTTTTACATTAACAATGACAAATAAATTGGTTGTTATCATAAATAGTCTTAAAATACCAAAAACTAAGAAAATTTTACTATACGAAATGAAATTTGTTGTACCAAATTACAGCGCCTCCAGAATCCCTGACTAGGGGGCTACCGCCCCCAGATCCCCGTTCTCTCTGTCTTCTGTCCTCAACTGAATTTGTTGAACCCCCCCCCTCCCCACGAACAAAATTCCTGGGTACGCCACTGTTACATGTTACTCTGTGTGAGTAAGACCGAACAGTTTTGATTGTGGTACTATTACAAATCTGAATCAAGGAAGTATCGCTTTATAATATCGGACTGGGCATCTGCCGTTATGATTCGGGTATCTTGTAGTTTCCCTCAGTGTGTCCAGGCAAACGACAGAACATTACCTTCATTAGGAAAGGGCTATGTCATTATTGTTTCCATAAAGTTCATACATTTTCACACAACGACACATAGAATGAGCAAATAACAGCATCGTAAAATAAACTGTAAAAATTATATGACTGTGAAGTTTGGGTTTTCGCTCTAAGAAAAGAGAATATTTTAGACTGGGGGGGGGGTGTTTGAGAATAAAATGCTAGGGACAATGTTTCGATTTAAGAGAAAGAAAGCACGAGAAGGGTGGAAGAAATGCATAATGAGGAGCAGCGTAATCTGTTTCTCATTACAGTTAAATTAATGAAAATGAAGCATACAGAACACATGGACGAAATGAGAGAACATTTTAGGCAAATGAAGTGATGAGAAGAGATCACCTAGAAGTACAGAATAAGATAATATTAAGAAAATATTTGTGTTTTGTCATTTTCGAAGGATTTCAGGTGACCCGTGTAGACGTGAATTGGCAAGCTATTTTGAATTCAGTATTCAATATCCGAGTCATGAAACGGGCGCGCCGTTTGTTGATTAAAGCATGAGAGCGGCTGTCACTACACTGAATTAGTTGATTTAAGTTTCAGTAGCACAGGGTGCCACACAAAGCGCTGAGCACGCCCGCAGAACGTACATCAAGAAACGCTGAGCTCCCATTTACTGTCAAACTGAATAACACAGAAGATCTGATTTCCTGGATTTTATCATTTACAATCAGTGCATTGGTACTTAGAGTTGTGCCAAATGAGGCGTTCTTTACGAAATAACTTAGAGGTCCTCTGAAAATCGTGTTTGCCTGTATATGAACTAATGATTTATCAGCTCCTAAAATGTCAAGCAGATTTCCTTTAAGATTCAGTATGGGAGACTTATTAAAATCTGACCCATGATAAAGTTCCACTGTTTCTGGGGGGGGGGGGGGGGGGGGGAAAAAAAGAACACCAAACAAAACCATTGGGGGGGAACGGGTAAAACCGATTGACATTATTCTATCAATTAAAAAAAAAAATCCTTAAAATAATAAAA
>Ga0136643_10014842_pt1 | contig 11704 bp, 5 predicted proteins | sample TergutLab28metaG_FD_96883 | JGI IMG/M metagenome (GOLD analysis project Ga0136643, IMG submission 96883) | Labiotermes labralis P1 segment gut microbial communities from Petit-Saut dam, French Guiana - Lab288 P1 (version 3) (version 3) | ecosystem: Host-associated > Arthropoda: Insects >...
AGGATGATCCCATAGAGGGATTGAAACATGTAGGAGATATTTTAAATCCATTTTAATCCAATAATGTGGTTTTAAATGGTTTGACAAGTATGTGCAATTAGTTGGTTTTAATAAATATTGTTTTGGGTAATATTTAGTTTTTCTTCAATAGGTCTTCTATAGGACTGGCACGTCCTGAAGACGGAGGCAGAACACATCTCTAAACCTTCAGTTACTATTTACCAGTCTACAAGCCTTATTAACCCAGTACAAATAAATCTCCTTGCCTGTACCTATTGTGAGCACCATTCGCCATTGCTTTGTGCAAGGGCGTCTTTTTATCTAACAACTGTCGTTACCTTTACTCAGACCGCATCGTGTAACGGCAGACAGCGCAGCGCTCGCAGCTACCTTATTTTCCCGCCATTCGGGGTCCACGTATTTGTATTTTACTTCAATATACTGTAGCTATTCAGCATCGTTATAGTACGTGAAGGAAATAACTTCTTTCGGCTCGCACACAGGCCTCGTACCTAAAAAACACGTTCCCTGCATGTCATGGTTCTGCTTGTAAAACAGAAGACATTACAGCCTTAATGTTCTTTTTTCATATCTCTTCAGTGCAAGGTTTATTACCACACACTTCATTCGTTTATATTCCCCACAAGAAAAATACAACGCACGGCAGACGACGAGGCCTTGTTGTCTTGTTCATTACCCTGTCACCAAAAACACTCTCAAAGAAGGCATAGAACTGCAAGGTGCTGAGTTGTCTTACTGACAAAGTATAGTGTCTATCGTAATCGGACAGTGTGCATAGTGACTGACTGCAGGTGACTAGTAAAGAAATGACAGCTTCTGAAATTGGCCTCTGCAGTGTGGGAACAAGACGGCGAGTTGAAATTTAAAAATTAAAAAGGCCGACACGATATGAATAGCAAAAGTTGTCAGATAAAATAATTTTCTTATACGATACCTGCACGGTGTAAGACTACTAACCAGTGACGTATATTGTCATAGACGAGGAAAGGAACTTAGAAAGAACTGATTATGAGAATTTATGGTATTCTTGACATCATACTTAACAGCAATATCAGCGCCTTTAAATTACATTACTGTAAATATATTTTAAGCAACTTTAGTTTATATACATTGTCTATAAGTCAACATCCGGGGACATAAAAACTGTACGAAAATTCGGATGAATTGCGATAAATTTATCGTCGGCGCAGAGAAAAATGAGAAGCTAGATAGGTAAAAATTTCTGAAACGTAACATTTTAATTCTATCTCTAATAATAATGATGATAATGATAATGATGATAATAATAATAATACATAGCAAATAATTTAAAATTTAAATCTTCTAGGACCTGACTGTGTTACAAACAAACAGCACGCTAACCTGTCACATAAATTACATTTTACTGTTACGATATTGCAACAAAATATGGCAATAACATCGCCATATTGCAAGCTGTATGTGTTGTAGAAATGACATCTCCGTACCAACAGAAATCTGACAGTGTCATATCCATGCATCTCTAGCTACCGGTGAATACCCTTAGGTCCATTTTAAACCGGCAGACCTCAAGAAAACTGTGAATCCGGATATAAATACTATTCTATAAGGTTTATACATTCAGGGATGTGAGACCGTGTAGTTTGGTATAGGCCTACAGGTACCAACGTTTCGGAGGCACATAGGTTTTGGAGAAACGTGCTGCCTCAGTCTTGAGGGCGCCAGAAACAGAAGTTAACACAGCCATCTAAAACGTTCGAACCTATCTACCAAACTACACGGCGCACTTTACAGAAAACATTTACCTTTCTAGTCACCGCACCCATGACGTCAGATATCACAGATATTTTACAAGATTCATATTGAATTTCGCATAGGCTGCTTATTAATTTCGTGGGCTAATTAAATTGTGATGTAAATATAATCGAACGCAGGCTGTTTAATGTCGTTACAGAGTAAGGGCATGTAGAAAAAACTTCAATGGTGACATCTATTTGTCCATCCGAGATTTCAACCGAGTACTTTTCAGTAAAACTCAGCCTTGTTTTTTGTATTCAGCCATTATACCTTAACATAATTTTAGGCTAATTGGTGGTCAATGTAGCGTAATTTGGAACAGTATTACAGAATTCAATTGCATTCGTATTAACTTTGTGTACTGTGACAGACAGACAGACACGTGTGGTAAAGATAAAATATGCCAAAGCTCTTTAAACGAAACGCATCTCACATTACGCAACCGAACTCTGAAGGTGATATCAGTTCCAGGAGATATATATCCTCAGCTGGCAACGTTTCTGATAAACGACACAGACGTGCTTTTGTGGTCCGCAAGGGGACGCGTGTAGTTTAGACGTGACATTCTCTGCAGAATTAGCTTACGTGCGGCTTAACAACATTCAAAATGCATTAGATATAGCAAATGGCTCCGAGACCACTCGCGCGGACGGCCACTACGCACCCAAAGCGAGTTAACATCATATAGAGGATCCATGTACAGTATATAAAGTAACAGTAATACCACAAAATACACACTGGTGAAATACTTCTATATATAATCAACTGCTACATGCTTCGGCAGTTCACGCGGCCATCCTCAGGGAGGCAATACTAGGACAAAAATTAAATGATATTAATACAGTGTTGAATGGTAGGATGGCTAGAGAACATGAACTGTAAATGATGAAGCGGAAACATGTCGTGGTATAATATGCGGTAAACCCTTACTGTTCCATCATTTGCACGGAGGGACTGGTGAAAAACCATAACAAGAGTCAAGGCACTGGTTGTCCCAGGCGAGACTGGAACTGGGTAGAGTGAAGTTCATCCTAGAAGAGGCCACAAAGGCACACAGGGGGAGTAGAGGTAAAGCCCTACTCTTTCTTTAACCCCGGTGCTAGATGGGGTGGGTGGCCAACGCCACGCCCCAGTCGCATTACCTCCGGGAAAGATTCTGTACGTACTGTATAGGAGGCTGGGTGGGCCCCAGGGACTGTCTGGACGGGTGCGGAAAATCTCGCCCCCACTGGGATTCGATCCCCGGACAGTCCAGCCTGTAGCACCGATTCGAACTGGGTAATACCCAACACAAAACAGGTTATTATGACTTGAAGTAACCTAGGCGCGCACTTACTGACACACGGGGTGCAAACGCCACCTTGTCACCGAATTCTCCCAAGTGAACGAGGCTGATGCTTGACGTAATGTCTTTAGCGAACAAGGCTGAGATGAACTCAAGACGGAACGACAAAGTCGCACCAGTGGGCGTGGTCGGCCTGCCCGTTTCTGATCCCGTTCATCTATGCAAGTTTCGTGCGTCTTGTACAACGGAAATCTTTTGAAGCGGTAGTAAATAAGCTGCCGTACTGTTGCAACGCCCGCAATATTGTTGTCATTACTAACTGAACTAACTGCACTAACTGAACTAACCTCAATAACTCAACAGCCAAACAGAAAACTAACCAAACTAAGCAACAGTACTAAGAACACGGAAAGAAGTGCTATGGTTAGTCACGAAAGCAGGACTCAAGACTCTCCACTCTCTGTCTCCTGTTGTATCCTCCTCCACTCTCCTTCGGACTACATAAACCAGCCCAAAGCACTTGTCGCTGTTGCAGTTTAAAACGTTACTATGAACAGAATAGCTAGTAGGTTCCCTTTTTCGAAACTGTGCCCACGAGGCCAAAGGGCTGTGCAAAGGATTTTCGCCAGTTTGTGGAAAACTTCTCGAATAAAAAAATTTAATTCTAAAGAATTCTAAAATTATTAATACTATGTCGTCCAAACACATACTGAATTGTTGTACTTGCGTGTTATGTTAGAGCGGCACTGCTTCTAGTCAACTGCACTCACGAAACCAGCACAGCAGAATGATTCAAAGAAATCCCACCCAACAATAACGTATTGTTTTTGTGGCTGGCATACCACAGACAAAACACAATAAACTTCACTTCAAAGCAACGAATTCAGTTCGATTAGGCCACGCTCAAAACTGCTCAGTTGTCTACTGAAGCAGATTTGAGGTTCACACAACTTCTTCATTCCTATATCATTAATATGCAGAATTAAGTGGATGACACACTTCGGGTTGTCCACTTCAAGCCATCTTTAGATCCAGCTCACAAGAATGCATGCACATATTTTAAGTGAGCGTTAATCTACGTCAGTGTATATAACTGTATGAGTTAACACAAGCCACACACAAGATACAACCGCAACATTATGTTATACTTACTTACTTTATTTATTTATTTATTTCTTACTTACTCCATGCAGCACAGTCCTTCTTGAGAAGCTAACCTGTTTTCAGCTAGTCAATAAATTCCCCGCATTTTATGGAACCCCACGGTTCAACACTGCATTCACAAGTGCCCGCCATCTGTCCCTATCCTGAGCCACATCGATCCAGTCCATACCCCATACACCTCTACCTGAAGATCCATCTTAATATTATCCTCCCATCTAAGCCTGGGTCTCCCAAGCGGTCTCTTTCTCTCAGGTTTCCCCACCAAACCCCTGTATACGACTCTCCTCTCCCCCATACGCGCTACATGCCCCGACCATCTCATTCTTGTCCGAGTATTGCCGTGTGAATATTTCGTAACAAGATAAGTTTTTACGGTGAGGAGTTGTTAGCATCTCGCCCAACCCCCAAGCTGGAGGACCAACCCTTGTCGGCTGTCCACAACTGCTTATTAAATATATTCGCATCTACCCTCCATATTGGAGACCGTTCCTCCATCCGCAACCCGAGGACGCGCCATTTTAGCTTGAGTTTAATTACTTTTTAAAAATTCATTCACAGGCCTGTTTTTGTTTTCATAAAAATGCAAGAACGTAAAATTTTGACATCCAAATTTTCTGTACACAGTCTGTGTAAAATAGCACTCTCGTTACGTGTCCTTGTGAGCTGGGACTGAGAACAGCGTGAAGCAAACAAGCGGAACAAAATTTCGTTCCTTTAATTCGGTATATTTATAAAACAGAAATAAAAGAGGTGTGTCAAGCTGAAATATGCTCGTTTAGGTAAAATTCCGCACAACGGGATGCACAACATCAAAGAAAATTGCTCGATAAATCTTCCTTTCCGCGTTAGATTAATGTAATCGCGTTCCGCCGCATGTAGCATTTCAAACACGCGTTTTATTGTTCTCGGGATCCATCAAAATTTTCTTCGAAAAACAAAACTGCTCTGCAGTACGGAACAAGCTGGGATAATCTGCACTAGCCGAATGCAGGTAAACAGCAGGAACTACGAATCATGTATACAGAGGTTAGAATGCTTCGTACAAAGGATCACTCAGGATACTAACAAGCTATCCAATTTGTCGAGTGTTACAAGAGCGGACCTTTCGACTCTTGAGATTCATTCACCGGAAACACAATTGTTTAACAAGCACTCACCGTTACCATGCTAACGTCGAATTTAACAGAACTAGTCAGCATGTCATTAGCTGAAGTTCAATTATTCATACCCTAATCAAGGCACAATATTTCCTACGTTCGCCATATCCTCATTTCTTATAGTCACCTACAATAATGCCATGGTGTTGCACACCATGGCATGTCGTTCGTGTGACGTCACAGTAATCGAATGCAACGCTAAATTCCCAAAGTTCCGACAGTTTCAACAACGCCCTTGGCCAAGTGTTCGGTAAGTATTTGTAGGTCTGGACGTAGCAGTTTCGATAGTCTCATCTGGACGGAAACTAAAAAAAAATGTGATTTACCACAGAGATAAAACGTTCATATCCTACACCATAGAACACCAAACACGTCTACACTACGAAGATCGACCAGTAAATGTCGTTAGGCAAACAATCGCTTTTCATCGTGAGAATAATGTGGAACGTACATTTTGTGGTTATAATACAGAGATGGTATTGTTACAGCATACGGTCCATATTGTTACCAGTGTACTTTAAAGGACCGCGTGACAGCTACCGTATCACAAACACACATGTCCATCAACATCTAACACCGTACCCTAAATAAAATGTGTTATTCCATTGCAACTAGTTTCCGTTTTGAGCTTTATGCACAAAAGTAATTCAACTTTATTTTTCTTTTTTGAGTAGCTCGACGGCGCTTTTGGTCCTAAGCGTCCTCTGGACGAGTGATCGGCCCATCGCAGAGACCTCTACATGACAACACAACACTCAAAAGGGAGAGACATCCATACCGCCGGAAGGATTCGAACCCGCATTCCCAGCAAGCGAGCGGCCGCAAACCCACGCCTTAAACCACGTGACCACTGGATTAGGCAATTAAACGTTATACCCAGTAACAATTAGATAAAACGGATTTATGTTCGAGGAAAACAACGTCTGTTTACTTGTTTTCTGCGCTCAGTACCAGGTGACAACGGTAATGACGACGTATTTTAAAGATGCTAAGAACAATCTCAGTACCGTCTGTTTCATACGCTGGCGGACATAATAATAAGTTCTGCAGTGCAGCTTGCATCAATACGCGTACAAGAATTGTTATTTTACACAAGAAGACAAAGAAAACTGTAAAACATCTTACGGATTAAAAAAAAAGAACTACACAGTGAAACTCTGCTTAGATTGGAGAATTTGACGCAAATTTGGAGGTCTGGATCTTCCAAAGGCGAAATTCATCTCAAGACCATGCAAAAATGTACTTCCTACAGTTCCTACTGCGTTTCAAAAAAATTAAAACTCGAACACCCACAAAACCAGAGCTGTGAGCTATTACAAAGCTGCTAATTTCTGAATCGTGGGAACTTTGGTGCTCCCTTAACGACGCCGGCCCTTGTCACAACGCGCCTTGTAACGTGTATTAATCCTTTAGAACGAAACTGTATCTGTCTGATTTAAAGACCCAGTTCGTACCGCGCAGTAAACACGCTCTGCCTCGGTTATCAAGACCGATCAGTTAATGCTGTGTAGAGAAATAATCGCTGTTTCTTCTGAGATCCACGCAAATCACATAAATGCATTGTGGGCAGAACACGTGATTTCTGAATGCTAAAGCTGGTGGTACAGAAAGTAAGTCTCAGGTTTCAAAAGGTTAACTCTAAGGAGCAGAGCCCTTCTTAGGAAACTGACAGTCGCGCGACTCATCAAGAAATTCGCATCCGTTAACAAAACTGAAAGTCGATGAGTTTCACAACAGCCGTCACTGGAACGTATATTAAGCCAGGTTTATTGCACACACGTCACTACATTCTACCTATGTATTGGGGCAGATGGCTAATGATGACGGAAGCAGTTGCCTCACAGACTTCCATTCTTATCTATAGACTATAGACGTCACATTCGGAGACAGCGTAAGATTCCGAGTCATGGATGACAGAAACTAAGATGTAACAGACGAACCCAAACCACAGCGTCACAATTTGTTTCTTTAAGATTCGCTTTAATACAGTGCCGCCTCGATTCTCCGAGTCCCGATTTTTCGAGTTTTCGTTGCGTCCGAAAAGATGCTCCGTATGTAGCAAACGGCGTTCATGTGTTGGGTGCGTGTGTCCATCTGCGCACCCGTCTCTCAGGCGTTACTGTATTCTTTTTGCTGTTTTCTTTGCGTATTGGTGCGTCTTAAATGAAAAGGAGACTTTTCATTTCTTTACAGTGTAACTTAAATTTGTATATATTGCACTACTGTTCTACAGTAGTGCAATATCATGCATTGATATCCTCATACAACGTTACATACAGAGTACGTACTAATACAATGTGTATGTCACACTGTTTCAATAGTCATATATTATAAATTGTCGTCAACCGTGTAGTCCGAACGTTTCGGAAATTCGAGGCAACATCAGTCCCGTTCATCTCGAACGATCGAAATTCTATTACATCACATTCACATCTAGGTCTAGGCCTTCTAGGTGGTATATTACTTCAAGTATTTCCAGACAATGTGATGTGTGTAATTTCTCACACCCTGTATTTGCTACATCTTTTCACCGTCCTTGATATCATCACTCATTACTATTTGGTGATAACTGAAACTGAATAGTGAGTTATTACAGAGCATTAAATTCTAAATCCATAGACACCAAACAACCCATGGCTGACTTACACAATAATAATGTTACAATTAATCATGCAGCCCTGTCGAATAAATGCACCTAGCTGTACGGACACGTTAAGAATTAATCGATGATAATACAGAGTAATGGCCGATTCCGGTGGCCGCGCGGTCTAGGTTTTGGGTCTGCGGTCACTAGTTTGCTGGGATTGCGGATTCGAATCCCGCCGGCCGAGTGTGGTGTGTCCAGTGAGCGTCATCGCCAAGTCCCTTCTGGGGAGGCCATGACCCGGAATCGGGTCAAGCGCCACAGGGGGAAAAAATAGAGTAATATCAACACGTCCACTTGAGGTCACATATCATAGTAGCTACTAACACGGGAACAAAATTATAGAATATCGAATTTGCTTTGTCTTTTGGTGTAACTGTAAATTTTCTTGTAAGATTTAATGGGCCTTATTAACCTTCTGGCCCTTATCGACAACATCACCCTTCCTACAAGTCATATATAAACATTTCATTGCTATTCTGTATCTGTTTTACCAAATGGCCTAAAATAACGCACCAGCCACAGATACAAAACATTTCCCAGTTGAAGCCAGTTGATGCATTGTCACTAAACATACTATTAACATAACTGATAGAAAACCGTCTCCTGGCGTTAACATTTCACTTTATACTTTGCATTACATTTACGCCAGAAAGTCAACTATGTTCTGTGGGCCACAATAGATACACGGACCCTGTTTTCCAACTCCACACGACGTTAACAATGACAGTGCAAGCAAGGTCGCGGTAGTGGATGTCACACTTCTGTTTCGTATTTGGGAGGTCTCGAGGTCGAATCTGGGGCCCGAAACTGCCTTCCTTCTCTGATCGTTAGCCTCTCCAGGCAAATCTCGGCTTAGTATCTTAAACAGGGCCAAGATCGCTTGGCTTCCTATATTTTATAACTCATTTCTAAGTAATCACACGAGAATACGTATAAGTAGAATCTAGGAAATTTAGAGCGTCTTTGCACCTAATAATTTAGACTCAATATCAAAAATGTAACTTTTATAAATTTCATATTATGAAATTTCCGTACAAGATTATATTTATTACCCACAATTGCACTAGCTAACAAATGTAAGATTATTCCAACATGTTTCGACTATTGATATCAGCCATCTTCAGGGAGTATAAAGTAAGTATTTGGTGTTGAAATACACATTCGTCAAAAATAAATAGTAAGTAGTCCAACAAAATTAAAAAAGTTACACTATAAATGTGCGATATTATCTGATAAAATAGCATAAAATTATAGGAACAGCAGTCCATATTATTTATATCAAAATATCTAGAAGTAATGAAGTTCTGCTCAAGTCTAGTTGAATGCATAACCTTACGGTATCAAATGGTGTGAAAACCTCAAATGAAGGTGTAACTTCTATATGTTGTAATAATGAAGAGGAAAGCAACTATATCCCGGGGAAAGAAAGGGCACTTTCTTTTGTAAATCTTAAATAAATAATAAGGGATATATTCTACATGAGTAAGGAACAACTGAAAGCCCGTTGCACAAAGTACCAAAATCTGGACCGCTTGTTCATCGGGTAGTCTGAAATGACAGGCAACTGGAAACAACTAGCTCACCGGCGGCAAATTTACGAGGCTCCAGGCATTGTAGCCTACATTACAGTTTGTAAGGAAATGCCGGAAATGCATAAAGGCGATGGGCTGCTTACAAGCTGGAAGCGAACTGGAAGGGTCTGTAGGAGATTGCCTTTTATCGTAAAGTAAGGGAGGCTTTCAATCATCCTGGCGTTTTCGCTCTCTAAGAGAAAGCTTCCGACCTTGTAATGAAATGTACATAACAAGTTCCTTTCTTTATCAGACAATTTTTATCAGTAAAATCTAACTAGAATAGAGTTTTGTTAGTGCGCTAGTGTGTATGTTTTACACTCAAAACTGACACTACTTATTTACTGAAGCATACCTGGGGTGCTGATAAGTCCTTAGCCCGACCAGGAAGGAAACAAACTCAGAAGCATGTCAGAGACGCGCGCGATTTCAACAACATGGAGACGCGAGCTGCCATCAAGTTTTTTTTTTTTTTGCAAGGCAAGGCGCCGAAGGAAATTTACGCCATTCTGACAGAAACATTAGCTCGTTTCCTTCCTGATCGGGCTAAGGGCTTATCAGCACCCCTGTACTTATGCTTACAAATTGCATTCCCGGTCAAAAAGCTTCGATTATCTGCAGCTCCGGCTGTCTTTAAACGGTTGCAAAGCAGTAAAATAAAGGCGAACCTGCTGTATATCGCGTTTTCATGAGAAAGCTAATTATACACAAGTCGAGAGCACGTGGCAACCTAGAATTGCCAAAAAGAATAATGGCCCTGCAGTTGCTAAGCAACAAGAGCAGATATTTCTGAAAAAAAAGGGACACAGAAAAGACAAACGTGAGACGAGTTACTAATGTCTGCTATCTGGTAGATGTAAAGTTTTGCGACAGATTGTCACTAAGTAAGCGAGCGACACAGAAGTTTGATAAGGATAAATCCAGTCTCAAAAATCGAAACGAGGTGGATGGTAGAGAAGAGCGTCAGCTTAAAATCTCGAACAACTTGGTAGCTATGGAGAACTTAGATGATAGGGAGGACACAGGGCTTGGGAAAATATTGTAGAGAAAATGAACATCTCAACTGAAGGGACTGTACGTCAGTAACCACAGAAGCAGCAGAAACCATAGTTTGATTAAGAAAGTTCAAAACTTTTAGATCATAGGAACCAAAATAAATTTCAGTGGCTGCAGGAACCAAGCAAAGGCATTAAGCAGATAATGTGAATATTGTAAGGTACGAACTAGCACACATTGCAGGATCTAAAAAGCGTCAAATTTGAAAGGTAAAAACGGGGTTAGAAACAAACTAAGAAATATATAAGAGAAATTTAAAGGAATTAATAAATTTAAGACGAGTTACCAGCCTGGAATTAACTGAACAAATGACTACCACAGCATTCTGAATAGACGGAAACTTCACTTCCGTCACTCATGGAACGTATATCAATAAACAGCACTAAAGCACAGTGCTGTTGAGGTTGAGCTGGTTATTAAAAATTAGAAAATGCACAAATGACCAGATATTGGTCTATTAACAGCAGAACTACAGAAAGTGGAAGGTAGAACAGTAACACGTAAGTTATGAGATCCACATACTTACTAATTCTATTGGAAAGATAACGAATCTCCTCAAATGTGAAAGAAGTTTATCATTTTACCTGTTTATAAGAAGGGTTATAACAGGAACTGTAGTAATTATCTAGTCGGAAACAAGGAGAGGTTTAGAGCCATTTCTTTTCAATTTCAGTTTATATTAGTACTTTAGGAAATTCCAAGCAAAGCAAGATATCTTGAAATTGAATCGGAAATTTTAGCTTCAGGTCGATTCTGATGATGCTAATTTACTGGGTGAAAACATACGACACGGAAAAACACAGAAACTTTAGAAGTCGCTAGCAAAAAAAGGTTGTTCTAAACATAAGAGCTGAGAAAACGAAAGAGATGTTTACGTTCCATAAACAGAGTGCACGACAGTCACAATACTTACTTACTTACTCCATGGTGCCGAGTCCTTCTTGAGAAGCTAACTGGTTTGCAGCTAGTCAAGAAATTCCCCGCATTTCATGGAACCCGAAGGTTCATTACCGTACTCACAAGCGTC
>Ga0136643_10014844_pt1 | contig 11703 bp, 5 predicted proteins | sample TergutLab28metaG_FD_96883 | JGI IMG/M metagenome (GOLD analysis project Ga0136643, IMG submission 96883) | Labiotermes labralis P1 segment gut microbial communities from Petit-Saut dam, French Guiana - Lab288 P1 (version 3) (version 3) | ecosystem: Host-associated > Arthropoda: Insects >...
ATATACTCCCCCCGCTTCTCTCGAAAACATATACAACCCCTTACACACACCAAAATTCTCTTTCTCCATCTTGTGTTATATATATATATATATATATATATATATATAACTACTGAAATTCCTCTTAAAATGTTATTTTGTTTCTATAAGGCGGGAAGTTTCGTGATTAGTTTAGCTGCTACCCCTTTCCAAGAAAGTCTTTGATCTTTGAAGTTTATGGTTGGTAACTTTGTAAATGATCTTCATAGATGCCACAGCATGCTAGAAAACCGTGTGTTTATTTATTCGCAGTTATCGTATTGACATTATCACAGAATATGAACACGAAGCATTTATATTTTAATTAAATAATTTACTTAACTAAACTCCATGAAACAGAGTAGTTCTTCAGAATTTAATAGTCGTTCAGTTAGCCAAGAAATTCTTCGGCTCTATATAAGCGGATGGTTCAGTACCGTGTAGGCCTGCGCTTTAAAAGCTTCGCCCCATAACCGGTCTAGTTGTGGGAAGTCTGTTACAGGCCTTATGCAGGGCACATGTTTACTGTGCAAATGGGAAGTGAATTTTGAATGCAAATTACAAGGACAGAAACCGCCAGTGAGGGGGGGTTTGTATATCCCGAAGAATTAAAATAAAGACAGCAGTTATGTAAGGAGCAAGCTGTCTGGTAATTACATAGCCTTTTTGAGCAGGAAGTATTTATTGTTAATTTTAGATACAGCTATTAATTTCTTCTAGTAGCAAACACCATCGATCCCGAAAGTCATGTATACTGGAGAGAAGATATTTTCTTTGCGTAGCCTTATTCCAGAGCGAATTTTGGTTTACGAAGTATGAAGAAATGGAGGCAACAGAAGGCAGCACGAAATCTTTGAAGACTGGGATGAATTCGTGTGACACACAAAGATACACTTTTTACCTCACAGAAAACACAGAATGCTTCCATTAGAAAGAGAACTGAAATCTGCATACGGAAACGATGACTGTTTATTGTATGAATCATACGTAAGACGCAAAACTTTAATGTGGACAAAATGCAGAGGTTTTGTCTTGACCCTGACTAGTAGGTATTTAGTAGCTAATGAGTTAATTCTGTGGTACTAACTCCCTGTGTCGCTGACGATATATGCGTCGTGTCTGTGGAATATAGAGTTTTATTGCGTTTGTGGCGTGAATGTCTGTTACTGTGTAATTGTTAAAGCAATCGCATTACGAGCCTGGATATGCCCTGAGGTTGAGGTTCCCTAATTTCAAAACAATAGGCACATGCGAGCCCTACGCACAGGCTGGAAAATATTCCTGGTACGCATTTCTGTTAGAGGCTGAGTCGACCCTAGGGCCATAGTGGGGCCGGAAGGATATGGCAATAAAAAATTCCAATGACACCATCGGTAATTGAACCCTTGACCTTCCGGCTTGTAGCTTCAACCAACTGCGCCACCGCCTACCCAATTTTATGTGTTGTCCCACAAAGTTACTAGAATTTGACTTACCGACCGTCTTAGTCCGCTGGCGAACTAATCGGATCGGACCAAGTCGAGTGAAATCAGTTCAACTCGCAAAAAAATCTGCAAAGACAGCCAAATCTTGTACGCATAATCTCTTAATACGTCTGTCGTACTGCATGAGCCGAGTTGCGTAGAGCTGGGGATCCGTCTTTGTTCTGTACCTTGCTGGGTCAGACTCGATTCAGCTTGCCTGGACTGGATTTGGTTAATTTTCTTTCAATCTGATATATTCTACGCATCTGTCTGAATGGAATTTAAAGTGGTTCTACTGTGACAGAAAATGTAGGATACTTCTTATAATCTGGCGGTATACACATATGAACACTCTTGTCCTGCGTGGATGCTTGTCTTCCAAACGTAACATTGCGAATTATTTAGTTTACTGGCTAATATTGGCACAGCGGAGAAGAAGAGATTAAAGTGGATTGGATAGTGCAAGGAGAAAGGCAAACATTCATGAACCATACATTAATTCGTTACTTAATTTCTCCTATGTGTTTAGGCCTTCTCGATCATTTTCAGGAATATAATTTAATACCATAAGAAGGCCCTTAGGACTGTAACATATTTGTTTACAACAGAGTAAATAAGTGGAAACATAAATATAATATATTCCTTAAGATGGCCGAACCTGCCAAAACATGTAGGAGACGTTTGATGATAAAGGCAGTTACGATTCATGAATGTGTGTGTGTGTCTGTACCTTGTTGGTTGTATTACTGGATAATACAGGAGTATATGGTCAAAGTACATTACAAAGTTAAAATGGATTTTGCAAAATTAGGGTGTGAATGATTAGAATGAATTCACGTAATGCAGGATATAGCCCTAGGCCAGGCTCTTATAATGAAATTTATGCTTCCGTAATGACAACTAAAATACTTTAAACTTTTCAAGAAAAATCGTGTACTCGGATAGGCGGACGATGGCACTCTGAGATTTGATTTTATCTTCTGGGCACTTTTTCCTTAATTTTCTTCTAATAAGATTATAATCCACTTATTTTTACACTGATAACGAAGTAATAAAAACCCGAGACTGAAACAAGAGTTTGTAAGATAAAAGGCATAAGTTTTTGGTAATGTAACTAGAATCTTAGACTTACTTACATTAATTCCTCGCCCGGATGGTACATTTCATACTGCAGTACGAAGAGTGCAGTGTAGAACGGGCACCGCTTCAGTTTCAGAGTTACGTGGGCTTCATGTGTTGCACTATACACATTGCGAGTCTATGTGGTTGTGCACCGTACTGTCAGGTTCTCAAGGACTTGCTGCATGCATTTAGTTTCAGTACTTCCAGATTATCAGGTTGAACATTTTTAGAAAGAGGACAAAAGTTAAAATAACAATGCAAGTGTAAGGAGTAGCGAAACTGAATTGTCTTGCTTACAAAACACAAAGCGATTCTGTTGCCATTTCTGTTTAAGGACGGTCTGTCACTTCTGTGCTTGTAAAGTATAACCATACATCGCATTACGTGTAGCTAACCGAACTCTTTCATATTCCGCTCGAGCTGCATATAGGCCTAGATGTCGAATGTGAGCTTTCAATTCTTATAATGAAAGCCAACGAGATGCACTATTTCTTAAATTTATTTGACAAAGTACTCTACATGTTTCGGGCAGGTCCGCTGTCCATCATCAGGAGTATCTCAAAAGTGTATACACGCAATAAGTATTTGTCATGCTAGTTCTGTTGGCGTCTGCAGATGCCAACAGAACTAGCATGACAGATACCTATTACGTGTATACAGTTTTGAGATACTCCTGATGATGGACAGCGAACCTGTCCGAAGCATGTAGAGTACTTTGTCAAATAAATTTAAGAAACAATGCATCTCGTTGGCTTTCATTATAAGAATATATCACGATGCACGGTCCTTTGAATGTCAAAAAGGTGAGTTTTAATTTTATCCAAACAGTATCTACAGAAGGTCACAGAGCATGGAAGAGATATTTTGAAGCTTTTCGGAATCCACATTACTAATTGGATATATATTTTTTGAATGAATATAACTAATGAAGGCAACTTACGTTTTCATTCTCTCCATTCCTTTAGCTGAGAGTAATCGGTAAATGTCCAAATTTGACACACCTCTATTCTTTACTTCGAAACCCTCTATAAACATAGTTATTTCAACCCGACTAGGCCGGTATGGTTTCGACAATGATCGATTGTTCAGGTTCAAACGGTGCCCATTTGACATCCAGTAGCCATAGCTGTGCCTGTACTGCTCGTTCCCATAGCGACGGCGACGCGCGCGTTGATGTACTTGCCTCTCAATGGTCGAGAAGAAAGATTTCGTTATATCGCCTCCTGTTCGTGTCGACCTCGGGTCTGTGCCGTTGAATGCAGAGATAGTTCTTGCCTAGGGTGGTTAAGCATTAGTGTCAATCCGTAACGAAACCACGTGTTAGTGCAGTGTTGAATTTTGTGGCAGTGTAAGTGCCTGTGTTGTGATCAGTATGTACAAGCTGTGATGCTTCAGATTTTACCGATACATTTTAATGAAAATTCATATAAGTTATTGTATCTATATAACTTGCGTTCAAATTTTACTTTCGTGTTTGTGATTGAATATCAGGCCTTGATAAATGATCAAAATTTAAGCCTTGATTCTCAATACAATGCGTTTAATTGGGTTGCTGCCTGAATTGTAATTTAATTAATACGTTGATACTATGCAATGACATTACTTCTATGTTTACGTGTGTAAATTACTCGACAAACAATTTTTTATATACGCTTTCCTGCCTCACCTATCTTACAGCAGAATATTCTGTTTATAAATTTATGTACTGGTGTATATTCAAGTCAGATCGTTTAGAAAATCGTGCGTTATCTCTTCTTGGTATTCATTGAGATCGCCCTATAGTTACTGTGTGTTTCCGTGACTCGTGTTTGTGTATGGCGATACACATTTGCCGAAACTGGCCCTTTAAATTCCGTGTGTTTTCTAGATTAAAATATAATGAAGTGATGACAGTATGTATATTGCTCTTCGTTTTATAATATGTTTTTAATTTATTCAGTATTATTAGAATTGTCTGGATGTAAAGTCATTGAATTACCGCGTGTTGGGGAGAGATTTTGTATCCCAGGGCTTTTATTGTGAATTGCTTCCTGTGAATTCAGTCGATCCAATTACACGAAATATTTGTACTGTATCATTTAATTTTTTCTTAGGAAACCTGTTACTACATAAACACGTGAGCTCCATGCGCCATGAAATGTATCTGTAGTATGTCTGTATTCCCAAGTAGAATAAATGCCAAAAGACTAGATTTAATATCATTTGACGTTTAATTTCCCATCATTATCGTCAGGGCGTCAGTGTTTTCGAGTGTAGCCTGTGAGTTTTTTTTTACCAGTAGCGACATGTTTCATGATGATTTTAAATTTTTTCAAAGTAAAATGATGTGCGCACACAGATTCGTCAACCCAGTGAAAGAGATTTTAAATTAACTCCTAATTGATACGTTTATTTCTTCGTATCCTGTTCGTTAGGGCTTTTGGAGCGGTTGTTTGTTTATCAATCAATATTACCATTGTGTATTAAAAAAATATTTTGACAAATATCAGTGCTGCTTACTAAGCCAAACCGTGGATCCAATCACCATAATATATTAACTTTACATTAGTGCATCTGTGCGTGTGGAATTTGAATAACCGTCTCTGACTTAATCCTATTCCGACGTACGTGATGCAGACCAACGTGCATATCGACTCCAAGAACCTGAGGGCGTCTCCTGATCCAACATCGGTACAAGTGTACGATCCTAGAACGAGGACATTGAAGGTTAGTGGGTGCTGGGATAAACACAGGGAATATGCAAAGCATGGCATTAGATCTCTTCATTTATACGGGTTGTTTCACAACGCTATTGGTATCTTAATGTATGTAGTGTCAGAGAGTTAATGATTGATAAATTATGATTAGATTTAAGCGGTAATGGCCTAGTCGAGGTAGTTTTTCTTGTGAGTACCTAAGGGAATGAAGAAAATCACGAACAATTCTAGGCTAGCCGACCTCACAGTACATGAACAAAACAGCACTGAAATTTTCAATCCCTGTGTTAAGGTGGCTGAAGACCTGAGTGTTTTACATGCAGCCACCGACGTCGGTGGAATTCTGGATCTCCAGTAGAATTCACCAGATTGAAGCACGGCAGTTTCTTTAGTGACCTACAATTTTTTCTCTAATTTTTACTGTTGTCGTGAAAGAAGTAAAGGAGTGACGTGTTTCAACATTTTCATTTGTATCTGTCCCAGTGCTTTATGAAGTGTTGAAACGAAGCACTAATTACTGGACACGTGATCCAAGTTGCTTGCTTCTAAATTTGTTACTATCGTTTTGTAAGAGCTATTTGTCTCAGGAAATGCGACTTCTTTGGATATTTCATGATCAGAAAGTAGATACTGTTGTGTCTAGTCATTTTGGCCGAAGCCACTTGCCCACTGTCTTAAGGCTGACATTTTGACTTTAAATAATCCCCAAAACATGCAGATATTCCTGAGTCTTGGAGAGAGAGAGAGAGAAGGAATTACGGAGAATATGTGGACCTAAGTGACTAGAAACAGTTGTTGACATAACGAGAAGCTTCGATGTCATTGAAATATTATCAGACTGATGAACTGCAAGGTGATGGACGGGGAATGTGGCATGCATGGCAAAAGAAAAATGCATACAAAAGTTTAGTCTGAACACTTGAATGGGAGAGATCATTTCGGAAAGATCGGCATAGATGGAAGTATTACATCGAAATGGCTTTTAAGGAGATGTGTGACTGGCGTGGACTGTTGTGGAAATGACAACGAATCTGTTGGTTCCATACAAGACGGACATTTCCGTATTAGCTGGGTGACGGTTAATTTCTCAAGAAGTGTAAGAATAAGTTTGTTACTAGCTAATTGCATTGGTTAACGTGTATGAGACTATTACTTCGACATGTTACGGCTATTTGTAATAACCATCTTCAGGGAGAATCATTAAACCAAGGAGTAGCCGAAATGAAGCGCAGGCCGTCAGTTGCAGATTAATTCTTTATGAGTTTTTATTGCTTGCTACATTTTTCGGCTTTTGGAATAGCTTCACCAGGCAATTAGAAACATACATGACGGAAGATAATTTAAATACAACCCATTAAAATGAAATGTAAAATTTAAGTATTACCGCTTCTTTTGTGCTGTTCCACCATCACAACGGGATGTCATCGATACTGACGCAAAGGTGTATATGGCGTTAGACTATACCGTTGTCGATAGTAAATGGTAAATAATGCAATACTGAGTCCATTAATTACAGAATTAATATTTGATGTTAAAACAGCAAGAAACAGGTTAAAATTTGTTCGTTTAATACAGGGTTGGTGTTAGTATATATTTACATTTCTTTCCTCGAACTTCTAGGAATGATACAGTGTTTTCGATTCCAGTTGAATCGTTAATGCCGTGAGTTATCACTGATGTGAGCTTGTTAAGCTAACACACTGTACTCATCTCATACATGTAAACCAGTGCAATTAGGTGATAATAAACATATACTTCGCGGAAAATGTATAGACGCAAGTCTGTGAATGCTTTGTGTAGTTAGAAAATTGGATCATCTGAAATGGGTTGTTCTTCTTTACCGACTCTTAACATGTTAGGAGTAAAAGTTGCAGGATGTGAACTGATGTGATGATGTTTTGTGTTTCAGTCTTTAGCAGAATTGTGTGTGTGTATGTATGTACCGGGCGGTCGTGTGTCTTACTGTCTTCGCCAACATTAAGAGACGATGCTGTTGGCCCAGTAGAATATAAAAACATGCAAAATAACTTTTTCCTCCAAGGATGATATTCACGTTGGAGGCCGTTGAGCTTTGCAGTCGCTTTGAAATACGTGATAAATGGAATTAAAATGTAATACATTATGCCACCGAAAGTGGCAACTTGTGAATGATTTAAAGTGATCAGACGAGATTTCAAATACATTAATCCTGATAGTTACACACACACACACACACACACGCACACACGCACACACAAACACAGAGAGAATTTCCCGCTTTTGTTCAACCTGAATCTTCACAAGACACCACCAATGGGCCATTTCCTGAGCCAGCCTTACCTTCGTACAATTATTTCAGCATTATAATCCCATCTGTACCTGATTTTTAAACTGTTCTGGTTCCTATGGGTTTATCTATTATCATTTTATACTCATTGCCAATGTTTTCCATGCGTGCCCTTCGTCTCGCCCATCTGCTCATATTTGATATTGCCGCCCTAATAACATTTGATTAAGATTGCCAATTACAAATGTCTCAGTTGAAGTGTCAAGTCTTTTTGGGTGTAGCGCCTGATCAGTTAGTAAATTTACAGACTTACGGGTGAGTTTGCTTCTTTCGTCTTCGGGATCAAAGTAATATACTCATGGACTGTTTAAATCTTGCAAATGGAAACGGCAAGCTTTTATAGAAAGTAGGTAATCATTTGTCAATCGGCAAGGCGTCATATCATAGCAGATCTGAATTGTCTTCATCTCCGCTGTGAGAAACTCAAATGTAACAAGGTCCTTATCATATAACACTTTCAAATTTCTTGTTACTTCTTGTCTACTAGGTCCTAATTTCCGCTTCAGCATCGTGTTCTGAAATACCATCGATCGATATTCCTCCCTTAGGTTGAGGGGCCGTTTCACATTCATATAAACAACATGTAAAATCTTGATTCTGAATATTTTAAAGTTTAAGGCTTGCGTTTTAGAAAGCCGCAATGTTAAATATTTCAGAGGTGACTGCTGGCATATATATGTGTATATATATATATATATATATATACAAAATTTTTCTGCTTGTCTTCTTTCTTACTTACTTACTCCATGGTGCAGAGTCCTTCTTGAGAAGCTAACTGGTTGCAGCTAGTGAAGAAATTCCCCGCATTTCACGGAACGCGAAGGCTCATTACCGCACTCACAAGCGTCCGCCACCTATCTCTATCCTGGGCCCGCCCAATCCATTTGAGTTGTATATATATCGGGGCATTCACCACAGTGAAGCCCTTAAATATGTTGCTTGGGTTTTGTCGATTTGTTACTTAAAAACGGACCACCTGTTTGAAAATTTGTATCTCACTCACGGATAGATATACAGGTAACCATAGATGAACTATGGTTTATACCAGTGCTGGGAATCTATGGCAGGCGTACCCAAAATGACAAGCGGAAAAATTTCCTTGCCACGCGGCACTCACTGCCATCTCAAAATTTTTTATTTCTCTTACCCGACCAGCGTCTCTGTATTGCGAAGATTATGTGCCTATATACACGTATCTGACTGCGTAGTGACTATTTATGAATTACCGTTGTTACCAAATAGCAATGCGGGTGAAACATTTTTACACAAATCGGGAACTGTGCGAAGTGCTGACTGGATATTTCTCGTTGGGCCGCCGGCCTGGCGATGACTGGGCGAATACGTGACGCTGGACAAAACGTTTTACAATCTTCTTTTAAACAAGAAGTAAGAGCAGCCCCAGTTACTGCCACATTTTGTCCGTTGTAGCATTCCTAGAGAAGGTATTTGTTAGAAATATAATGATTACATTGCGCAGTAATTATGCAATATTATTGTAATATGCATTTATAATAATAATAATGAAATAGTTATTAATAAATTTGGAAGTCTCCAAGACCTCATTTTGCTTTTCAAAATTCCCACTGGTATGCAAAAGAGTTTCTTCGAAATTTGTAGAACATTTGGGCACGCGCCTGCAAAAAAGTTCGCCAGCCCTGGTTTATGCTATTTGAAACAGCAGCAGCAGCAGTAAAATATAAGCCGTCCTGACTTGTTCCATAGTCGCAGGTGTTTTTATGGCTTAGCGACCTTTTGCCGGTTGGAATTTACACACATACTAATTTGGGAATGCGTGTATGGTTTAATGTTTATAAATGTTTTGTCCTTTTATAATTCACAATAATTCCCTTTAAATTGCGCATATTTAATTATTCTCTTATCTCGGTAAAGTTTTTATGATCGTATTTTGTATCTCGTAACTGACCGCAAAAGTTTCATGTCCGGTGTGTCAGTTCATCTTCCACCTTTTTTGAATGCAGTCAAATCCTAACACCCACGTATTTGAAACGTGCAGTACTAATATGGGGAAATAAATCTGCGTCAAAAAACCCTGCCTTGTTTTTACTGGCGGTGTAGCATTAAGTAAATGTGTCTTAAGCAGTAGTCGTTACTGCGAAAGTATTGCAGTGGATGCCAAATTACGTTTCAAGCTATGACGCTCAGGGGATGTAAGGAAACACAGAGCAAGACGATGAGAGTGCGGGATGTGTGCAGTGAAGGACACAAAGCAGTAGATGGAGTGTGGGACGGGACTGTATGTTTGTGACTTAGTCTGTTTATTGACATGGCTACAATAGACTTCCAATTCGCTATCTTTCTAAAGCGCCGAACTTTATACATTCTCGAGTAGACTCATTCAATAAAGCACAGTTGCGATTTATGGACAACGGTTTCCAGTCTGTCTCAGTCTGTGTACTGGCTTGGTCCCAAACAGGAAAGATTTAAGTTACTTCTGTAAAGCCGTTTGTTTTCAAGCCAATATTTCTGTCTCCATAACACGACATTTTTCCTACGTTTCAAACGTTTATGTTTCTGTTTAATTACTGTGATTAATGTTATGAGAAAGAATAAGTCAAGGATCGTGGATTGGGCCGAATGTTCAGCACGCGTAATGAAGTTGGTGTATATTTACTCTCTTTACAAATTTCTTTACTGACCATAAAACGATAAAATTTTACTGTGTTCTGCAACCAGCAGTTATGTTGTCAATGCTGTGGAGCTGTCTTTGCACATCAGATATTCTAGGGACAAATTATTATTTCAAGAAACCACACAGTTCTTCAAACTCCAGACTTCAAAAGGGCTATTTTCAGTTCTTGTCGTCTTACCTCGAGCTATCTTGTGTATCTTCTTCTGAAAACTCTCTTGATGAAAGCACTTGCAATTTATCTACATTATCACTAACTACAAAAAACTACCATTTTTCTTATATGTAGGTCAATGCATATTCTGATTAAAGAATTGTCAAGTCAGAGTCGCTTAATGATTCTGCGGGAGAATAGACATTTCCATTGGAGTTATTGCAGTTTGAGGAGGTTTGTTGGAAGGAGGACGCACACCGACATATTTACAAGTGCGTGGGTAATGAACATAGAGATAATTTAAGGGTAGAAAATAACCGAAAATTGATCATTTATTACTATTAAGTGAAATCCATTCAGCATTTTGCTTACCTTACAATGTTGCATTGCTTAACCAGAGTAATATTTCCTGTTTAATTGCAAGTGTCACATTCACCAGAGTAATATTTCCTGTTTAATTGCAAGTGTCACATTCAGGAGGTACGGATTTCGAATCTTGACCTGAACTGACTAACCTAAGCTGTCTCAAAATGTATTTTATTTAAAAGAGCGAACAGAAATACTTCCTTCAAAACTGAATAACACTTAGTGTTCAACTGCCATAAAACATTTTTATTAATCGACCTAACTATATTGTCAGTTATAGAGGTACTATTCAGTATAATGCACATTGAATCTTATTAATGTTAAATTTTATCGACATAAACAGCTCATTCTAAGATAATTTTGCACACAATGTCACTTACTTGCTTTTCTTTAAATAAATTCCTTTTGTCAATTGACAGATGACGTCAACGTTATGTTTGCCTTATATTAATGAAGTGAGGCAGGTATTTTAGACTTTGGAAGGCGGAACAAACAGCCAGCCAGGGACAACGTATTCATGAAATGTTCGTATATCTTGTTTCTGATAAGAATTAATTAGTTACAAAAAAGTAAGAAATATTTATCACTATCCGATGTATAACAGAACGGACTTGGCACCCTGTGACTACCACTTGTTTCCTAAGTTGAAAGAACATTTGGCCGGAAGGCGCTTCAGCGACGATGACGAGGTGAAAGTTGCGGTTCAACGCTTCCTCAACGACATGGCGGCGAGCGGGTATGACATGGGCATACAAAAACTGCCTCTGCGTCTACAAAAATGCATCGACCGAAATGGCGATTATTTAGAAAAATAGAGGAATGTTCAAACTTTAAAATGATGTATCAATTATTGAAAATAAATGTTTCTTTCTATTTCTAAAAAACTTGGAGACCTTACTTTTGAGATCACC
>Ga0136643_10014845_pt1 | contig 11703 bp, 6 predicted proteins | sample TergutLab28metaG_FD_96883 | JGI IMG/M metagenome (GOLD analysis project Ga0136643, IMG submission 96883) | Labiotermes labralis P1 segment gut microbial communities from Petit-Saut dam, French Guiana - Lab288 P1 (version 3) (version 3) | ecosystem: Host-associated > Arthropoda: Insects >...
ATTGACCTCACGAGGCTGAGTGGACCCCGTTCCAGACCCACTACTACTCAGAAAATCTGGTAGCGCCGGGGATCGAACCCGGGACCTCTGTATCTGTAGCCAGAAACTCTGACCACTAGACCCAGTTACAATTTGGTAATTAAAGGATATATATGATCCATTGCAATATTATCTTCTCACTTCTGTGCTCGTTGCATGCCAGACCTATCGCCCATTTCACTCACCCACATCAATCACGTTTCACATAGTAACTTACCTCTGCAGTAATTATAAGCTTGCAGTTGACAGCCCTGAGATTCTCAAAGCATAGTGACAAAACTTCAAGTGCTGTGCGATATGAAGCCACGCATATTGGTAAATCTTCACAGACGTTTCTGAAAAGCTTGCTGCCTCCACCTCCAAGGTAGTCAGGGTAGTCTTGGATACGGAGGCAGCAAGGTCCTCCGAAACGCCAGTAACTCTTTATAGGTGCACACCGCGTCATATCCCACAAGACACTAATGTTCATTACATAGCTTTGTGTGGGACAGTCGGCTCCTACAGAAACGTCGGACATCAGTCACAATCGAATGTTGCCTTTCGGCTGCTACAACGCATTCAGTTTGATGTATTTCTCCTAATCAGGCGATATCGAGGTGCATTTTACTTACGTTGTGATGTAAGAATCTAGAAGCCTGGAAAATTTGATTTTTATGGGCGAAAGTCTAACAATACTGTTGTTGAAAGTTTTCTTTGAACCTTTCTTCACTCCAAATTCACATCGAAATATTTTCAAAAAATCTTTTATCTGGTACATGAGGAAATTATTTAGTGCCCGTCATGCCTCCTCACGCACGCCGTCCGTTCTATCGCAGCTACTATCCTCCGTTGTCATATGGACACCAGAGTAACATCAACGGCTTCTTCGTACGACATGTGACGGCCTGTAACCAGTGGACTTCACATTCTTCATATATGTGGATTCCTTGCGACTACATACGATATTTCGAGAACACGCCGTAAAGTAAATGTATAACTTTCGGCGCGAAAACGAAATAAAACTTTCTAAAACACACACTTTTATTAGAAAAATAAAATACTTTGGGCAAATTTATTAAAACAACGTTATTATTTGTGATTTACGCTGAACATAAACCCATAACCCATCGTCCTCAAAGCTGAAGAATACTACATAAAATGCAATTTAAAATATCAAAATTATATTTACCGGTTGTTTTACGAAGGAGATGCGCTAGCGGAACCCCAGGATCCCGTTGAACAAGGTTTGAATTCCACTGTTCTAAGTCAATTACGATAAAGATACGTAGTGGTGACGCATTTCTACTCTTTGGGCGACCTCGCGAATTTGCGAAACCGCGAAGTTCAAAACCCGCGAAAATCGAGGGACGAGTGTAAGCCTGAATTCAGCATTCGCAGTGATCATCCAGTCATCGACACACTGTAGAAATCGACGTCAGATGAGTTACAACTGACATTCCACATCTCACGACCCTATGGGTCATTGTGATCTAATTTTCGGAATTTTACAACACTGCCCCAAATAAAGCACAACGCGCAGCTGTTGAATTCTCGCACAGGCAGAACTGAAACACGTGTTATACTGCATGTGTGCGCGTTTCAAAGAAATGTTTTATTTAAAGACGCTATTAATCGCTGAGATGATGCGTCGGTGATGGGTGGGTAAATGAGCATGGGGCATTGATGGAATAATAGTGACGTGGAAAACAGAGTACGTGGAGAAAAAAGCAGTCCCTGTGCCACTGTGTCCACCACATGTGCAACATGTGTTGCCTGGAATCGAATACCAGCCTCCACAATCAGAAACTGGCGACCTACCGCCTACGGCCTAACGCAGTGTCGAAAAGATAATGATGGCACAAAGTGGTACTATTAAGCGACATATAGGCTCACAGGAATTTTTTTTTTCGCTGTATATCGAAGCACGGAATCGGCAGAGGGTGCAGGCCGACTGCTGCCGTCAAATTACAGCCGGACATGCTACTGGTGACTCACCTGCGTCATGCAGCACGTCAAAGCGTCTGTCGGCCGTAACTCGGTTCTCTCCGGCGGTGAGTACCCGACGACTGTGCCGCTCGCGATCTTCCTTCTTCCACATGACGGTGTTTTCCCCTACGTCCCGCACCACGCACGTGATGAGTGCGTCATCGCCCTCGTACACGTGCACCGGGAGAGGTAGAGTATCGCTGATACTTGGCACGCCCGCTGTAACATGAAGACATTCTGGTTAAAGGACTCCAAAATCGACTGGAAAACGACACTTCTTTATACACGACCCTTAAGAGCATTGATAAGGGAGACATCACCCTCAAGAAAGAAGAAAGGAGTAGGGGTTTCTGAAGGAGGAGGTCTGAGAAGCACAACTGGAACTACAGGAGACAGAATGTAATAATGGACAGTAATATATATATATGGCTTTTGAGGAACTTGATATTTAGTTCTTCATCACACACAAGATTAAAAGAAGTATGACATGGAAAAGATATTTAGCAGTCACGACGGAGATGTATTGACGTCCTGAAAAAAAAAGGTACATAGTTCAAGACAAAAACTCAAGATATCGCACAAATCAACAAATTATTTTCGAAATATTCTCCGAAGTTGCCGATATTTAAAGAAATACAAGGAAATATAAGTCCCTTTTATGCTATTTTGATAGCAATATGGTGAAGAAATAAACGTGTAACACGGTAAATGAACTATACACATAAACTCAGTAAGACTGTGTACTGAAAATGGATGTAGCTGCTATATGTCATATGAAACATGCCTGAGGAGTTCGTCACGGCATGAAGTTGTGACGATACGAAACTGGCAAAAGAAGTTTAGAGCATAATATCGGATACAGATTCAGACGAGCTTGTAAGCCTGAGGATTACAGTTGTTCCATATTATGTACAGGTCAGCACACTCCTACCAGTGAATGTTTGAATCCAGCACAAAGTCGGCATATTTCACAGCCAGTACAGTGAACCATTGCAAAATGTACCCTGTGGCACGGTGTCCAGATTTAACCCCGGTGACATTTAGACTTCAGCTGTTCTATAAATGTTCGGCGGGATTCACGAAGGGCGAAAATGGTACAGCTTAAGGTATCTCCCTACACAGAAAGCCACATAAATCTGTGGCCCGAGCAGTTGTTGTTAGTACAGTGTGCACAGTAAGGACGAGGTGGGCAGAACACGTAGCATGTAGATATGCATACAGAAAGTTGGTCAGATAAACCTGAACGCAATATACGTAGGAACAGAGGAGAACGAAATGTTTGAATAGAAAGTAAATATAGTTGGAGGACGCAGATTCGTTGTGGTGAGGTGCAGAACAGGAACCAGCAGCGGACTCCTGTAAACATGGCAAAGAAACTGCGTTTTTCATAGAATGCAGGACATTTCTTGACCAGGTGACCGGCTGTTACCTTCTGAAGGTATATGCTCCATGGAATTGGTCAGTAATTTAGGTTTGTCTGTTCCTGACTTAGAGTCGCGGCCTCTGATGGCGCTAATTGACATACTTGTGGGCTTCTGTTGGAGCTAATTAACATAGATATGTGTAAGATTTGAGGTACTCTTGACAGGAAGTATGTGACTGGAATGTGATGTCACTTTATTTGGTAGAGATGTGAGAACATTTCGGAGAAATTCCGGATAACCTCTAAATTAGGTGAAGTAATTTTAATCGAAAATAGGCAGTATAATTTATTCTAAGAACTCTTCTGATTAGGATGCCACACCCCTAAAATATACACTCGTTTATTCTTACACGGTAATTTATATTGGTCGAAGGGAAAGCAGACAATATCAGTAAATGACTATTTAATGGAACTGTGAAACCACTTTTCTGTAAAGGAGTCTTTAAGGGAGGTGTATGATGTCGCAGTGGCGAATTAGCTTACAGGTTTTATAAAAGAATGGCCAAAGTTTGAAGTGTCTCTCCTGTAGAAGGCCATAAACAACCTGACAATACTATACTAAAACAATAAATTCCAGAAATCCATGCGCAACTCGTTGGGTTAGGATTGAGCATACCGACAGCGAGGAGCTGTACAGGGTTATTAAAAATGATTGTCGGGGATTTAACAACTTGTCATAAACAATACACCTGAGATAAGAGTATATGTATTTTTTTATTTAATAGAATAACATTCCAACGTTTCGTTACATACCTTACAGGTGCTCTGTATGTGCACCCTTTGTGATTCTACAAACATCAACACGATAATCGAGTTCGCTCCAAACTGTTTGTAGCATGTCAGCGGTGATGGTTTCAATGGCGGTTCTGATTCGTACCTTCAGTTCCGGGATACTTGCGGGAAGAGGAGGAACACAAATCTGATCCTTGACCTAACCCCACAGAAAGAAATCACAAGGGGTTGAATATGGAGACCAAGGTGGCAAGTTGTTAAAATCCCGACAATCATTTCGAATAACCCTGTATTATTATCAGAAACTGCCATAATACTTATGACAATTACAACCGTAATTTACGTAATTACTCGCATTTATTTATTTAGGGATGAATGGTTGCTCGTATTATCAATAAATTCCCCGAATGTTATGAAACCCGGAAGTTTCATTGTGTCTTCTTAACAACCCGCCACTTGTTCACATTCCGAGAAAGTTAAATGGGTCTTCCAATGTGTGTCCGTCCTCCATCTTTACTTGCCAAAACCCTGCGAGCATCTCTCCTCACTTTGCGTGTAATATGCCCCGCCCATCTCATCTTCCTTCATCCTAACAGTGGCTGGCAAGGAACGCAAATAATAAAGCTCCTATTTACGCCCTTTTCTCCACATTTATGTGATTTACTTCCTCTTTGGTATACACATTTCCCTCAGTACCCTATTTTCGAACACCCTCATCTTTTATCCTTCTATTAATGATAAACTTTTACAATCAAAATTCAAATAATAATAATAATAATTATTATTATTGTATGAACCCCACCTGCACTAATTCAAAACAAAACTACACCATGAATTCGGGAAGATGATGGTGACTGGCAAGGCCACAGATTACCGTAAGTTGCAAACAATTCTTCACGATATAGAGGTCGCAATATCCCTTATAAAATCGGAAGCCTATCAAGAATAAATCCGAAAATATAGAATCAGCAAGACCAAAATTATGAAGACAGTGCAGTGGAAGTGTAGAGTTCTGTCAGTGGACACAGTACCGGTTATGATATCAGCCACATTGTTGCAACTGTCAGTGTTCGAGACAATTTCACACCTCTTGATGTACATAAGCATTTCGAATCAGGAATACAAAACATCTGATTTTCTTAACATATCTCATACTGTGAGAGAGCTTTTAAACGGCATCTGAAGATTTGAGATGAAATTTCCTGCCACGTGTAAAAAGAAGAAAATTTAGGTATGATATAAGAGGGGAATAATAAAAGGAGTTCCATGCGTGATTCTACCATTGATGTAAAGAATTGTCATGGTTAAAATTCCGAAAAGGACTTTGCTGGTAGTTCGGCACCCCAGACAATGCACAAGAACCATCTATGAATCAAACACGACACAGATGAGGACGGCCTTCCCACAAGAAGCTGTATCCATTACTGGATCCCGCACCCAGAGCATGTAGCTACTAACCACAGCATGGCCACTAGCCTAATCCACTGACCATGGGGCTAACCACTGATTATCATGTAAGCCGGCTTATGGTTACTCCAATAACAAACATTATTATCGCAAAGTGGCACTCAAAATTATACGTACTAATGACAGCATATGATTAGCTTATCTGGGAAACGCAACAGAAATACAAGTACACAGGGCTGCATAATTCCTAGGCGATTATTATTTTGTAATGGATGTCAATATGGAGGCTAATGACTGCAGTCCGAACTGAATTAATGGTGATAAAACATTGCATTCAGAGTTGTACATACGCATGTATTTAGGTATTTTTTTATTTTATTGCATGCTCCATTACTTGGAGTAATACTACATGCTTTATTATGGTATTTACAAATACAGTGTTTAGAAATTTCTACATTGATTATTTCATGCTATGAAATTAGCTTAATCTACGTGGTATGATGGATTTAACACTTCGATAAGTTTGTCAAAAGAAATCTCGTTAGTAAATTTAGCAAATATTTTAAAATGTTTCCTTATTAATCTATTTTTACTTATTGGCCAAATGTCTGTCTTTAATACTGTTGATTTTAAACTGTCTCTTTCCTTATTTAGCAGCTCGCACTCATATAACAAGTGATCAATTTTTGGTCCTTGGTGCCACAAGGACATGTTGGTGTATCAATTATTTTAAATTGGTGCCAGTATGACCTTATATTACCATGCCCCGTAACCATGGATGTAAAGTTATGGGTAATGTTTATTCTCATATTTAACCTATCAGCAACTACCGGGAAATATTCTTTAGTGATTTTCCCCTTTGTTGTTTGGTCCCATTCCGTTTGCCACTACCCAACACTTGTCTCACTTAGTTCACTTATACACTACACTTTTTGGAACTTTCTTGTAGCGTTCTTTGATGTCCCCGTTCGTCGCTGCCTCCTTTGCGAGTGTGTCGGCTAGCTCGTTTCCCTGGATCCCGACGTGAACCTTGATTCAGCAGAACTGAATTTTCCGGTTTGTTTTTCCCATCTCCGTCAGTTTCCTTCTTATGTCTTCAATGAGGAATGTGTGGATATTGTTATATTTAAGTGAGTCCAGTGTCATTCGGCTGTCTGTGTATATGGTGGCCGTCTTGTCTTCTGTTTGTAGGTTTTCTGTATACTCTAACGCTCTTACTGTCGCCAGTTGCTCGGCTTGATTGTTGGAACATCTTTTGTTTAGCCTGTATTTTAGACTTTTTATGTGGTTACATGATCTGAACAAGGCTACGCCTGCGCCTACCCGCTGTTCTGACTTGCTTTCGTCAGTAAATATTTGAACTGAACTTGTCACCTCATTGTTTTCTGCTAGCAAGGTTATAGTTTCTGCGGGGTGATGCCAAATTCCATGTAACGATCAATCAATGCTTCCTCTTTCGTGTATGTATGTATGTACGTACGTGTGTGTGCGTGCGCGCGCGTGTGTGTATGTATGTGTGTATATGTGTGTGTGTGTGTGTATGTGTGTGTATGTATGTGTGTATATGTGTGTGTGTGTGTGTATGTGTATGTGTGTGTATGTATGTGTGTATATGTGTGTGTGTGTGTGTGTGTGTATGTGTATGTGTGTGTATGTATGTATGTATGTATGTAGGTATGTGTGTATGTATATTTGTATGTCTCTGTATGCATTTGTGCATGTGCACATGAATTTACAAATAAATACAGACCAGTTGCCCTCAGTACGAACACGTACAATTTCACAATGTTCTGTGTCGACTCTTAGCTCCTCCCTGTGTGCCTATTTTGCCTCTTATTAATTATACAGAATTCTGCCGCTCCCTGCTGCTCTGCCTCTCTTCTGAAGCTACCCATCTCACCGCTGTGTGAGGCATTCTGCCTACCTTCACTCATTCCCTATAAATATTTTTTTACTTGTCAACCTAAATTATCTCTTGTATCCTATCCATTTTTTACTGAGACATTATGATTAATTTACTCTCCATGCAGCACACGCTTTACAGAGTGAACTTTAATCTCTTTCTTACATGCTTTTAGCAACGAAGGGGCGATAGCCCGAGTTAACGTACGAGACACAGCAAAGATTCTGAATGATTCAGAAACGGACTTCAATACTGCAAATATGAAATGGAATGATATGTTTCGTATCGCCTTGTAAAGAGTTCCACTTTATATACAAATAACGCAAGTTTATATAAAGATAACTTTCGCTGCGCTTCGGACCCGTAACCCAAAAAGCTTTTAGTTACAATTTACCACAGAAATGTTCAAGCTGGACAAGGTGAACGTCTAGTTCATGTCACGACAATTTGGCAAAAGTTATCCCAAGCATTTAAAACGTTGCACCTGTTAAATCACACCGTTATGCGTATTAACTGTCAATACAGCACAACACGTATTCCAAGTTTTGCCTTCATTAGGTACGTAAGTAATGTTTATTAATAAAGTAGAACAAAAAATGTGAAGAGAATTTTCATATTTATTTTTTGCATCAGACGTAAGAAATGCATTTTGAAGCTCCCTTATATCGAGGGCATTAACTTGGCCCGTCGTTTCGAACGCCAGTGTAATGTTATATCATGCAACGGTTTACTGCGTCATTCTCCCCTACCCTATTATAACCAATATACACGGCTATTTAAAAAATATAATAGATAAAATATTTATGAGCCGGGCTCCCCATCTACTTAAATCTAGTTGGGCGTCTTGAGTGTTTTCTGCGCGTACTCCCCCTTCAGTTTAAGTTTATGAGTGTCTGTAGAATCAGTGGCTGCTACTGTGCTATGTTACACTGCGCTGGGGATGGTTACATGCTCCCTATTGGCAATGTAGGGGTTGCTTGTTAATATATGCCTTGCGATTTGTAACAATCCCCTCCAGGGAACGACGCTGATGTGAAGTTCTGTTGTAATGGCGATTGGCGAAGTCTAAAAAACCGAAAAGAAAAAAGTAGGGGAGAAGGTGAGAATAAATAAGAAGTAAAGGCAGAAACGAATAAATGAGGAATATATAAAGAACAAAATAAAGCAAAACAAAAGGAGAGATACGAACAGAAATTGGAAATCAAGGAGCACGGGGCGGGCGTAACACGCAACAAAAGTGAGGGAAATAAGACATGCATACAGAGTTTTGGTCGAAAGCGCTTAAAGAAATTTACGTCTTGAGATACCTAAGCGCAGGTTGGAGAGCAATACTACGTAAAATTGATCCTAGAAATGTAAGGTGGGAGGGGTGGACTGAAGTGACGAGATTCAAGAGAGGTGTGAGGAAAGCAAAAGAGGTTACTACGAACGGCACAACCCTACTCATGTATTGAACCATTCACCTATAATAATAATATTTACAATAATATTGTTTATTATTATTATTACTATTATTAATTTGCTGGCACAACAGCAATAAGATGATTATAAACACAGCACAGGAATGTAAGAAAAATACACACGAAACAACAAAAGAAGAAACGAGATAATAAGAAATCACATTTACAAGCGGCACTAATTGTACCATATGAACTAAAGTATAATAATAATAATAATAATAAATTTTTGGAGTTATAAATGCTAGCAATATAAAAATTGGTTATCAGGCTGTACTTAGAAACCCTTGTGTTTAGCCTGTACGACGGAATGGCGCATTTTGCAGTTGAAGATGGGGGAGATGGCATCCAGGTACGCAAAGCAATCGACAATATACGGAGTACACAACCGCGTCTGACCGACAAGGAAGGGTCCTCCAAGTTCCGTAGCGGAACTAACAGAATATCGCCGTAGAAGCAAGCGACTGACATGTTACTGAAATATGCAAGAGGCGTCCGTCAGCGGCAGGCAGCTGAATCTTCGGAATTCGCAAATTGCGAAGAATTTTTTGAATATCCGAGCGACTGTTAAGTTTCTCAAGAAGGGCTACGTTCAATACATTTGGTTAACTGAGGGGACATGTAGCCTTAAGGTATCGAAACTTTAAGGCTACAGTCTTCTGCGACATGACATCATGCAGATTTACATTCAGGTACCAACGTTTCGGAGAAACTTGTTATCTCCATCTTCAGGGCAGTCAATTTTTATTTATATATTCTGAAGATTGAAGCAGTAATATCCTCCGAAACGTTCGTACCTGTATATCACTCTATGTGGTGTCATGTCCAAGAAGACATTCACTTTCAGCAGCATCGATATGGGAACGTTACATCTCGCCCCACAACCTCGTTTAAAACAAAACTGAGCAAGGAGACACATGTAACAAAATGTAGCTTTTTGTACAGCGGGACCCATAAGAGATATTTTTTATATTTGGTGTTCTGTGCACGTGTGGTGTCGGCAGGTAATGCGGTTAGTCAACGTCAAGAAGTACACACACGGTGAATAAAAACTTGCCTGTAGAGGCGCTACAATCGATGAACTGCGAAAACTAGCGGCTGTCTCAGTAATTATATTATATTAACCGTCGGGATGAGTCAATGTTAAGCTTTAGTTAGTGTTTTGTTTGTTTAAAATATTCTTTAAATATGGCAGCACCGCTTCGAATTGCACCACTGTAGAACAGCAAGCTGTGATCCGTTTTTTGTTTGTGGTCACGAGGTGTTACAAACACCTGAGCCGAAGATTCGTAACAAGTGCAGAGGTTTTTCTACATATGGGGGTTCTTCCGCTCTTAGGATAACGCGCGTCCGCATTCCACGGCAGGTAAGGTTAAAGCAATGAGGCTGCTGATGTTTGAACTTCTCCTAAGCCACCACATGGTCCAGACATAGCTTCTTCGGATGAACTCATGTTTGGACCACTTAAAAAAAAGCCCTGCATGGACGAAGATTTGCCAGTTATGATGAAGGTAAAGACGCGATGCGTACGTGACTTGGAACGTAACAGATAACTTTGTTAGCGGGGGGGATCTGAAGGCTGGTGAAATGCTACACAATACGCGTTGTAAAGCGGCGTGATTATGTTGAGAAATTACACACTTCATTTGTCATTAATTAATAAATTCACTTTACTTCTTGAATCTGCCTTGTCTATTATAAATCAATATGAAACTTCTTCACGTTTATTGCAAGTCTAAGACTCTTCACCCATTCGGGTGACAATATTATCGACAATTTTTCTCGGACAGAAGTATCCGTATTTAAGTCTCTCATAACTAAACATCCGAACACACTTATTTATCTCAGTAATTAACCAAATTGATGCACAAAATTTTAGTTTTACAATGCAATTTTGACCTCCTGATGATGAGCACATGTGCTTGAAACATATAGAGGCATGAAATAAACTTATTGTAAAACAAAAATTTTTTGCATCAAGTTGGTTAATTACTGAGATAAATATACTGAGATGCACGGTCAGCAAAACGTCAAAATCCGACTACACGCTTCTATAGCTCACTTTTCTATAATAGAATTAACTCGGATGTAATATAAATGGTAATGAGATGGCTACACTGGGTATCCAGATAGAGACAAGAGCAAATAATTTATTTTTATATTATATATGTTCTTTTATTTTGTTAAGTGTAAATGTATTTATAGTAATTTTATTTCTACTTTCATATTGCCAGCACACATTAGCATGGATCGGAAATAATATGCTGTGTAGACGCTGATGATGCCTTCTTCACGCAAATAGAAATGGGTCTTCTAACCTAAGTGCATGGTAAAAAAGCCGCTACAGTTGGTGTCTTGTGAATTACCGTACTTAGGACTGCTGAAATCTCCAGACAGCTGCGCCTCTGGTCAAGGCAGCAAAACTGTACAAGGGGACGTCCCGCCAGTCGACCTTGAATTTTCGTATTTACCTTTTCAGTTCTTTCATTCTGTTTGAAAACCATCTCTTTACTTTCAAATACTCAGCACTGTTCTTACCGCCTGCTTTCAACCCCTTTTCGTTAACCCTCGCCCATTCTGTAATCTCCCCCGTTTCCACTTGCGCTCAATAGCAGTCGCTTCGTGCTAGAGCAGTGCATGCATTCTACCGGTTACGTCAAAGCGGGTCTTTCAAAGTACTTTGGTCTCCTTCCTTACCACTTCATGGTATATTCAATTAAGCCTATTTAGACTACACATACGCAATCGCCTTTCCAAAGTCTCCCCCCCCCCCCGTC
>Ga0136643_10014846_pt1 | contig 11703 bp, 7 predicted proteins | sample TergutLab28metaG_FD_96883 | JGI IMG/M metagenome (GOLD analysis project Ga0136643, IMG submission 96883) | Labiotermes labralis P1 segment gut microbial communities from Petit-Saut dam, French Guiana - Lab288 P1 (version 3) (version 3) | ecosystem: Host-associated > Arthropoda: Insects >...
CTGAGCATTTCAAACTTCGGCCTCGACTTTTCATTAAAAGCCTAAGTATAAGGAAGATGTCGAACTACACTGAACTAGAGACCTATATGAGCCCTGCTTGTAGCAGATATTAATTTTCCTAATAGAGAACACTTTTGCGCACTGAGAACAATAACAATGGGGTAAATAAAACTCTATGATGCCGAACATATTGAATGGGTTAAATTTTGAACTTCAAGAACAAAATTATTGCTGAGGTGAATAAATTACGCAGTTCACACAGAGAAGCAAACAGCTGCTCTTCTAGGAACGAAAAACCGTGCCCCTGACGAAACAAGTAGCTTAATGTCTATACTTAAGAGTTCTGTAATCAAACACCACGTTGTAATATTTCGTGACACAGCAATATGTTTAGTGCGAGGTTTTCAATCATTCCAGACGGAGTCAGGCGAACAGAACAGATCTGAATGTGTAAGAAAACGGAATCAAACAGCTAGGCAGAAAGAGCTTTGTCGACATTTTCCCAAGAGATCAGTAACAAGGTTTCCGCGAAATTTTACGTAATATGGCAGTACCTCAACTGAGATCTGTGTAACAGCCTCAGTCTCCCTCCCCCGCATAAAATATTAGGGAGAAAATGCTGCAAAATTTAATTGTCTTTTATTACATTTGTTTTTGAGCAGTCATGCGTCCGATGCAATTAAACTCTTCTTTTGTAAATCAGAGAAGTATAAAATTTTATGCATGTATTTGAAAGTCAGTGTATATGTGCTGGAAGGATGGAGTGGGAGAGAGGAGGAGGGGTGGCTTCCTATATGCTGATAGGATTGAATCTAATCCGTTAATAGATAGGGGGCACTGAGAACATGTATGGCAGGGCTGTGCGTCCAATCGTGATACAGTCGACACATAGAAATGCGATTACACTGTGATGTGCCATAATAGGAGCAAAGACAGTGTCAGGTCTCCGGGGACAGGAGGGTAACAATGAAGCCATATTGCAACATTACATGGTCTGTCGTTATCAACATTAAGGCTACGTCACACCAGCATCTGAAAACTTACATTATGAAGAAACATATGCCCCGTTACAGTCGTTGAAAGTCACGGGATTCTCAACTTCGGGCTGATTAATTTCTCCCGGAAAGAATATAAATGTAATTTATTTGTTTCAGTGTTGGAAGACGGAGAGTGTCCTTCGTTTGACGAATGGAGGTTGGTCTACACAACATGAAAACTACCTGAATCGAATTAACTCTACCATTATTTCGTGTCCTCTGTAATAGCTAACGGTACCTATTTATTTCGACGTTGTCTAAATCCGTTTTCATTATTTTGTAATGCAATTAGGTCCGCCCACACCAGTTTAATCTTTTGAATTATTCCACATTACTTATTGGTACTGAACGACCCGTTACGTTGGTGATTCGAGTTCTTCGGAGATGATGCATCAATTGCTGAGTTGCACAATCAATGGCCAAAAACATGTAAGGAATACACCGTAGTCTATAGGTACGTTTTATTTCACAATTCGCCCAGAATGACGATGATAAATCTTATGTACTTGACAAGGTTGCGTCCCATTCAAGATTCGAACGAGTCACCTTCAAAATACAAATAATATTCACACAAAACCGAAGCCTCAGTTTTAACAACCAGTTTCTGACAAAGGATCATACGCGCACCTATAAAGTCATACACTGTACCGTAAAGCAGAATCGTCCTTGAGAAGCTGACAGTCACGCAGCTGGTTAAGAAATCTTTCATTCTGCATGGAACCGTGATCATAAGACCCCGTTGCTAGTCCCTAGTCTCAGACAAATTTGTTCACTTCACATTTATTTAAGACTGGTTTTAATATTATCTCCCGTCCATGCTTAGTGGTTCTATACTGTAGGCTATTCAGCTAAAGTTCGGATTCTTTTCTGTCTGCCATGTGTGGTACACGACTCGATATTTCTGACTCCTTTTCTGATTTGACAACCTGACAGTAATCGAAAGATATAATTTCTGACTGTTATTACGTAACCCTTGCCTGGCTCCTAGTACGCCTACTTCACAACTTTTTGGTCCATTATTCCCTTCCGAATTATATTTCCCAAAATCTCAAACTCATTTTCCGCCTCTGGAGACCAGGTTTCATACCCACACAAAGTAACAATAGTGGTTTAAAAATATATTAACTTATACGTTTTATTTTGAAAATTGAAATAATGAATAATTATTTAAGGTCGGTGTGATTAGGTACAGACACAGCAGGTTCGCAGTAATCCAGAATTCCACATGAAGTAAATGCGGCTTCTCAATTAACAACTTTAGTCACTTTAAATTTCCGCCCATATCAAGAATGTCCTCGAAACCTATTTTATCCTAATTACTAATTGCCTCTTTTTAAGCACATAAAACTGCAACCTCTATTCTTGTTTTCTTTTTCGTTAAAGTTAAAAAGTCTTTTAATCGAATTATTACTTAAAATAGATAACCTTAGTATAACTGGGAGCTTCCATACGTTATTTCGTCAAAGATAACATCCTCGTAACTTTTTACCGTTTCTTCACTTCATGTTCTGAGCAGGCAATGAAACGACTCGGAATTTACCCCCGGAATATGTGCAGTATACGAGTATTCAAAATATGATCGCAAGTGGATACTAATCTGAGGCAAAACCCTGTCCACACTCATACATCCTTTCCTTAAGCGCCAATCGGATATCATATTTCCATCCGTGTCTAGTACTCGAAAGTGGACTCTTTCCTTTCGATAAAACTCCTACGCGAATGTGCCGTTAGAGACAATTTCTTTCAACAAGCTTCATGTTATCAAATAATTTTTCAATTCATTCAGTTCCATCAGATTTTCAGAACTTGTATGAATCATAATAATTCATGCACTTCAAGAAGGAAGTCTTCTGCAGTGTTACGAAGTGTCTTTGGGCCAATTCCCGCATTCCCGACCTTCTAAAAGTCGCACAACCTTCGTCTTCATGATCAAGAAGTGTAAGAAGACCGGGCTTGTGTTGCTTGACCCTAAAGCCGAAGAAAACGCGATCATCCGAAAGTCTGAACTACTTAACCAACAACACAGACCTCAAGTCTTCACCGAAACCGTTGGTAGACCCCCAAGTCTTGCACAAATTTAAGTTATTTTGCATATTAACAGATATTGCAATTTAGTAGCTTTACAGCCTTCAGTTCCAATATTCTTCCGATATACTTACAAATCTCTTCCGCACAACACTCGTCGTTGCTGGTTCTAGCGTGCGCTTGAGGGACCTAATGGGATTGCCTGTATTAATGTGCGTCTGCAATTTGAAGGGTGGGGTGTATGTGCTTGTGCAGAATTGCTATTGCTTGAAACTAAACACCGTTTATTTGGTCTTGAATGTTTCATGTTCAACGGAATAAACGGACATCGAATTTGGATTCATGAGATAAAATGAAACCTTATTATAATACATGCATAAATATGCTTATCAGGACAAGCAGCTCATCGTAAGAACGTGCGTGGTTCAATTTACAGATCCGTTAATTTAATAATTTTATTTGAAATATTTTTCTTACGGTGTCTACTTAAAGAAAGGAGGTAAGATGTCATTTTTACCCCTGTGCCGCTTCGGCCCAACGCGGGCCATGGCCTCCTCATTCTTGAGGTTTCTAGATCACACAAACGACGCATCACATTCGGTAGGACTTCTCTGGACGAGTGATCAGCCCGTCACAGAGACCTCTACCTGACAACACTCAACACAGACATCCATGTCCCCGGCGGGATTCGAACCCACAATCCCAGCAAGCGAGCTGCCGTAGACCCACGCCTTAGACCGCGCGGCCACTCGGATCGGCAAATAAGATATCCATAAAGACGAAATTCTAACTGCAGTGTGATATGCTTTGTAATAACTGCTTCCTATCTGCAACAAATGAATAAAGAACAAATGGAATAAGACAAATCGCAAAACGATCACACACTGCGCCTTTCATAACTTGCATTGCTGGTAATAGTACCATCAAGCCTTAACTCATGCGTCGCTGAGTAGAGGGGTTACTGCAGGTGTGGAGGGAGCCGCCGTAATGTAATCCACTTGTATCTCCCTTCCTGTCACGCATAAGCTTGGAGCATTGCGTTCCCTCACTGTATAGCGGTATAATGTTCACTCATAAAATACGTGGGAACTCCTATTTAAAAGATCAATTTTAGTGCTCAAAAGGTTTAATGGATGCACGGATACCCCCAGTTCTTCCCCCTACTCGCAAGTCTAGATTTAATTGAATCACCTCTGCCCGCCCTAAAAGGGATAAGTTATGAACAGGAATTTTTACATTAGGCCAACACAAGGCAGGGTTTGCACGATTCGCCAGAAGTATATCAGTCGGCATTTACTTTGCCACAACCGGCATGTGAAATCCTCGTATCCACTTCCATGCGTCATAGTTTTTTTTTTTTAATTTTGTTAGCAAAAGAGGAAAAGAATATATCTTTTTAGGAGCTTTCGTATATTCTCTAAAAGCGCCTATTAGCGTCGTCATGTCCGTCCGTCCGTCCGTCTGTCCGCATGTATCAGCGTGGCTCCCACTGGACGGATTTTCGTGAAATTTGATATTGGAAAAAATACATGAAAATGTGTTTAGGCTTTGTATGAACACCTACGTACGTTTCATTATTGCCAGCAATGTTAAATCGCCATAAGATTAAGTCGGCATCAGGCTGCTAGGGCAGCCGTGGAGGTATAAATATTACGTGAACGCGCCAAAAATGTTACGTTATACCACATTACCTCTCTTGTCTTACATGGCTTTACGCTTCACTTTTAATGGGGGAAAGCCCCAAACATCGTTTAAATAAACATTTAACATCGCTGCCTCAAACATTGTTATTAGTCTCTTTGAAAAACAAGACGGTGATAAGAATCAAGTCCAGTCCTGCTAAGAAATAATTATTTCAGTTCTCGCTTCACGCACGACAGTACCGAAGAAATGTCATTTTAAATCTGATGTTTATTGGACCGTGCATCATTGTGATAACTGAAGAATAAAAAACCAACTAGATGCCACTTAATATTTTATTGCACTTATTATAGGCTCAACATGTTTCAGGCACTACTATGCCCATCATCAGGAGCTCACGACTATAATATTGATTACCACGACTCTCGTGCTTTAGCCTGCAGCCCGGACACTACTGCAGCCTACCCGCACCTAACCTCCAACCTACAGCAAACCAAGAACGAAACGACCAATGTGGTAATCAATATCATAGTCGTGAGCTCCTGATGATGGGCAAAGTAGTGCCCGAAACATGTTGAGCCTATAAGAAGTACAATAAAATATTAAGTGACATCTAGTTGGTTTTTTACTCTTCAGTTATGTCATATTAAAAACTGTTTTCAGAAAGTGAATCTCATACTTCTCGCACACGGGTAATATTATCTTTATTTTACAAAGTGAAATTCAAATATCTCCGTCAAAATTAGAATAGTTTCAGTAAATAATAAATAACACTAATTTGTGTCAGTAAATTTGTGGCATTGAAGCTGTACAAGTATCAGAGAAAACGCATCTCCATTTAGGCCTATGTGTACAGGTACATAACGCATACTGTGTGTTTATGAATGCCCGCAAAAGAATACAGATCCAATAAAGTCCTGTCTTTGCCTATAATGATTATATTAGTATCTGTCAGAAGCGAAGACAGGTGTGAAAATTAATAGAACGAAACTACTGTTGTGGTTGTGTGAGGTAGCATCTGGGATTTGGAAAACCTTTTTTCCATTGACGTAGACCAGAATAAATATTTTCCTTGGCAACAAGAATGTTTATTGTCAAGTTTCCATTACCTGGAGCTATATGATGGATATTATGGGGACAGGGTGGCATCCGCTCAATATATCGGTAATAGTTTCACCACAGGCTAAAAGACAAAGCTCTGTATGAGATAATCGCAAGAGACTGGAGAGCAGAGCCACATGTCCAGTGGCGGCACTGACATTGTTGAGGCTCTCAGCCATAAATCTGTAACAACCATGTAAAATTTAGCTCCCTTGAAACAATGTCACGAATACCATTATCGTAGTAGCCATTCTGTTCTGAAACTCGTAAAAAACTACATTTTTATAGATATTTGTGAAGGCTGTTCGCTAGGCAGTACTATTCCAGGATCAAACAGAAAAAAGAATGCAGTCGACAGTTAAAGCAAGTATATTTGAACACTTATCCACCATCTTCCAGACATCGGATATGCGGCTAAACATGCGAAGTGTGTACTACCTGCTATGCCTGACTCGTATTTACGTTATCGCCAATTGCTTGCATAAGCCTCAGATTTGCCGTCTTTCCCTCAGTGTCCATTATATCATATTTTAAATGATGTCTTCTTAACCGAAGCTGGTTTACTTTCAACTTTTCTGTGCTTGGTAACATTCTGGCAAGCAATACTGTACAAAACAATTGTCCTGTGTACTGGTAACTCACCTCCATCTACCGCCGATTTTAAGAATAAACGGCGCGCAGTAGCTACTCACATTACGTGCCTTTACCTTTGGGCAGAAACGATTTTATATTTTTGCTACATTTTACTTTAATTCTGACTAAATTCAGAAACATTATATTTCATAACATATGGCCTAATGATTTTAAAATTTTGAACAAATTATGCCGTTAACAGAAACAAAATTAACCCTTGATTACTAAGACGAACCTGAATTTTATTGAACTAATCAGTCACATGTAGCCCCGCGCCACTGGTTACGTGGCGTCCGACGTTTTGAAACAATGTAGTGGTCTCATCTGCCATGTTCGAAATGCCCAAGAGACCCTTACCTCGAAATGTCCGGTACCAAATATCCAGCGACCCAGCGCCGAATCTCAGAATACAGGGCGCCTAAACTGCCACTTTGTTCGGTGGAAAATTTATGTATGTCTAAGGGTCTACAGCAGGAAATATTTTTATGAGTTCTGCAGTGAACTGCTTGTTTTTATCGAGTTGTTGGGAAAAACTCGAGAACAAAGAAACACCCAACGAACAATGCACGTTGGGAAGCCGAGAAAAGTCGCTGTGTTGTCATATGCAAGATACGGCACGTGTATTTCATCACAGAAACTACACCTGTAACAGTTACCAACCGACCGGACGCTACAGTCACGAATGCATGGCATGAGCATCAGCTTTACTACCGATTCGTTTCATAAAGCTTTACAGGTAATGGACAGGCTCCATAAATAATTTCTCGTTTCATCATCAGCAACGTTGTCAGCAACCTTCAAACGTTGACTGTTCATACAATAAATAAAACAAACAAATGAATCCATGAAATTGGGAACTACAGAAATAATTCACGGTAAAAATAAGCATATTGTGTGTCGAACTACATAGTGAAATTGATACATTCACAACTCCCTCCTCTTCTGGTGATGAATTATATGTACAACGGTCGTACGCATGTCTGCACCTGTTCAACATGTTGGTGTGGACAACTCTGATATGAATAGAACAAAAAATGGGAAGAGGCTGGCATAAAATCAGAGCAAATGTATTGGTGCAATAATAAGTGAAGCGGAACTCATATAAATATGGGTTATAGGCATAACCGGAATTACAGTGACCTAAACCATATTTAAATTTGAGCAGGGAAATGACATTGTCGCTTATTATGCAGTACATAAATATACGTTCAGTTCAAGTATTGTAATATCCGCCCATCACAATTAGCATACAGTGCCGGATGTTCATGCAAGTCATATGTTAATGGAGGTGCCTAAACTCAATGAAATAACGTTTCCTGCAGGACGCTTGCGCGCAGGATGCTGTTGCTGGCTCAGCCGCCTGGTGGTTGTGGACCACCCTTCATGCAGAGACCGGAATTGTCCCAATTAGCATATGAGATGATACATATCAAGATGAAAACAGGATATACGCGGTATGGCGTATTGGAAATAATTTATTATGATTTGCAGTCTGTTCCGGTGTCTCAGGATGTTACTACTACGTTATTCGTGGAAACAGAAAATTGTGTAGTACAGGGGTAGGAAAGTGAACTTTAAATTGTTAACAAGTGCAGGAATATTTTACTAAGTAACTGGCTCAATGTGGGCCGGGTAGTTAAGTCAGTATAGCGACTGATTACGGGCTAGACAGTCCGGGATCGAATCCCAGTGGGGACGAGATTTTCCGTACGTCCAGACCGACCCTGAGGCTCACCCAGTCTCCTGTAAAATGGGTATCGGTTCTTTCCCGGGGGTAAAGTGCGGCCGGGCATGCTGCTGACCACTCAACCCCTTCTAGAGCCGCGGTCATGGAAGAGTAGAGCTATACCTCTACCCACCCTCTGAACCACACAGGGCCTGTAACGGGATCACTTTACCTTTTAACTGGCTCAATGAAGCAAAGTCTTTCTAGAAAAGTCAATAATGCCTCTACCATTAAAAAAAGTCTACCTTTTGTGGAACACAAAGTTTTGGTATCGCGTTCAATGTACGTATTACGAGTTTGATGAATTTAACCTACACGGTCACAGTCTTTTTCTTTAAAGTCCACTTTAATAACATGATAACACCCACGCCTAGATTTCGCAAGTAATCTCGCCCCCTCATATTTTCAGGCTGAAAATTTGTATGCCTACTACATACTACGCTAACTTATCTCTTTTTTTATCACCCTTATAACGAATGGTGATAAGCAGACCTAAAAATTTAGAAGCTCTTTCTTACGTAATACGTTCTGCATTTTTTTTGGGCAAACCAGACTCAGTGTACTTGACATATAATTCACAAACGCGTTAAAAGCGAATGTGGCTTTAGTTCTAATTTTCCAGGTTAAAGAATGAATTCGTCTTAGACAACCATACTGTCAAGGTTACGGAACTGAGCCCTGGAATGTTGTGACCTGCGAATATGAGTACAAAGAGCAGAGAAGCGAAAAAGGTTCATATTTCTAAAGGATTATAGAGAAATAAAACAGTAACCAGTTACAATAAAAACTCAAGTATCTCTTATACTTAACTTTATTAGCGTATTTTAGCCAATTCTTAGTTTATGCAGCATTGAATAGCAGAATGATTTTGATGTTTGGTGGACCGTGCATCATTGTGATAACTGAAGAATAAACCCAACTAGATGCCACTTATTATTTTATTGTACTTCTTATAGGCTCAACATGTTTCGGGCACTACTATGCCCATCATCAGAAGCTCGCGACTATAATGTTGATTACCACATTGGTCGTTTCGTTCTTGGTTTGCTGTAGGTTGGAGGTTAGGTGCGGGTAGGCTGGAGTAGTGTCCGGGCTGCAGGCAAAAGCACGACGAGTCGTGGTAATCAATATTATAGCCGTGAGCTCCTGATGATGGGCATAGTAGTGCCTGAAACATGTTGTGCCTATAAGAAGTGCAATAAAATATTAAGTGGCATCTAGTTGGTTTTATTCTTCAGTTAGCAGAATGACTGTTTATGAATTACTTCACGACCCACGCAGTTCTACTTGGCTTACAGCGTCGAAGATGCGCATTATTTGTGAATTATGAGTTATGCTGGATAAAAGGGATATAGTTACCGAACCACAAGTTGGTACTAAGTGAAATTCCCGGCATTATGACCCCAATACCTCTTCACATTGATTTTCCATTACAGTTTAGCGACACCCTTATTCTTACCCGGCCTAAGAGAAAAATCAATACTCTGCTTCATATGCTTATTCCCCGCTCTGGTGATCGGTTTTCAAAATCCGTCAACCCCGCTGCTTCTAATGGTGTTGCTGGACACACTGCCCCATTCGACCTTATGTAAATGCATTGACGATACATTTATTTTTGATGACACACTGATAATGGATTAATTCCCGATATCTGAGTTGTAGGATACGCGATAATCTTATTTGAAAAAGTCACACTCTATGATGTCTAAGTTTAGACGCCTTCAACTTACCTCTTCTCTTTCGGCTGTTCATTAATGTGTTACTAGCACGCTTCCGAAACCTATCATCACCCAGCTGAAACAAAACCACATCTTCAAACATTTTGTTATGAGCATAATTTTTCCAAAAGCCTGATTTCCCGACTTTTTAATCAAAACAATTTTTTCTTTCAGATTTTCCGACTGAAATTCTGTATGTATCACTTATCCAATGTGTAATTATTGGTCCAGCCCCTCTATCTTTATTGACATAATCACAAAACAATATTATGAAGATAATTTATTATACCCTACAAAATTTCTCGTTGTGCAGTTTTCTCTTTCCTCCTGTCCGGCCTACAGCCCTTTTAGGTCCTAAAGTTCTCAGTATCCTGTTCTGAAGCACCTGAAATTTACGTAGAAGTTCGCAAAATGTATTTTAACAGAATAACAAATTATCTTTAAGAAACAGATTTCTTAACGCGCTGATCAGACGTGTAGGAGACGGTAGCTGCTACCAGTGCACTTGTTGGATTTCATGTCATATGGCAGACTTATGATATGTAGATATTTGCCCACAGTTATACACGTTACAGCTATCATATTCTGTCCCCTCTCTCAAACAAATCCATTTCTGTAGTCTGGCGAGGGGAGAAGCTGTCAGTTGGCAAATATCCCTCGGCTCCCACGAACACATCTCCTCAAAAACAAAAAAACGCCCGTGTGTCTGTGTAAGTGTGTGGTTCTGTGTGTGTGTGTGGACAGCTTCAGAGTTGGGAATTTGCACTTCAGAATGTCAATATGGCTGACAATACAACTGTAGCAGGTCGCCTGATACGCATACAACGTCTGATTTCCTCTTACATATTGATTACTCACCAGCCCAATTTCATACAGGATCATCTGCTCATTCCCTTCGTCTCTGAACACAAAGCACATGAAATTGCGGATACTTTGGTAGCTTATGGAAAACATAATGTGAAATTCTTGCTAAGTTGAAGAGCTAAATGCGTAAACATACAGACCCAGGAGAGTGGAACACTCTGTACCAGTTTTTAACGGAAAACAGTACGGTTCCTCTCACACGGACCAACAGTGACAGTACATGACACATATTTGCACAAGTTTTCCTTTTGTGATTAGTTCCTTCAAGTTTATGTTTTTCTCCACCAAGCATCTGCAGTACTTCTTTAATTTTTATACGCCCCATCCAACTCCATATGGCAGAATTCTTCATGAAAAGCTAATAAATTCCTCAGCTTGTAAATTTTTTTCCCATGTTTTGTTAAACTTGGAAGTTTAGTTCTTATCTAAAAGGGATGCCGACTGGTTCCTATCCCTAGCATATAAATCCAGCCCACATGCTCTTAACGTATTTCGTTAATATCTATTTTAAAAATATATCCCTTCTCTTTCTAGGTCTTCCAATTTGCCCCTTCAGTTTTCCCACCAGAGTGCTGCATGTCACACGGTGCGTCCATTTCGCCCTTCGTCGTAGTTCAAACCACTCCCCTAAGTATCCTGTTCATAAATACCTTCAGTTTACGGTATTTCCTCTACATTAGGGCGGTTCGAAAAATTATGAAATTTTGGTCAGGGTAGCAAGGCTCCCAATCAAGAATGCGATATTTTGGGAAAAGACACAAAAAAATATTACCCATTCGATGTTCATTAATTTAAATTAAATATGTGTTTTCCACTTCCTTTCTGTAAACTTGGTGTGATTGTAATATCATACTCCCCCCCCCCCCCTTTCCCGTTGTAAAAAAACCCCCCCTGAGGTGCGGGGGACATCTTCCGACCACAGGTTTAAAAAATCACCCTTTTCCACGGCCCACGTCGC
>Ga0136643_10014848_pt1 | contig 11702 bp, 8 predicted proteins | sample TergutLab28metaG_FD_96883 | JGI IMG/M metagenome (GOLD analysis project Ga0136643, IMG submission 96883) | Labiotermes labralis P1 segment gut microbial communities from Petit-Saut dam, French Guiana - Lab288 P1 (version 3) (version 3) | ecosystem: Host-associated > Arthropoda: Insects >...
TATAATATAGTATAATATAATATAATATAATATAATATAATATAATATAATATAATATAATATAATATAATATAATATAATATAATATAATATAATAATTATTAGTTTTGTTGATGGCCTAAATAAACTCTTTTGTAAAAACTCAGTCATCGTTATTACCAGCACAGTTGCCTTCGTCGTCAGCATTCAGTTCATAGGGTGCACACTGAGGGCTGTAACCTCTTCGGACGGCGAAGGAAAGGAGGTAAATAAGTCGAGATACCGTGAAAGAAAGTTTCTTTTTTCATTTAATTCGGATTCGATTTTTCGAAGTTTGGACGCAGATATTTTGTGTCACATCGCAGTTTTGAAGAAGAAAAGCTAAAACATTGCTGATCGAATGCTGGCAAAAATGGAGAACAGTGAGCATGTGAGAAAATTTTGTCACCAGTTTCCACGCAATTCTCACACACACATATGCGCCGAGCCTTCCAATACACCAAAAAAACTAATGGCTACTGCCTTGGTACATAAAAACTGCACCGAGGTGAATGAGGCATCCATCGACAGAAATAAAATACAGAGTAGAAAATAAGAATTGTCTACCTACCGGTAGGACAAAAGTCACAAACCTCGGCATTATATCACGTGCAATAACTTGTGACTCAACATATACTATATATATATATATATATATATACACACACACACACATATTGGAATTACAAAACATTACCCACCGTAGTGGAAAAGCTTTGAAATGGCAATATGTATTAATTTTAATTTCACTTCAGCTTCCAACAATTTGCTTATTGTTATAAAACTTTGATATTTCACAGGCTAAAAAACCCATTTTAAACCATTTTAATATCTGTATAACACGAACCAACATAATGCACTATATTCTATTAATTTATTTCAGCAGTAAGCCTCTACATGTTTCGAGCAGGCTTGCTGCTCGTCCTCAGGAGGATCAACTCTGTATAAACAACAATTGATATCGTCATGCGTTATGTTGACTGGCTGCTGGCAGGATAATGTTCTGTTGGAAAATGAAATTTCTCATATAAGTATTGTATTTATTTAAAATTTTGTAACAAGTAGTGTACATTGCTTGTACGTTAAGGTGTCTTTCACTGGAGCGGACACAGAGGGTGAAGAAGTGTGCAGGTTACAAGATCAGACTGTCTTTATTGAGAGCAGCTTACCAAGTACAAACAAATAAACAAACGAACAAACAAACCTTTTCGGATATGATATCTAAAGAGTGAAGGTTTTTTGCCCACTGTTACCCAACACTGAAGTTAAATTAGTGCAATGACACAACTGGACCCAGTTTCACGCCAACTAAATCCCATCGATATGCATTACGCAGTACACAGTCATACACAACGGTACAGTTCAAATTTTGGGCGACTAGTTTCGGCTTGATATAAGTCATTATCAGGCCTTTTTGTTAAAAACCTTCAGCAGACATCTGTTAGTGCGAGTAGGTACCAGATATCATGCTTTACAAGATGTACAACAAAACAAGACAATTACAAGAGACCATGAAAATTATACAAGAACGTGAGGTAAAAAGTGTATAAATATTTTTGTGTTGTATGCAGAAGGTGTAAAGAATAAGATGAACAAAATGTCTAAATATTACTTAGAAAATCGCAGTAGGCAGTAAAATTTTCAATAATAGATTTTACGTCTACCGACTTCGTTCTTTTTGAGGCACGCGAAACCGTCGTGCAAATGCAGTATTCTTGCTACGAATATTGGCGGAGAGTGACCCGCCAAATATCAGTAAGTTCTGAAAATTCTTGGTAGAATTTTTTGCATGTCCTCTTCACACATGTATTTATAATCTGATATCTTTTCATGTGTACAGTATATAGTTCAGCTTGGAGTTTTTCATACCTTGTAAATGTCAGTGTTATAAAATGTTACGCTTAAAGCAGGTGTGTGCCTCCTCCTCTATATGTACAGCTGCCTACTGCCACCATTTCACATCTTCAGTATCAATCTTAATGTTTTAATTTATTCTAAGTCCATCTCTCACATTCGGTTTTATCAATTAAATTTTTTGACTAAAATAATGCATGTGTTTGTGACGGGCCGCCTGCAAGCTAGACGTTGCTCGAACCATTTTACAGTGATAATGAAAATTTTCTTTTAGAATGTTTACTTCTTCCGTCCACTGAGGATAAATGACAGAGAGTTGTGTTTTATTCAATGAAGCCCTCAGTTGATAATAGCCTAAATAGCAGATGAATGATTTTTGATTAAGAGGCATTGGTGGAAAGTTACTGACAGGAGAAAACTGAAATCTTTGGAGAAAAACTTTTTCGATTGCCATTTCGTCCACCAGGAATCTTTCATGAACTGACCCGGGATCGAACCCGCATCCGCTGATGATAAACATTTGGCCACCCCATAACAAAATTCTGAGACATTAAGTTAAAAATTGGAAGATAAAAATGCCCAACAAGAAATTCGACAGAATTGAGTAATTTTCAGCTAGTCACCGTGCTGTTAAGTAAATAAAATATGTTGCCTACGTATTTCCTTGGCGAGGTTACCTGCCTAGCATTATCGTGAGGTGAGACAAGAAAGGAAGCGAACTAAACTGGGGGCAGGGGAGAAGGTAAAGGCAGCTTATTGCCGGGGGCTTTCACATTTACGGTATCAAAATATTGATGTAAATTAATATTAGTTGATGTTGTACAGTAAAGTGAGGTTGGAAGTACAGAAGGTTGAACCTGGATTTGACTGATTCATCGACGCAATAGGCATTGAGTAAACATACGCCCTTCGAAGGACAACTTTGGAAACTACAGACCTCTGAAATCATTTAAGAGATGACTGTTCTACTGATGGATGCTGAGGATGTGCCATCTCCTGCGCACAGTGGTAAGAAATTGTATCAAAAGCTAAGGCTTTGTTTTCAGTATAATCATTGTTTACTAGAATGAAGTATTTGAAGGATATTTGCAACTGCAAAACATTCGAGAACTTAAATTAATTTACTGTTTTAGGATTGTTTCTGGTAATTTCAACATACCGTTTACAATTTTAGATGGAGACAAATATTTCGAAGAAATATGCCCATTCAATCTCCAGGGTCTAAGTAGGAGGAGGGGGGGGGGAGGGAATGGCATGAGTGGACAGGAACATCAGCGTTGAGAGCTTTATGCCAAGTGGCCTGAAGATGCCTTCAGTTTACAGAGATAAGTTGCAGCTTACATCCTTGCTCCACTCTCCGACATTCTGAAGATGGAGGCCACATTTTGCTATGAAACACCGTCATCGATGTAAGAGGTGCATATGTTCTCAGTCCAGAAGATCGGTCTTGAGTAATCGCCATTGTGGGAACCTGAAAAATTATAAACGTGTGATCTGGGTTTTAAGTCATACGATTGTACGTGTAGATTCCCGTCAGTAGACTTGCAGACGCCGTGTCCTTGTGGCTGCGCCGTCAAAAGTGTAGGTCTGCGACCGCTTTCGTGCAGGAATTGCGGCTTCGACTTGCACCGGGGGCATGGGTGTTGGTCTCTTGAGAATGTTGTGTGTTGTTATGTAGAGGTCTTTGAGGCGACCCGATCTGTTGTCCAGGGGACTTCTACCGAGTGTGTGTCACTGAGTGTGATCAGATACAACAATAGCCCCCTACACCTTAAATGATTAGGTAGAACTGGCCAGGCTAAGAAAGAAAGAAAGAAAGAAAATTTTTCAGGTATGAGGTCGTACCAAGACAGACCCATTCATTTAAACTAATTGGTAAAGACTCACGTACGTACTGACAGATGTAACGAAATGTCAGATAGCAAGTTACTTACATTGAAGTCGTTCTAGACAAAGAGAAGGTAACTCAGTTGGTCAAGAAATTCGTTGCATCTTTCGGCACAGGCGGGTCCATTAACGTTTTTACAGGAGTCTGCCTCTTGTTACTAATACAAGCCAGTTTACTTGAGTTCACAATTTTACGCTTTGTTTATTTAAGGAAATTTTAATTTTAGCCTTACATCAATATTAGTGCCTCTCAAGTGGTCTATCACTTTCAGATATTTCCGCTGAAGACAGGTGCATTCATTTCCGTCTCCCACTCATGCCATGTATCTCAGCTATCTCATCATCTTTGATTATTTTAACATAATATTGCTGAAAGGTAGAAATTAGAAATAGCAAATAATTTATTTGTAGAGTCACATTGCACAATTCCAGAGATGTTTCTGTCTGTCTGTTAACACCACGTTTAAGAAGGGAAACTATGAAGCTCATCTTTATGTAATTTTCCCATCTATGAACAGTCTGGAGAAAGATCGAACAAACAGCAAATTAACGAACAAGCAAACTAACAAATGAACGCACAAACGCAAGAAAAACCAGTAAAATATTTAAAGAATGCAACAAAAAAAAAGCAAGTGAAACAAAGAAAGAAAGAAAGAAAGACAGACAGAAAAAACAGGCAAGTAACCCCCCCCCCCCAAAAAAAGAGCACCGAACAAAGAAGACAAAATTTCTTCCAGTAGAAGTGTCACTGTTACTCTAAACTTTAGACCCACGACGCCCCCCTACGAAACACCTCCCCTTTTTTAAAAATCATTTTTTACAGCGCTCGAATGTTAAATGTGACAAAATCTTCGCATGTCGTAGTAACATACTGAAATGTTCGTGTTTACTGCAGTTACTTACATTACGTTCTTCTCAGTTCCATGGGAATGACTGTCGACCTGTTGGGATATTTCGAATGAAAGTCTAAATTTAATAAATGCAGCACAAGAACATTGTGGTGCAATAGCACATGATTTTACAAAAAAATAAATACTTTCTCAGACCGTCAGTCTGTGTTTTCTCTTTGGGAGTGAACCGGCGTCGCAGACGCGGAATGAAACAGTCTTAAAAAAATCCTTTGTCACAATAGACGACCTTCGAACTTCGACCTGAGTCACGACATCCATAACCCGCAACTGAGAGTCCTAACCGCGAGTTTCGATTCTGTGAAGGAATAAGAATGAACCCTTCTATGGGCTTATGACGCTTCATGTTACAATATCTGACGCAATTGTTGTGTCTGACCAGCATAATAATATAAATATTTGTGCATTTTTTTATCAGTTCAATATGTGGACTCGAAATTAGTCACCAAAAAATCGTAAAATTTAAAGTTTCTATGAAATTCGGAGACGAAGACCGGGAATATGTTTTATCAATTATATTACCTTTAAAAGTGGCAGGGACTGGACAGGGTTTGTCAGGCGCTGGATGGGGACTGGCGGCGAAATCTTTTGGGCATAGTAATGAATCTCTGGCTTTTATAAAATGTTACAACTTTTTTTTCCTAAATGAGGAATTGAAGGAGCCTGTTCCATGGAGACAGTGTATTAAAGTTGCATTATCTTCGCTCGTTTTTTAAAAGCCGAAGATCGGAGCCAACAAAGCACTAATTTCGCCAGTTTTACGGGGGTGGACGGAGCCGAAGAAGTTAGACGTGTTCTGAAGAATGGTGTCGCGGAAAACATTTGGACCTAAAAGATATGAGACAGACGTGTGTAGGTAGTTTACACTCTAATTACTCAACTAGGAACTGTGAGAAGGTGGATATTCTGGGACATGACGCCGTATAATTTTGTGGACACGTTTCATATTACGCGGTCGAGTGTCTGACACTCCTGCTTCGTAATCGGACGGTTCCTGGTTCAAATAATGTCTCCATAGATCGGATATTCTTGCGATGTGTCGCGCATTTCCTCAGTCCAATCAGATAAGTGTTGATATTGGTAGCTCAGACTGGGACAAGTTCATTACTTTTATAATTCACTATTTAGCAATAATCCATTCGTCCGTCGCTGTGTAGTCTGAACTCCTTGAGAATCTGACAGTTGCTTAGGTAGTCAAGAAATACCTGACTTTCACGGATCCAGATATTTTATAATTTGTTTTCACAAGGGCCCATAGGAAGTCACTGACCTGAGTCAAATTAATTTAACTCCCGTTACTGACCTGAGTGAAGATAATTAAAACCATATTGACCAATATTCTGAGATATTGGAGGTGTTGTTTAGTAAACCAAAAATAAACAAATAAACGAAGACATGGGCGATCATATAAACATAACATTAAAATCTTGTTACAGTCAACACAACAGGACAGGTTACTTGGAGATTTTGGTAGAGAATTTATTACAAGAATACAGAGCGTTTTAAACGAATGTTATTAACTTTTCTTCTAAACGAGGTTAGGTTATAGAGGAGCGTCGGGTCGAGATTCTGCGCCAAAACAAACACAAATTACGCAGGAGGTGACGTCTTACATGCTGAGAAAACTATGTTACTGCGTCAAACAGCCTGATCCATAATATCGTCATTCACCTTGATGACGCATTTGAACCTGATATGGCCTTCGACTGCGTGCAACATGCAGACAGTTGTGTTCAATGAGACACAAGGAGCAGGATGACGTCATTCAGCAATATTATCCCTGTGAGTATTTAGGCGTTGTGTTATGAAGGCGATGGGAAGTGGAGATAGAGATCCACGTATTCTTAAACTTGGTACTAGAAGTAAGGAACTCCGGTGCACGATGGGAGATTCAGTCGACCATAAGGTTGAGCTGATTGGCGCAGTGTAAAAGAGAAATCCTCCTTTTTGTTTGAAATCGAACTCCGGTGTTTGAGCCCTTAGCCCAATGCATATATTATGGTTTAGCCTAATATTAGGGTGTATGGCAGGTGAGACGGACCCAAGTAAGTGTTCCTGTGGTCACCACAAGCAAGGGATTAGAAGGGAACACTGCTATTTGAGTGAATGAATGGGAATCTGTGATGAGTGGCAGAGAGAGGAGTGGATGAACAGTGGGTGGGTAGAGAATAATAGTGATTGGAAGTCAGATGGCGTAGGTGACGATGATAAACCTATTAAATGACGTAATAAGCCTACACGGCCTTTGGCTAGTTATATTAGGTTAAGGCAGGTTAGGTTAGAGATATGGGTATACATACGTCTGTTGTTAGTTTGGTGGCCGTTTAATGAAACTTGCCACTAAAACGGTCAGTACAAGTTACAGCGGTCTGCTTCTTTGTAGGTGTGACGGAAACTGAGTGGTGGTGAGCTTATCGGAAGGCTGTTTGTTCCGGAGCAACACTGAACACGCAGCAAGCAATAAAACAGACAAAAGGATTATCCTAAAACGACAAATGCATTTCCGTGACGTTACTTAAAAAAACCTCGACATATATTTTAGATTATACGGTAAATGTCACGAGTGATCGTTTTTGCTTTGTCTAAGATGTCAATCGACTGGGACCATCTTACAGCACCATTCAGTAACGCACCGACCAATCACAACGTAATCTTGTGTGACAGCAGTTTTCTGATACTATCAAGTAGTGCCAAGTAGTCCAAGCAAGACAGGCAATGTACGTGTAATGTAACAATGAGGCGCGTTCGCGCAAACATTGTTGCAGTGGAAAAAAAGTATTTCATATTCTGAGTGGGTATTTGTAGCCTTAGGTATCCAGCATGCAATGTGCATACGCCGTATCGCCATCTGTGCCCTACCCCGCTGTACAGTGTTTTCCCACCTTGTATCATAAACGGCACTATTTCGAAGACAGTTATTGTACACAAAATGTGTGTTTATTTCTTCTACAAATATTGTCTGAAATATTTCTCATTCTAAAAAAAGTGATTGAGTTATGATTAGAAATTTATATTGGTTTTCATATAATGTACCGTTGTTCTCGTCCAACAGATTTTCGAAACACTCAGATATCAGATTTCATGAAGATCCGTCCTGTGGTAGCCGAATTGTTCCATACGGACGGACGGAAAGACGGATAGACGTGACGAAGCTAATAGTCTGTTTTCGCAATTTTGCGAACGCGCCTAGAAAGGAACCATTATTTATTCCTGACAAATACAGTAATTTCCCGGAATAAGGATTCAGTTTATATTCCCATGGCAACCAGAACTCATGTTCAGATTATTGTTTTTGCACAGTTTGTCACTCCATTCACAGTACGATGTTTTACCGAAAACCTTCCAATCAGAACTTTTTTTTTAATGGTTTATTCAACTATTCAGTGCTGGCCTCAGTGCAACGTACGGAACACTGCCTATCTCGGTGCCGTGTATTTTTGTGAATGTTGTTCAGGCTACTGAATATTTAAACCCTGGACAGTATTTGGAATCTAAACCCCAGCTTCGTTGAAGTATTGGTAATGTTCTCATTGCTATGTTTATTCATTTATTCTGTTGTCTGCCTTGAGACCGGTCCACAGCCTCTTCCAAAGCGAGTTCTCCACAGAGTGCGATCTAGTGTTTTCTCTTTAAATTTACAGTATCCAGTATCCTTAAAGTCGCCCAGTAGCTGCTTACGTTTTCCTCCTCGTCTTCCCGTAACCTTTATACTTTCCTTTTTCTTTCCTTCAATAACGTGTTTTAGAATGCAGTTCCTACGCAAGGTGCGAACAAGCCAGTTAGTCTTGTCTCTTTTAATTTTGTAGGATATTCCTCATAACCTCGACTGTATGTAATACTTCTTCATTTCTCACAAGATCAGCCCAACCGATCTTCTCCGTCCTTCCCCAGGACCAGATTTCAAAACTTTCCAAGTGTTATGGATATACTTCCCAAAGTGTCCAAGTCGCACCACCTTACACAGCCATACTCCAAATGTAGCTGGATGGTAAGACGGTAATAAAGCACTGGACTAGCTGATGTGGCCTAATTAGAGACAAGGTCCACTACTCTGGTATTTCTCCCGAGGGACTCAGGAAAATGACGACAGGCATCCGTCAGGTATCCCAGTGCAGCGGCGGACATTACAACAGGAAACCTAGCTAATATCCTGTTGGTTAGGCAGCACGTTACCTTTTGTGTCAGTTACTCGATGTACAAAAAGTTTGAAATTTTTTGACCAACAGCAAAATTCTTGTAATTATCGGTGAAGTAAAGAATTACAATTGAAAAGAATCGGAAAGTGTAACTAAGAATGAAGAATTAAGACAACATTGGCAGGGAGAGGAAAACATAGAGAGTATAGCGCATAATGTTAGGTAGGAAACGAAGGAGAGCGTAGGAAAAGAGATGGATAAGCAAGTAATTTAAAAGAAAGAAGAAGGAAAAAGAGAGACGGGACTAAAAATAAAGAAACAAGTTTGAGTGAGAAAGAATTGAAAAAAAAAGGCTACACAGAGAAAACAAAGCAGGAGGCAAAATGTAGACAGTGATTGGATGTGTTCAGTAGAGTCGATAAATGTGGCAGTAAGACCATATAAGACATTAGTGCAATATTGAAGACTGAAAGGGAATTTTTTTAATAATCACAGATGAAGATGCATACATTTCCAAACCATCTGCCGATTTTTGACAGTTGTGGAATAGTGAAAGGCTCACATAACTGAAAGTATGTACAATGGTTGGTCATATGCGAGATATTGTCACTTATGTTGCAAGCATATGATGAGGACATATGATCATTAGTCATTTGTCAGATTTTGTCTCTTATGGATCAAGATGTGTACATGTCAATATGTGTACATGTCAAGATGTGTACACGTCAAGATGTGTGCATGTCAAGATGTGTACATGTCAGGATTTGTGCACGTCAAGAAGTTTACACGTCAAGATGTGTACATGTCAAGATGTGTACACGTCAAGATGTGTACACGTCAAGATGTGTGCATGTCAAGGCCATATAAAGGTTAACGCCATTTATCAGAAGCTGTAACTATGTCATGTGCTAGTGAATAAGGTATACATTTAATCAATAATGAAACTTTTATATCCATAAAATTCACAGGCTCTGTGTGCCTGCCTGTCCGTCCATCTCTCCATCCGACTCGCTATTATGTCGGAAACTTGAGATAAAAGCGGAAATTCTCAGGTAAAAATTTGTTCTTTTTAGAGGAAATCCTAGAAAATCCTGAAGAAATTGTTGTCTTCTTTATTTCATGCATGGGTTCCTCTCCAAAGGAATTTAACCCCCATCAAATCATGATATTTCTAAGAAAATTCATTGAATGGAGAAAATAAAACACTAAGGCCGTTTGTAAGGATCCTGGGAAAGACGGCAAAACACAGAGCGTTCTGTGCGGACTGAGGAGGACTGAGCGCTGCAGAACAGGCGGCGTCATTGGTCATTATGCAGCAGCGAAGTTGCTCGCTTTACGGTGAACAGTATCGCAATAGAAAGAGCTCCCTGTATGTTCCAGATTGTTAGCGTGCACTCTGTGAGCTGGTTTGCACGTTATACGACCGGGTTTCACTTTAAGCTGGACACTGTGTGTGTGCCTGCATATAAACATGCTGTGAATGTGGCTTTGCCTCATCACACTAGAGGTTCATATGACAGTGTTACTTTGGCAGGATTTTGCACCAGGCTGTGACGACACTTCCAGTGGTACAGCGACCCACGTCCCAGACATCAAAGTGGGCCGCACTTCAGTTCACTGAGTGTCCAAACACACATTCCCTACTTCTAATTGTGGATACTGTAAATGTACATCAGAAGCTGGCAAGCAGGCTCCAGACCTGACCATTTCCTGTAAGGAATCTCTAGTTAAACACGTGATTGAAACTGACAAATAAAGGTTTTTCTGCTTTAAAAGTGTCGTCCAGATACACGGGCACAATTAAATTAGACGAAATAGAAAGATGTTGCGAACTAAATACATGTAGAAATGCGTGATTTCTTTTGTCCTATACGTGCGCATACAGAAATCGCACAAGTAATACTGCGAATACGGTGCCTAATTATAGATGAAATTAAACGTGGCTTGTTATTCGAATAGCAGCGTAAGGTGAGTATTCATCTTGTGTAGCGCTATTAGGAAGTCTGGCTCATGTTTAGTTTTTCTTGTCCAATGCTGCGGGGCGTCACATTTCTCAATTCAGCGTCCTGCTGATTCAATTGAAACGGAAGCTAATATTTAATCTGAACCGCTCCTTCTCATGTCTCGATGTGACCCACAAAACCTTCAGCCCCGCAGCAGTGTGCATGATCCAAATAGCTACCGATCTGGAGCCGAGACTGCACGTACGGTAGCTACAAACCCACTAACTACTGGGAAGAAGAGGAATCAAATGGTCCCTTCGTTGAATGGAAAATAGGGATAATGCTGACTCTGCTGTCTAAGAGGTTAGTTGCTAGCTTCTCACCGCAAAGGTTTGGGTTCCATCCCAGGATATTCTATGTGGGATTTGTGGAGGACAAAGTGGCTCTGGAACAGAATTTTCGTCGAATATTTCGGTTTTCTCCTGCCGATTGGGCCCCACAGTAGGTGACACTAAGGCGCCTTCTGATCTTTGCATTCTGGCCGCATCCTGCAATCAGCTGCGGTCAGATTTTTTGTTACCTTTCACATCTGTGCGCGTAATGTGACATTAGGTCCTGCTTTTGTGTTTCGTTGAAGAACTTGTCACATTTATTGAACATGCGTAAATTCAAAGCTTAGGCTAAAATAATTTTATGATGTTTAAAATTGTGTCTGAATGCTCTGAGAACGAAGCTGGGGAACATTTCAGCTGTCAAACCCACTGTAATATCAACCCTTACAATTTAGTGCCTAGTGAATCAAAACAAAAAATTTTACTACTAACCAGATTAGTTAGTATTCATTTATTTTTGTGGCGCAGCAACTCAAATTTGGCCGTTTCGTTGTTGAGGATTCTGGATTACACAATTAGACACACACACACACACACATTCACACACACTTTCACACACACACA
>Ga0136643_10014851_pt1 | contig 11702 bp, 5 predicted proteins | sample TergutLab28metaG_FD_96883 | JGI IMG/M metagenome (GOLD analysis project Ga0136643, IMG submission 96883) | Labiotermes labralis P1 segment gut microbial communities from Petit-Saut dam, French Guiana - Lab288 P1 (version 3) (version 3) | ecosystem: Host-associated > Arthropoda: Insects >...
CAGGGCCATAGTGCGATCGGAAGGATTTTATGTCAATGAAAAATTCCAATGACACCATCTGGGATCGAACCAGCGACCTTCCGATTTGTAGCACAGCACCTTAACCACTGTGCTACCGCGGTCCCCTAGTTATTCTATGCCCATATGCTTTCTTTTTTCAGTGAAAATTTTCAAACAAAATACTAAGCCCGTTTATGAACAGCACTTTGGAAATCAGTTTTGACGTGCCATGCAAGTCTAGGTTACAAAAAATTCCTTTCAATGCCATTTTAAATCATAACCCAACCTTCATGCCCTTTCCAATTGGATGTTCTGTGAGCCACGAAAACGACGCTGCGGTTTTTAATTAAATAAATAAAAAAAACATGTCCTCTTATTCAATGTCATGTAGTAACTACGAATGATTCCAGTCTTGCATCCAAATGCGGCAGGTGTGTGTTTCTTCCATTAGATCCTCTAAATTATATGATACTGTATTTGTATCTGTCGAAGCCAAGTGAGTAGCCAGAGGGCGGAATGCAAAGTTAAAATCTGCTGTTAGTTTCGAGTTGCAAGATTGATCCAATGCGTGAAGTAGGTGGCTTGAGAGCCAGCTGAAAACTTCAAAAGATAATATCTGTTCCGTTGCATGCATGTCAAGACTGGAATCTGGTTAAGAGCAGAAAATACCACCAGACCGCTTACTTAGGCAAAGAAGCTTACAAAACTTAGTAACCCACTCGGATTTTGCCACGGCAAGTGTCTGTAGCAAGATACAGATCTGGGCGTATCATGCCTTACTGCGCAATAGTTCCAAAATACCACTGAAGTAATCGAATGTAGGGGCTATATCGGAGTACTTCTATGGAGCATGCAGTGGTGAAAGCTTCATCTGGCTGCTAGTAGGCTACATTCGAGATCACCAAACCTGAAGAAATAAAAAGAAAAACGCGTTTTACGTTCCTCCTACAGGCCGAGTCCCGATGTTCTTGCTCAGTACCTTATGTATGACTTTACATCTTCGTGTTTCCAAAGTGGTGTCCCGCGAAGAAAATAATTCCGCAAGAAGATCTATTACAATATAAGAGGTGTTAATTCCGTTCTTCACTTAATAACATTTTCTTTTGTATTTGGCAATTATTCACTCGGTACAATATTCAGTAGTTGTTGCAGTACTGAAATAAATACATTAACCGTATTCTGGAAATGAGGTGCTTTCTTTATGAAGCCTCGTATTAGCGTTTAGGCTTCATTTTTCATACACAAGAAATGTGATTTTCATTTCTAAACGTATCTAACTAAAAAAATATATATATATATAAAGCCTTTCAGAGCTTTATGTCATTACAATCTAGTCACAGAGACTGATAAGCAATCTTATTCTAAACTCAGTTATTAATCTGCACTAAACCTAAGAGTTCACCCATTAGCGTCTCTCTGTTTCTGCTACAATAATGTGTACACGTTTTGTTGTGTACTTACACTAGCACTGTCTCTGCTCTTACACTGGTACTTAGTCTAGCACTCTCTCTGCTCGTACATTAACACTTACACTAGCACTTTCTCTGCTCTTACAGTGATAGTTACTCCAACACTCTGCTTGTACATTAACGCTTACACTAACACTACCTCTGCTCTTACACTAACACTTGCGCTAGCACTGTCTCTGCTTTTGCACTATCACTTAAACTAGATCAAAAGGGTTTTTTTCCTCTGGAGTCAAACGTATCTAATTAAAGTGTGTTTATCTTGTGACTTGTTTAACATTTATTAATTAATATCTTTGTGTGTGGTCTAGTTCTTTTCGGTTTCATATAAAAGAATTTTATTGGGGATTTTGCCTTTTCTTTTGAATATCGTAACCTCTTCTGACTAAGGTCATTGCGTCTCCTCCTTGTCTCTGCCCAAAGCCCCCACCCCGTATTTCGAACTTCGACCTTCGCTAACAGCAGTGCCGATGGCGACGATAAGATGATGATGATAATGTCCTTCTCGCCTCCTCCTAATCACCGTACTCCTCTCGAGTAAATATTTTAATTTTACTTCGATATTCGACCAATTCCTTGTATGGCAGTCAGTTTATCAAGTAAATATTCGTAACTGTTTAATTAAGTCTTGGTATTTTTCAGAGCTTGTAGTATTAAGCCTTACTACTATATGTAGGTGTGGGGCACGCGGTGGCCCAGTTGGTTGAGGCACTGCTCTACAAGGCGGATGGTCGCGGGTTCGATTTCCTATGGCCTTCCGGCCGCTGTATGGCTCTGGGTTTGACTCAGCCTCTAGCAGAAATAAGTACCAGGAATATTTTCTGGGGGGTAAAGGCAGGCGGTGCGTAGGGCTGACCACCTGATCACCTTTATGTGCCGATTGTCTTGAAACCTGGGAGCCTCAACCTTCTGGAACCACGAAGGCCTCTCCAGGCCTGTAATAAAGTTTTAAGAAGTCTACTCATGCTTCTGATGTTAATTCCATTGTCAAGAACAGCAGCAATAAATAATCCTAGAATTTTTTTTGTTGTTGTTGTTGAATAACATGTCACTCAAATGAAGGATTTGTTTTCAAGTGCGTTTCAATTACATGTTTAATCGCACTATGTTCAAGCGGACGATGAATAACCTAAATTGTGCAACCGTCTGTCTTATCGTAAATGTCACCCATCACAGTAAAATAAAATTCTCTGTCAAGCTATACAGTTGCTAAATCTTATCTACAAACACTCATGCATTTTGTTGTCTGCTTTTACATTCATTCGTACATAACATAGATCTCAATTATGGCTGTCGTTTCAAACTGCTGTTCGCGTTAACCTTTGTCTGTTTGGATCTTAGTAACATCTGATTATGGACTACAAATGTCAAGTCATTTCCCAAGCATGACATATTCTGTGACGTGTCACATGTCTCAAATAAGTCGGTTTTTCATGGTCTGTGTCCATGCACAATATCTGCGTACAGTGTTCAATGTAAGAGTAGAATGATTCCCTTTAGCTGTAAGGACAGCCTTCCCGCAGCAGCGCAGCAGGTGCTGAGCTTTGCCGTAGTAACTAAGGTCACCGGTCAGCTTTTTAATTAAATATCCTGAACGGTGATGGAAATGACGGGAACAGAAATAGCGTAAAGCATACTTATCACTGGCTGTAGAGAATTTGAAAAGCACGACCTTGGAATGGACTGTAGCTGAATACTGCTCACACAAATGCAATGAAAATCTGTCAACGTAATTCAGCATTTAAAAATGCAAGAATACGCAGAGAAAGACACTCCTTCTCTCCTACACACACTGCATGATGACGACAAGGTTTACTACACATCTTTACATAAAAAAATACGGACATTGTGCCAATAAATTATTGCAACTGCGTAAAAACTTGAAGTGTCTATAAATTGACATAACAATTTTGTCTATTAACTAAAGCATACTGGAGATCCGCACTGAATGTCCCAGAGCTCACACAAATGGATTTTCTTCTAGGGGTGTGTTAAGGCTAATTCTTTATCCCTCCGTTACCGACCTCACCAGAAGGGCTCAAGACATGGGTACGGATGTATGTGCAAAACTTATCTTGCTTGCAGCAGTACAAAATCTGAATCGTAGAGGTCGTTTGCGAACGCACTGTATATTGGCTGTTCGCACTTCGCGTAAATAGGATCATATTGTGAACAATAAGCTAGAAGCTATCGCGAAGTTGTTCATTTATTACTCACGTACAACTGATGCCGCACACCACTTTCTGGTATTTCTTTTTGTGGTTCTGAAATCAGCATTCATTCGGCCTTAACAGACAGTGTAAGTTACACAAGTACAGTGTCTAGCCGGACGCGGAACCCGCGCATGGCTGTATAGCGACGTAACAACGCCTCCCACTTTGCAGTAATCACTGTTGCGAGTGCCGCATGGGAGTGTGCGTCGTAGAGCGGACATCAGTTGCAGGACAGCGAACGAAGATGGCCTCCTCTCGGCCGCAGCCCCGCATTTTAAAATAACTGACTATTCACGCAGTGAATGCCATTTTAATCATGTTGTTCGGCAGTGCAATACTTCCCATCACTGATGGAATCGGACGTGAAGTTTGTTAGAGCTGAGGTTAAGATATAGCAGTGTTATTAGATCCAGTACCAAAGGATACCACAAGGGAGTGGGCTTGGTTTCGAAAGGTGACATTATAATAGAGTGATATATTTATTTGCCACTCCTTGCTTCTGATAATGGGCAGAGCTACTCACACGGAGGTATCATCATGCAATACACACGTGTGAAAGGTCTGCAAGAGATAAAAGCATATCCGGTCTAGGAGACAAGATAGTTTGTTTCTGCTTATATTTGATCGTGAAATTTGCAGGATCGCATTGTGCAACAAAAGTAACCTTTGGTCCGACAAGGGCTATTTGGAAATCACCAAACACGGCGCGGGCCAAAAACCGATGTCTAACAGGGAAATCTATTTTATACTGTGCAAATGAAAGACTAAAATTACTATTAATTAATTATTAGTCAAAGTTAATATATCATAATTATAATTTAATGTTTAAAACATTATTTGAGATTTATACTGTTTCTTTGTTGTTGATATTTTTGCAAGAAATTCCATTCTATAAAATGATGCTTGAAATCCACTTGCCCCAATTAGTGTTAGAACACACAGTTAAATTACTAAGGGGTTTGTGGAATTTACCGCTCAGTATTTTTCTCTCTCTTCTAACTGTAAAGTTTCCAACATACAATTTTTGCTTACGCAATATGCACAAATCCCGTTGCTACTTCAGTTATCTTCACCAAATTTAACTATGAGTGCGAAATCGGCCGAATCGCTAAGAAGTTATTCTTCATTCTAACGGGAGGACATAATTTAAATGTGTTGGAGAACTCTCGCGGGCCGCAGATATAAATTCGGCGAACCACATGCGGTTCGCGGGCCTCTGGTTTCTATTCACAGGCTTTTTTTTTTTTTTGCTCCAGGAGGCTCGGTATCTTTGTAACCAAACAATTATAGTTCGCGTAATAACAGTACCGTGTGGCTGGAAGTGTTCCAAAACGTCATAATAATGTGCTCGTTAACCCATAGTGATCTTCTCTGAATCTTAGTCAAATTAGTTTTCTTAAACATGTAAAAATGCACACCTTGTATCTAGACATTTGTGTGTCGTGTGCTTTTGATCACTGCTGTTTATGCTGCAGTCTGAGGTACGCATTTCCGATTTTGCTTTAATTACTGCGTGTTGTGACAATTCGTAAGATGGCTGTAACGCGTAGTGCGTTTACTTCTATGGAGAGTAACACACTCTTAACACATGAAGTCCTAGCGAGGATTACAAATTTAATGCCATATTTTAACATAAGAAAGTTCCTCATATACTTTATATAAGCATCAGGAAAATGTAAAATCACTAAGTGCACACAGTAGTCGGTTTAGTCATTAACCTCGTGGGTACTTCCTGTCATTAACAACACTAGTGCATTGTCTTTATAATTTCGTTCCCACACCCGAGGATTGCGTGATGTCGAAACACGTAGCATGTGTAATGTGTGACTGTATTATCAGTAAATTTGTATCTTAGAATGAAACATACATATAGGCGTAGGCCTATAAACACACACTATGTGTGTTCATTCTCCACCCACATAACAATACATGTGGAGCTTATCTTAATATGAAGATATAAACCGTGGTTATTAGTTTATCAATAATCGGGTTTCAGGTACGTAAATGTTGACCGACTCTCGCAGACTTTAAGGCATGTTGCAGGTTCCATCTCTTGAACTGAACACAGCTTGTATTTGATATGCAAAGAGGAAGGTGTGTTTGTTAGCGTAGTTTTCAGTGTGTGTTCTTAATTTTGCAACAGTCCTTATGAGGTCTAGGAAAGTGTCAGGGTGAAGGTAAAGGTACAGTGTTCCCTGTTCACGCCACAAGGGCATACAAGATTAGAAGAGGTACAGGACCACCGATTCTTAACCGGGGGCACTAGACAGACCTGCAGTATATTTGAAGGTACTGCGCCAGAACACCTGTTATCAGAACTCGATCACAGGACCACTAGATTTTTCCATCTAATGCGTTATCGTAAAGCTCACCCACTCGACGAATCTCTGCGTGGTTTGACTTTTGAACTGTCCTTTGAATACACTTGATTAAATCCAGTGGCCTTCACTTTATTTAATATATCGATGTATAACTCCACTTTGTGTTACTTGATCAATGTCATGTCAAGACCAGAAGAGACGACGGAATCGTATTTATCATGACAGGGCCGAGGAAGACAGATTGGAAGACAGTATCAGCACACAGGCAACTGGTGAACACGTCATGTCTCAACAGCAACTTCACATGACCCAAGTTATTGAGTGGAACAAATGGCAGCTGCCAAGTAGCATGGGCCTAACGATTAACTAGAAGCAAAATCTTTTACAGGTGAAATCATGACACCAAACAGGATTACAATCAGTGGAATATAGGCGCAGACATACTACGTAACTCCTGTGAGTGGGCCACCAGTTAACATGCCGGAATGTCGTCCAGCTCTTGCACATAGAACATAGTGATTATCGAATTAAAAAAAAAAAAACAAGCATTTATAACAGTGTTCGTTCGCCTACCATTGACATAAACAAGCCTGTACGATTAACTTGTCTATCTAATGCAGTAAGAGAATCTGAGTCACTGCCATATATGCATTCAGCTGTCAATAACTGTAGCGTACAGAATTGTTTTTAACAAGATTAACATTGACACTTGTGCAACAAAATCCCGTCATCCCTGTCCAGAATTCTTTGCTACAGAGACCACAGAAAGTGATGCAGTTTATAAACAGACGACAGGACAAGTTTATGGTCTGAGTGTCACAGTAAGTCTGTCAGGTGATAACTAGACCTAGGTGGAAGGTGAGTGGTTATCATGTGACGCGAGTCATTGATCGCGTTTAATAAACTTATCAGAATATTGCTCATATCCGATTCACGGGGCATACCGATTAAAGAGATAAGCTGTAATGCTTTGGCGTCTGTTTGGAATGTGCCCAGTTCGAATCTGGACCAGGAAGCAGATTATCCCATTGAGATGTTTGTAGTTGAGCTAAGTTCTTCCAGGAAATGCTCAGACAGTAGTTCCACCTTAAACTAGCCCACGGCCGCTTTTTCCACATCCTTTCCAGTATATTATTTGCTATAATTAATAATTGTATCACTGACAGCATCGTTAAATAAACAACAAATAAGTGAAAAGAAGTAGATTTGCTGAACGGAATTTTTGAAAGTTTTTACACGGCACCTGGTGCCGTTATGAGGGGAAGTAACTTTCGACCAATGAACTGCCCATTTTCGTTGGTCAGTGTGCTTTTAGTTCCTTATGCCGGTCCACCATTCCCGCTTCTTTGCCGGGCTGGACACCGTTGTACTCACTCTAGGTGGCCATGGCTCTCCAATCTGTCGTGCAAGCACTGTGCTTTTACGACTTTCGTTTCAATGTATGACATACAACTCTTCTACTACTCCGTGTTACGTAGTCAAAGACCTTATCATTTTTAAAAAGGGTTACTTAACGACCCTGTCAGTTACTAAGCTGCTACGTTTTCGGCTAAAACTTGGATTCCTTTCTGTGCAGGTTCCATTTAAGTCAGGTTTCACTGTATATTGCTATTGTTCAGAACAAACATGTAGTTTTTAAAAAGCAAACAGACCACCTTAGAAGTCAGCAGACTTAATGCTGAATGCCAGCTTTGGAAACAGAAACGTAACCATCGTTGTTCTAAGGCATCATTCCGCTTCAAAAGTGTATTGTGGCCTCATTACGTTTAATAAAAAAGTGTCACTGAAAGGCTTTTTGTACGAGGTCATATTTTTAAGTGTTATTAAGGAACCTTATTATTGCACACTTAAGACAGTTGCGTTTAACTATGCATCGAATTCAGAACAGAGCGACGGTTCACGCCCTGCCTGTTCGTCTCACAGAGTCACTGTTCTTCGCTGCAGTTCCATTGTGTTGTGTTTTAACTTCCCGAGTATAAACAGTGCGGTCAACACTTCATGTGAAGGTCATGCTTATCTGTCCTTCCGTAAATGTATTGTGTCTTTAAGACACTTGTAAATTCTGACGTGGAGCGATAGAACTAATATCTACATATTTCACTTTGATTCATACGTACTTCGAGCACAAATCGCTATTTTTGACAAACCCCCATACATCCCTAGTCGGTATAGTGACTAGAATGCGGACGTCCGAGGAATCTTGTTTCGATTCTCGGCAGGAGCAAGAGTCATTTCTCCAACAATGTCAGGACAGGTACTGGGGCTCATTCAGCATCCAGTCAATGAGTAGTGGAGGTACTTTTCCAGGGGACAAAGCGGCCAGGGTGAGAAGCGGGCAGCTTCTTCTAGTACTGGGGTTAAGAATTCATGGATTTACAACTCCATTTCCCCACACGCTTTCATGTCTTGCACTGGGACAACTGCTCCAGCACTCTTTGCAGACACGGAAAGTTCATTATCGCACTCAGAAGAGCTTGCTATTGAACAGTATCCAGAACCGTAGGAATACACTCCACAGTCTTGAGACCTATTTTAATATTACCCTCACATTCCATGCCTAAGTCTGCCAATGGTATACATATTTTCAAGAAGTCATAGAATATTAATATTTGAGTTGCTCTCTTCTGCGGCTAATTCTGTATAGCTTTTTATTAAGAAATGCAGGTGTACCAGTATGAACTCGGGTGTGAATAGTGAAGTAAATGCAGTTTTTGGAAACCTGGTTTGTCGTGAGAATGACAAACTGCCACTCGTTTGTACCATAGAGCGAGTTAAAAAAAACGTAAATTGATGTATTTTTTATGTATTTTCAACAAACTGTACAGGACACAATAACAGCCTGCAGTATCCCACTTTCCTGTATCATGATATGTTTGACAGTTCTAATTCTATTTGATCCCGCTGTCACAAGTTAAGCTACGTTCGGTATTGACAGTTGAAGAACGTCATATGGAATTAAAAATCCCTCTGGTTTAAAACAGGTTGACACAGTTACCATCCAAACAGACGAGGAAAGTACACTATTTTTTTATGAGCCGTCATGTACGTGTTCCATGTTATATAGTACAATACTACGCCGGAAGTGACATCATGAAAACCAAACTAAAATTTCCAAGTAAAGGAAAGTCTCGAGTGTGGCCATAAACACGTGACAGTTACTATATACCTCATTCATCAAGTAAAGCCCCTGACAAGGAACAGGAGACTGTAAATGTAAACCAAGGTGTGCTGGCACATTTGCTGATGATTGATAGCCAGTCAAGAACCATATCTCTCTTCTTTTTCCAGCAATATACGTCGAGATAATGCGAAATTAGAACCAAGAAACGCAATAACTATTTGCCTCAGTTTACGTGTAACTGTATCAAAATATATGAAGGTCATAATGAGTTGTACCCATATTTAATTTCTCGAAGCTTCTCGGGGGAAGTTGGTGGTAAAATCCTCGCTGTGGCTCGTATCGCATTCAAAAATTCTTGAGGTCGGGCCGTTAGGGCAGACACACAGCACAGCTTTATCGTCACAAATGGCACACATTTCTGACTATACACAGACTTTATATTTTTATAATTACATGGACTAGAGAAGTTGACACTCTCCTACTCAAGGAACTCCTCAATAAATTCTAGGGTTCATTACCATTTTCACAAGAGCGTGCTTCTGGATTATAGTCTGAGCCAGTTCAATCCATCGCAGTACTTCAAACTACATATTTGAAGGCCAGTTTTGATGTTACTCTGCTACAAACACCCAGATCTCCAAACTGTTTCTCACTTTCAAGGCAACGTAGTGCAGTTTTACGCCAGCTTACTCTCTCATGCACATTGTAATAGTCTTGTGAACGTACGTAGATAAGGTTACAAGTACGTCTTAATAACATTGATGTCATTTGAAATGAAGTTTTGAACCGTGACGTTTTATACCACTCTTAACAGCGAAAATTATAGTCGAGTTTGGGACAGGTTAGTTTAGTTTAGTTTAGGTTAGGTTAGGTTATGTTAGGTTAGATTAGGTTGGGTTAGGTTAGGTTAAGTTAGATTAGGTTAGGTTAGGTTAGGTTAGGTTAGGTTAGGTTAGGTTGTATCCATGACAGTGGAATGCGTTTCGTAAATTTCGATTGCTAGAATATCATCTTGCACGTCCCGAGTTCAGTAATTTAGTTTCTGTTAAAATGTAAAAGAGAGGTAGTCACAAATCTTTTAAGCAACTTCCTTGTTCGACTTTAGTTTACCTATGCTGATAATATTCTTACTGACAAATATTCAATATTAACTTTGGCGCCATCGGCCCTTTCAATCTCGCACATTACGTGAAGACCTCAGTAGGCTCCTTCACATTAAATAGCCCTACTTAGAGAGTTACCAAATAAAAATAATAGTTTAACTGGTCGGAATTACGGATATAAGAGAGTGCTAACTTATTGTATGTGAAGTGTGGCTAGTTTAGGCGTGTGTTTTGTCAGATCAAAACGGTGAAAAGAGAAGATGTGGATATTCTTATATTTTGACTGATAACGAAGGAATTCCTCTTTTTATGAAACCGTACCTCCGCGAATACGGCTGGTGTAGCCAGTCCGTAATTTGTAACTTCTTTAAATAAAGTAAGGTAAATCGGTCCCATTACAGACCCGAGGTGCCCAGAGGTTTCCAGGAAGTAAGGCTCCCAGATTACGTGACATTGGCCCAGATTGGTGGTAAAGGTGTCAGCCTTACGCACCGGCCACCTTTACGCCCAGGGAATACTCCTGGTATTCATTTCTGTTAGAGGCTGAGTCGACCCCAGGGCCATAGTGCGATCGGAAGGACTTTGTGTCAATGAAAAATTCCAATGATACCACCTGGCATCGAAAGAGATACCTTCCGATTTGTAGCACAGCACCTTAACCACTGTGCTACCGCGGTTCCCCCTTTAAATAAAATACAGAAGTGTTAAATGTGCAGGTAAAGATGGACCTTGAGAGAAATGTGTTGTGGTGATTATGAATAGTATTTTGTCTTTCGTTGGCAACTACACTCTTTTTTATTTTGTGTATAAAAACCTTGCCCTGAAATGTTCAGTTCGGTATTGGTCAATTGCAAAGCTGTACGGCTTAAAGTGGGGAAAGTGAAGATAAATATTGTAAATATGTGTATAGATAAAATTATGTCTGCTGTCCTGCTGCGAACCCATCAATCACACGTTCTTTGTAAACTACAGCACTCCTCTTCTGTCTGACAGCCTTATTTTCAACGATAAAGCAAGTATGGAAGTTTAATATCTAATGTGTCACACGGCGTTCATTAAAAAGTAATATTACAGGCTGTTAAGAAATATGGGTATTGTATGAACAAAGGTCATGGGAACTTAAGCTGTGGTACTTGTGAAAGTGGTCAATATTACGTATTTGCATCTTGAAATCAAGGTGTTTTGCGGTGGGCTGGGAAGGAAGGTGTGCTGTCCTGCATTTAGTTGGCAACCCTATTAAAAACTGCCACTTCACCGAGAACAGGGTTCAGAAAATTGAGTCGTAAATAAACGGGTTGTGAGCAAGGTAGATAGATTGAAGTGTCAAAGAATTACGTCCAGTAGCAGAACGTGGTTGTTGAGGAGAATATTTGGACCTAGGAGGGACGAGGTAACGGGGGAATGGAGGAGACTGCATAACGAGGAGCTAAATGATTTGTACTCCTCACCCAATATTGTGCGGGTGATAAAATAGAGAA
>Ga0136643_10014854_pt1 | contig 11700 bp, 7 predicted proteins | sample TergutLab28metaG_FD_96883 | JGI IMG/M metagenome (GOLD analysis project Ga0136643, IMG submission 96883) | Labiotermes labralis P1 segment gut microbial communities from Petit-Saut dam, French Guiana - Lab288 P1 (version 3) (version 3) | ecosystem: Host-associated > Arthropoda: Insects >...
GATTATTAATGTTACACGGTATATTGATTACAGACATGCTGCTGCAGTACCATATATATTAAGCATAGAAGCATTAGCAACTTCAAAATAAGGCAAAACAAAACTCCCTGAAGATGGTCTTGATAGACTGAATGAAACATGTAGGAGTTGTAGGAAGTATTTTAACCAAGTGACGTGGTTTAATGTGTAAATAAGACTTTAGAATCACATATTGGTGCAATTAGTTGGTTATATTTTAATAAAATTGAATTATTGCACGGCAAAAACATGGAAAAAATGTTAAAACGGTGTTTCGAAAAGACACGCCTAATTTCGTGGAGAATTCAGAGTGTCGAACCAAGAAGTAAACGATATCACAACATTCATGAGCCCCACCGTCTGTCACACATCCCAATATATGTGAGAGGACGGCTGCACACAACAGGGCGCCAGACAGAGACCAACGTCACTTCCTATGCTATAAAGCTGAGGTTTGCAGCTGTACACTCTCTCCAATCGTGCCATCTTCTTTAAGATCTCATACAATCCACACATTTCACTCAGATGCCGTGCGACGAATGGAATACCGAGTAGATACTTTATATGAAACGAAAAACGCTAAAAATGGACATTTTATGGAAATACGCGATGGATTTATATTCTTATATAAGTATCATAATGATAGAGAAAGGAGGATCTACATTCTAAACACAATGAGTAAGATGGACGGACTTCTCAAAGGCCTTCTGCATGTTTATGAACTAAAGCAATGGATCAAAGTACTTTATGGGAAGCTAACCGTTATTCAACGGATCACGAATTTCCCCACCTTTTTATATATTAATTTAAGGCTTATTAACACAACTGTAAGTAGCTCAGATTATATGTCGTAGAATGTTACAAAGACTCATGGACAGTGAACTGGAAAGGATGCGAAAGGAAGTGCTTGTCGCCGCACTTGAGGCACTGTCCCGGAATTTGCCCGGAGGGCCTCAGGTCAGACACTGAAACCGCGATCAGAATGGTCTGTATCCAGGCCGAGATTCGAAGAGAGAGTCACCCGATTATAAGTCTAAGGCTTTACCACTTGCGTTAACTTGCTCAGTTCAAAAACGCTATGGAAACGGAATATTCATTGCCTTGTATAAAAAAGCCTGGCAATGGACCCTATTCTAAACCACACGATTCCAGTCCACAGCTTCACACGCCACGCGATCAATTTTATTGTCATCCTGCTACCAACCTCTACTTTACTCTAGCCATCAGTTTTCCGACGAAAATTTTACATCAATTTGTCGTCCCCCCCATACATGCTACGGGTCTCACACATCTCATATTCCTTGGTGTGGCCACACTAATAACTTCTGTATCGTTACATACTAGGCAACCTGCTCTACAAAAGCCTCGATGTGTATGTTAGGTAGAAAATAGGTAATTATATTGTAGCCTGCACAACAAATGTTCGTCCTAATTCAATATACATTCGTTGTAACTTAATCAGTTATTGCAAAAATGTAACACACACAAAACTCCAATTTTGAGGGAGGTAAAATAACTCTTTATTTGAAGAAAATAAAAATGTTGAGTTCCTTTTTATTGCAGTGTGTGAACTAGACTTCTTGATTACACAAGTTGATGGCTTTTTATTGTCTGAATTACTGTATACGTCTACAAAATTTTACTTTAATTTTTTTTACCTGTGGAAAAGAGGCTCAGGATAGGGACAGATAACGGGTGCTTGTGAGTGTGGTAATGAACCTTCAGTTTCTATAAAATGCGAAGAATTTCTTGGCTAGCTGAGGACCTGTTAGCTTCTTAGGAAGGGCTGTGCTCCATGGAATTAGTTCGTTAATTGGTTGTTTATTACATTTTCGAACTAAAGCGGTGATGACTAAATTTAAAAATGTTATAGTAATGATTTTTTTCATTTAGAGAAAAGGTTCCAAAAGGTTCCAAAAGGTTCCAAAAGGTTCCAAAAGCAATGTAAATAGAATGGACAAAAACTGAAATGAATATGACATGTATAAAATTCCAATGGTTTAGAAATCTTTTCTGCAGGTTCATCTTGCTCAGTGGCTTGCGAGTTCAGGGTTTCAGACAGGCATTCTTGTTTTTTGTGTTGGTATACACTGTATCAGTTTCTTGATGCCTCCAGTTTTTTGTATTTGATGGGTAAATTGGTGCAGTAGGCAGGAAAAGAAGCAGAATTCGGCAAGTCCGTTCTTGCACCTGGTACACGAGCTAGTGCAAAATCTTCTGAAGCACCTCCTCTACAAATGGTAATGTTCTCACTTTACTACGGTTCTCAGAGTTACATCTGAACTCAACGTAGTACTGGTTTGAAAGGTACAGTTTTGATGTTTTGGAACGTTTTTCCTATACCAGTTTGTTGGCAAAACTGGATGTTTGTAGTGTTTGGGCCACCATTTTTTTAAACGAACGCTGTTCTTACTATCAACTCTGTTAACAGTAAACTTACCAGTTTTTACAGAATCCTTTATTACAGCCATTTGTTCCTCGTGAGAATATATTCTGTCAAGTGTGCTTATTTTTCTCTTCACAGCTGCGAAGTCTCTGTCACAAACATTGAATGAATGGCCTCTGAATGGGAAGTAGTGGACAGCGTTTTGAAATTGTCCACTCGCTGCCAATTTTAGCAGAACACATGCTATCGCGCATTTCTTATTTTGCCTCGGCCAACCATCAGAGACAAGGAATAAGCCAGTAATTATTAAATGTTTTATTGTCCAAATAATGCACTCAATTATATAAAAACGTTGAATATGTTAAAAACAATTAAACTTATAACAGCCGCTCCAATATGTTTCGGTTCACGTAGGAACCATCCTCAGGCAGCCACAACAAGTGCTTAGCTAAAATTACAAATCTTGTTCGACTGTGCATTCCGGTACAGACGTTTTCAGTGTTATGGCGGCATATGTCGCCATAACACTGACAACAGCATTTGGTTTCATTGATGCACGGCGTAACCACGAAGATCAGTAATAATTGTTGGCTGTTCATATTCCCCAGTGAATTCTAGTATGAAGGTGCAGACTGCGTTTCGTCCTCTCAGTGCCTCTCCTTCTCAATACGAGTAGAAAAACGCTTTGTTGTTTTTCTTGTCATTTAATTCATTCCATTGGCATGTGAAGAATTAGATGATTCCTTGCCGTTCTCAGGAGCTTCTTCCATTCCCCTCTGTTATCTTCTTTTTCACTTCACCACCAACTATTCCTCCATCCTCTTTCTCCTCATCCTGCAGTTTTTCATGTCACGAATGCAAAATTCATGAATCAAGCTCTGCCTATAATAAAACACTTCCTGAAGAGGAATTTATGGAAGTAGAATGTTCCGCATATAATCGACAGTTACGCCGTTACATCCTATTTTTTCTTGGACTACTTTTATTATTTCTTCCGTTTGCAAGAAGCACTTTCGGGTCCTTTTATGAATGAAAAGTTCTGCAGCGGAAAAAGTTTTCGCACTTTAGTTCAAGTTAGAGTCTGATATTTTGGTTCTAAGTAGTTAAAAATTGAAAAAGCAGCCAACTGGGGCCTTCGGAATGACCGATTCAAAGTTTGTTCAAAGTAACACTAAAAAGTTACACTTAATTACTTGATCATTAATATCCGGCCTTCTTTACAAACATCTCGTGAAGCATACTTTATATTAAGAGAAGAAGACAGATACTTTTTTTACTGATGTTGTCTGAATAGTGCACCTGTTTTGTTGGAAGAGATTCAACAAATACATGAATTCGGCGCAAGTATTCTCCACTGATGACATTACGCCTTCATGTTGGCGCTGTTCCTCTTAAATCACAAGGGCTTTTACTCCTGCCTTTAGTTTTCATAAACGGCGCACTCTTTTGAAAGTTACACCATGCAGGCTAATGGAAGCTTTCTTGCAAACTTCTTTTTTCTCGCCATCAGCCTTTACATAATACCTGTAAGTACGAGATTTACGCTTACTCGATTTTTCAGGTGCGTAGCGGTTTCTTATACTCTGAACAGGCTTTGATTCGATAAGCCCCTGTAGATAAATATCCTGCTCATTCTTGTTTGCAAATTTGTTTGTAAAATTTAACTCATTTTTCTTAGTTCGAGCTGAGAAGTTATGGCAAAAATTCTTCATACAATTTTAAACAATAAATACATGTTTAGGTGTGTTTCGAAAGCTGTAAAATGATCCAATTAGAATAATGAAAGATAAATGCGCACAATCCGTTCCCGTTTTTCTGGGGTAAACGTCTTTTCCATCGTGATTTTTTAAGGAAATCTTTTCATTTTGGCTTTCCATGTAACGCTGTGTTTATAATTCTCTCCGTTCACAACTTTTATTCTTCTTTTGATGTCATCCCTTCACCACCTCAGCTATTAGTGCTAAAAGAAATTTCTAACCGCACTTTAACACATGGGACAAGTAAGTGCTAGCAAATAGAGTGATTTGTACCTGTGGTTTTAGCAGATGCAAAGAACACTTTCGGTCGGAAAGGTAACAACGACTGTACTTTTGGCCTTTTCGAAATAAACATTAAGATTACAACTGTACTTAGTGATTAAACATGGGAAAAACGTTACCGTTGCCGACGTGGTGTGAACTAGAAAGGCCGAGATATCGCTCCGGCTGGAGGAACGCAAAATTCCAAAAAATGTCACATGTTATCTTTTCGAAATAACAATTCAATTAAACTATTTTACAAAATATAGAAACATTCTTTTCCTCATACTTCAAAATGTGTTTTTATAGAAAGGTAAGGCAATGGGCACTCAATTATTTTACCAACCACTGCACTTATATAAATTTATAAAATTTACACCTTAAAACATGAAAAACGCTCCGACACGTTTCGGTCCTAAGACCATCATCAGGGAGCTATATATTCCTTGCTAAAGTCACACTAGAAATAGTCACAGATTAATTTCGCTGTACAAGTTGGGTATTGTGGCAGCATGCCGTGTTGTGTAATGTTATGTTGCGAAGAGTGCCCTGCTAGCACAACACGGCATGCTGCCGCAATACCCAACTGGTACAGCGAAATTAATATGACTTTTAATAGTGTAATTTTAGCAAGGACGATATAGTTCCCTGATGATGGTCCTAGGACCGAAACATGTCGGAGCGTTTTTAATGTTTTAATGTTTTCAAGTGTAAATTTTATAAGTTTATATACGTGCAGTGGTTGGTAAAATAATTGAGTGACTTGACAACATGCACGGTGTAACAACGAAAATAAGGCAATGGGGTTTCTTACTAAGGTAAATGGTAAAGGATAGGACTAACAGTTTTTGTTTCTCTGTAATGGATCTCTAAGGAAGACCTTTCAAAGTGACATAAATATACCAACTTCAGTTCTGTATTTTACCTTTTCTAAAAATAAAAATTACATGCTTAGGAAACATAAAACTTGACTACGCCTACTTTTACGACAGACAGACTTCTGAACCAAAAGTACAAAAATAATTCTCCCACCACTACAAGTATAAGCATTCATTTATCTCTTAAGGGTATTTTGAGAATTCTAAGTGTTTGGAACTTCATCAAATTTAAATAAAATTTTGTAGCCAACCACACGACAAAACGTACTTTACAAGCAGATCTCCGCAAAAAAGTCGACAGGTACAGAACTGCCAACTACAAAAGGTAAACGTCAGTTTGTCCTTCCACAAGCTATGAAGCCACGTGGAGGATTAAGAGGTTAGTTGGAATCGCAATTCCTCCGTCTTCCAGTCCGTACCCTAGTCACTATCCCACATGTACCCTCACTGGCACATGTGTTATAACTACACTCCTGTGGCTCCTTAGAGTGCTGCCTCTAAATTTGATAAAATTAACATTGCAAAGATAGGGCTTACAGCCTACACTTCAGGCGGCTTTTAGTTAAGATCTCAGGTTGTTAGACACTGAAGACGGAAGAACTTTAATATCCAGCTCCGTTAGGGCGCTGGATATTAAAGGTCTTCTGTAATATGACGTCATGTCTTTCCTCATATAGATATCACCTTTTCAGAGGAATCTCCTACCATGAATAAAAAGGCAGTATGCTCCTCCGAAATGTTGCTATCTATCCACCAGTCTAAGTGTCATCGCATCCCGTAAGACTTTAGCTAATCTCTTTAGTGATGATATTTTCGCTGATACAGATTTTCCTTACAATTACAGTTACAATTTGTAGCATTATCTATTATCACCATAATCACTGGCTTTACACTCTACGAACTGTGTCTCTCTCATAGCCTATAGAATGTTTTTATATGGCTAGAATGTAAATCAATCACATAAGACGCTTGTGGTATCTTATCGGAATGAGTTACTTTAAGGGAAGTGTGGTAAGCAAAAAATTATAGAAGAGATTCTATACATTTTTCTGTGTCCCTTGAAGCATGTGTTGTGACAGTAAGTACTAACAGGTCAGAACACTTTTCTTCTGATCTTTCGCACCAGATCAGCTTAATGTTCATTTATCAGCGTCACCGTTCGCCATAATCGATCATGTGGTCTGAAAGCACATTGAGGGTTCCTCTCTTCAGATCCATCATAGACTAAAGAAACACTGGTGAGATTGATTTCTGTATTAATGACGCTGATCGCGGTTAAAGGGCGTCGGTCGAGACTGACAAAGACGACCACTTGTTCCAAGTGTGTGTACTGTACACTATTAAATATATATTGGATTATTTGAAATATACTTGTGAAGTGTATACAAACAACCTTTTAAGGCAACATGGTTCTACTGTATAAAACCTGCTGTAACATTACAAATCTCTTCATTTTGCCATACAATGTATTTATGAGTTAAGTATAATTGTCACAATAAAACACGATCTTAAGGCGCGTTCTAAAAATTGCGAGAAACGACTATTAGCTTCGTCAAGTCCGCACGGAACAACTCGGCTCACACTGGAAGGATTTTCATGAAATTTTACATCTTGGTATGTTTAGAAAATCTGTAAAGAAAATTCAAGTTTCATTCAAACCTCAGAAGACTAACGGCCACTTTACATGAAGACCTAGGCACAGTTACGATAGCATCTCGCGCAGTTCTTCTTAGAGTGAGAAATGTTGCAGACAACAGTTGTTGAGAAATCAAAACATGTATTTTAATAACTTTTTCCGAAAATCGTGTTCTTTATGAGATAATGTGGGGAAAACATGGAACAGCCGGACAGGCCACAGATAACAATATGGCGCATGTGCTTCGCAGCCTGGGTAACTAAGGCTACAGACACAAGCTCAGAATATGTAATGCTTATTGGTTTTCTTAGACAAAAGTGGTTACGCGAACGTTATACGTACACTGAATGTCCTGTTTTCATTAACCGATTAGTTATAACCATCCTGTATCTGTTATGACACTAGCTGCGTCCGTCACAGGACAAACAAAATGTCTTCTGAAATATTTGGCAGCAGATTTAGAGTTCGACTGTGCAGAACTTAAATTTTGTACAACCTACATTATTAAGATTACTTCAGGCTTCAAAATTGCTAAAAAAAATTTAGAGCATGCTACAAGAGATTCTGGGAATTTTATGAATTCCACGTTTCATCACTGTGTCTCTAAGAAACGAACAGTGATCTCGTACCGACTGAGCCACATTAATCCGGTACACGCCACCGAACTATATACATATATATAACATTTGTATTATAATTCCACCTACGCGCAAGTATCTTACGTTTTCCTTTCAATTAGTCTTCTCGACCAAAATTCTGCGGCACAAAACGAGACGTGCTCTAAGAAGGATGAAGCCTACTCGCCAGTTAAGCTCACATCATCACACAGAGTGAGAATGTCAACAGGTAGGTGTTAAATTGCTTGAAAATGTATATTTCAGTAAGCTGTGTATTGCAGGACACTTCAAGTAAACTTACGGTGATGTAAACATTTCAAACAAGTATGTAGCAGCAACCGCTAATAAAATTCAAGCCCAGAGAAAATTAATTAAGAATAAGTTGAAATTTCTACACATTAAACAAGACAGGCAATGCACCTATGACGTAACACTGAGGTGCGTGCTTGCAACCATTGTTGCCATGCTAAAGTTATAAGTATTACATATTCTGAGTGTGCATTTGTAGCTTTAGGTATCAAGCATGCAATAAGCATAAGCCATATTATCATCTGTGGTGTGCCCGGCTCTACAATATATTTCTACGATATTCAAACAGCACGATTTTCGAAAAAAAGTTATTGAACATAAAATGTGTGCGTGTGTTGATTTTGTCTACAACTTTTGTCCGAAATACCAGACGAAGTAAGCGAGATATGATAAAAAAATGTGTCTTCGTCTTCATGTAAAATACCGCTATTCTTCTCAGATTTTAATGAAACTTTTCAGGACATATTTAAAAATGCTCAAACATCAAATTTCATGAAAACCCGTCCACTGTTCCATGCGAATTGACGGACAGACAGATAGATGAACATAAATGACGAAGTTAATAGTCACTTTCTGTAATTTTGTTAAAGCGCCTAACAAATTTAAAAAAAAGTATCCTACGCATTTAAATTTAGCTCAAGTGGTACTTAATTTGTGAAACACGACGGGATTTGGTCTGTTACAGAGTTTATATTCACTTATAATATCGGTTATGCGTGCTACATGTCTTTCACACATCAACTTCCGTTACTTTGTCACTGTAACGGCCATATTTGAAGAGAAGTAAAAATCATTAAATTTTCTCCAGCCTCGTGTTACTAACTTTCTCAGGTCCAAATATTTTGCTTAGCATCACGTTCTCAGACACCATTAATCAGCGTGAAATTTGACGCTCTAACCTCGTTGAATATGAAAACTGCTGTATTTAGAGATGTGTAGTCGCCTGTCCATTATTAATGTTGCAGTGGAACCTGCTTTAGTTTTGTAACTTAATAAGGAAGCGGGCAGATTTCTCCGAAGTTTTGTTAACTATAAACAAGACTGTGGGCCGGGTAGCTCAGTCGGTATAGCGACTGAGCTACGGGCTGGACGGTCCGGGATCGAATCCCGGTGGCGACGAAATTTTCCGCCCGTCCAGAACGGCCCTCGGGCCCACCTAGCCTCCTGTAAAATGGGTACCAGGTCTTTCCCGGAGGTAAAGTGCTACCGGGGCGTGCTGCTGACCACTCACCCCCTCCTAGTGTCGCGGTCATGGAAGCGTAGAGCTATACCTTTACCCACTCTCTGGGCCACACCGGGCCTGTAACGGCATCACTTTAATGTTAATAAAAGTCCAACCAGAAGCAACAGTATGCAAATATTTATTTACTGCAAAGTCACTCTACATGTTTCGGGTGTCACAGCACCCATCATCAGTACTAAAATCTGTAACCGCAGCCTCCGGTACAGGTCATAATACTGGTACAGGTACCATACTGTTGCAACTGGTTGGATTTTTATTAACATTGAATTACGATGCACGGAACCATGAGCTTAAAATTTAAGGGATCACTTTACTTTACATTACCTTTTTTATAAACCAGACTACACGGCATAACATCCGATAAGATACAGTTCACCTCAGTCTATTTTCCTATCTTAACGTCAGAACCACAAACACATCTGGAGTTCACTCCAAACGGTTCGACGAGGACGAATCAAAGAGTGCATTTAATATGTCGGTCATCAGTGAAGGAGCTTGCGGCTCACTGAGATGTAATGACGGCTACTGAACGAACGACCACATTGCCGGTTATATTTATAGCGTACGAAAGACGTCTTCATCTTCAGAAAGCTGATCCAAAAATGATAAATAATTTACGAGATCCTGCCATGACTTACCCTCCCTTTTTGTGCAATAAAACCTGAGATCCATCAAATGTAACCGGGAAGTCAAGATATAATAAAACACTGAATGTTTCATAAGCGTGAGCAAAGTACAGTAACTGTCAAAGACATTATCCACCTGGCTTCAGTGCCACAGTTAGGCTAAATAAAGATGGGTGAATATAAACAGACCCCAGCCTGACAAATTTCTTGTTCTCTTAATTATTGATAAAAGTACAACTTGTACATCCATAAATTAAACAATTTCCTAATATACCGCATATCTTGGTACGATACCCTAAATGATCCATGAAATTAGCAGGTATTTTACAGTTACATCCAAAATTTAACCCTTAGAATACTCTTACACCCTTAAGATCAAGAGAGTAAAAGGTAAAGCAGTCCCGTTACAGGTCTGGAGTGGTCCAGAGGGTTTCAGAAAATTAAGGTTCCCAGCTTTCATGACAATGGCACAGGATGGTGGTATGGTTGTCAGCCTTAGGCACCGGCCGCCTTTACCCACAGGAAATACTCCTGGTACTCATTTCTGTTAGAGGCTGTGTCGACTCCAGGGTCATAGTGCGATAGGAAGGATTTTATGTCAATGAAAAATTCCAATGACACCATCTGGAATCAAACCAGCGACCTTCCGATTTGTAGCACAGCACCTTAACCACTGTGCTACCGAGGTTCCCAAGATCAAGAGAGTAGGATCCTAATTCTGCAGGATGCTACATGGTCTTACATCCCAGAAGATAGTGAACTTTATGCTTGCTATTTCAATGCGTTCGCCTAGTCTCGAAATGGGCCTGTTTGTTTCGTCATGTCCGCCCGTCCGTACGCATTTATCAGCGCGGCTCCAAGTGTAGGGATTTCCATGAAATTTGATACTGGGGAATTTTATGAAATTATATAGAGAAAATCCAAACGTGTGTCAAATCAGGCAAAAACATCGAACACCTCATACGTAGTCATCGGAGAGTTTTTCTGTTTCCGGCGAAATTAATTAGCCGTAACAGCACTCTCTTCGAGCGATTATGGTATCAGGCTGCAAGTCCGCCCGTATGTCGGTCTGTCCGCAGCGGGCTCAGACCGGAAACATTTCCGTAGAATTTGGTGTTGTGAATTTCTACGAAAATCTGTCGAGAAATTCAAATTGTGATTACAATCGGGCACAAATGTCGGGCGCTGTACACGCAGAGTTTGTACGTTTTATTGTTGTTGCTGGCGACATTAAACCGCTATAACAGCGCTATATTCAAGTGAAATGGTATCAGGCTGTTAGAAAGGTCGAGGAAGTATACACATCACGCAAATGTGCCACAACGTTACATTATAAGCATATAACCTACCTTGTGTTCCCACTCGCTCGTACATACACGACCGGGATATAAGGCTTCCTTTCAGCCTAGTCTGACAAACATGGCCGAGTCTCCATTTGAAATATTACTTATAACATCTGAACAGTTTTTCTGAGTGGGAAAGGACCTGTATGTCAGGAAGAATTACACGTTACAGCGCCAACAGAAAGTTCTCTACTGTTTGCTTTTATAACTAAGAACCGCACAGAAAGGTAAAATATGAAGCTACGTCATTTACCCTGAATAGAATGTAAAATGCGGGTCACAGTCAAGTATGTAAACGACAGTTACAAATACATACTACGTTTTCTTGATTTCAAACTTTCTTTCTGCTTACACCAGCTATGAAGATGGAACTGACAGAGTGTTCCGAAACGTCGGCATATAAAATTCAGACGCCGGGGAATCAGCCAACAGAAAGAATACACCGTTATTGTAATTTTATCTTTGCACCGTGCATTTTGAAATCTACGTAGATTACACACCAACAAACGAGGAGTTGTAAATATTTAGGAATAATCCTACGCAGCGACTTAAGTTGGGCTGATCAAGTTAATTACACGGTGAAAAAGGCATGGAAAGCCCTACACTTCACAATGAGAATACTAAAA
>Ga0136643_10014856_pt1 | contig 11700 bp, 6 predicted proteins | sample TergutLab28metaG_FD_96883 | JGI IMG/M metagenome (GOLD analysis project Ga0136643, IMG submission 96883) | Labiotermes labralis P1 segment gut microbial communities from Petit-Saut dam, French Guiana - Lab288 P1 (version 3) (version 3) | ecosystem: Host-associated > Arthropoda: Insects >...
ATTTTACATTAAAAAATTTAAAATCGCTCCAACATGTTTCGATCCTAAGATCATCTTCAGGGACCTCCGCTGTTCCTGGCTAAAGTCACATTTTTAAAATACACTCACTGATTGATTTTCTTATGTCAATTTAGTGTTGTGGCAGCATGTCGTATTGTGTAAGTCAGATGCCACTAAGAGTGCGCCTGGCTATGTGTGTCGACACACACAGCCAGGCGCACTCTTAGTGGCGTACGTCTTACACAATATGACATGCTGCCACAACCCTAAATTGACATAAGAAAATCAATCAGCGAGTGTATTTTAAAAATGTGACTTTAGCAAGGAACAGTTTAGCTCCCTGAAGATGATCTTAGGATCGAAACATGTTGGAGCGATTTTAAATGTTTTAATGTAAAGTTTTTTTTTTATATATGTGCATTAGTTGTTGTGCTGATTAAATGAGGAGGGGAATAATTTGTGATTATGCAGTACAAGCTCTGAGCAACAGATTTTTGTCCGAATAATTTAAGACTGAGACCAACGAGGTTAGTAAAATCACAAAGAACACATCTCTAAGTGTGTTTGTCCACTCTTGTTTCAGCCGAGTGTGGACTTATCAAGAAATTACTTGGCATAATTACTTCGTGATACTTAAGTGACCCGCCGGTAGAGGGAGCAGCTCGTTTATCTTTGTCGTCTTAAGTGTAGATTACATGTAAGTATGGAAGAACTGCTCCATTGTTGCAGAAACTGCCATTGCATTATTATTTTCTGCCGTTTTGATGTGACATCTGTTGAGTAATAGCTGTACTATACAGTATTACGTTTCAAATATGGCTTATATTTGTGTTCCGTAACACATGCGGATTTAAAATTATTGTTCCATATATTTTACTTATTAAGGGGAACATAAAAGTGACGCAAACCTTGTTAAAATAACATACATCAACTGGGAATCACGATTATTCATTTGGAGTGGCCAGTTATAATTAACTATTGATTTATTTTCATTTGATGCTTTATTCCTAATAGCATCGGTACCGTACATATAAATTACAGTGAGTTGAATATGGAACTTTTTGTAGTGGTAAAGGCGGTTTTATTTTCACGTGGTTTTTACGGTTTGGTTACGAACATTTTTTGCTCTGGAGTTAACGTTTTACTTTTTTGTGGAATTCGTTGTATCTAGACCAGCGTTTCTCTACCTCTGTGAGACCGCGGCCCGGTAAACTCTTTTTTCATGAGACGAGGGCCCGGTCCCAACAAATTTACTCGTAAATACCTTTCCATTTTTTTAAGTTCATATACTAAACTAACGTAAGTATTAATAAATAATTATGACATAATCATAACGAGTATTAGTACACTTATTTATACGGTGTGGCATGTTGACAAATATAAAATTACGTTCAAATTAGTTATCAATCACTGGACTAATGAAATCTTGTAGCATATTGTAGTTTCCTCAGGCCATCATCTGGGTCTGAGTTTTTCGACACATTCACGAATATTTTTTTCCTCAGAATATTTCCACTATAAAACATTTATTCATGAAAATTGCTTAGAAAAATAAAATGACAAATTCTAGGAGAACCTCTCGTGGCCCGGTATAATTGATGCCAGGACCGGGTACCGGGCTGCGGACCGGCGGTTCGGAAACCCTGATCTAGACAGTTTTGTGAATTTAATTTCTATTTCTTCTTAACCAATCAATCGCTATCGATCATCAGATTATTGTAATGTATGGAGTAAAATCTGAGAATTTCTCTTTTACGCCGATTGCTGGGCATCACATAGGATTACACCCAGGAGCTACGTTAATTTTATTTGACTGTACCGTAAGAATGGCAGGATGGACTCCCAATTAATTTGGAGTTCCAATCAATTTAGCCAAAGAATACAAAACCCATCTCATCAGCTCTCAGCAAACCTTGCTTCAGTCTCTTCAATATCGTTTTCTCTCTCTCTAGTTCCCCACCCTTTCCACTCCTCTCTCCATTTCACACCCATGAAGTCTTTTTTTATTCGCGCATCGCGTATGTATTTAAAGTGGATTGGAAAACAGGAACGAATCACGGGGGTAAATTAAGAGTAGACGCATGGCCGATTTAATTGTGCTGCTGACCGCTCGGTCTGCTCGTTATTTGCTGACGCTTCAAAGGAACTGGTTGGCGCGGACTTAGACAAAATTTTAACGAGTGACCGTTATTTCTAAAGCTTCAGTTACAGTCCGGCGCTTAGAATGTAATCGCGTTTTTTTTTAAATAAACTAACCAGAAGAGATGTTTTATTTTTTACTTAGATTGTATCAGTGCCGGGAAAAAAGTATCTCTACGCAGTGTGACTGGCTTCTTGTAACTTGCGCAAGTGCCAAAGGTCGGCAACACATATGTAGAAATAGAGTAGCCGAGAGTTGCCTTGTGGGGGTCAGACTGGTACCTGCTGCTGTATCTGTCTTAAGGCACCAAATTAATATACCCACACAAACCGTTAAGTTAAGGGTCTACAGATTTTCCCAACATCTAGGAGCCGTCTCAAAATTCTAGTCGCCAGTACCGTGACCTGCAGCGAGTTACAGATGCTATGTGACAGTGCACAAAATTTAGTCGTCCGTGATTTTTCACACCTGTCGTAGGTAAAAGTGAAAGAAATATAGTTTTCCCTGCATGCATGTCAGCGGTCATGTTTGACCCAAAGTAATGCAATTATCGCCCAACATTTACCCGTTAAATGTCTGTGTATGTTTCGGAAGGAATTAACTTCCTTCGAGTTCCGCCAAGAACTGTAACCATATTTTTGACCGTCAGCTTACCTTGAGCTGAGAGTGAGCTTACCTTGAGCTCGCCTTGACCATACCATGAGCTGAGCCTGATTTACCGTGAGCTTCCCTTGAGCGTATCATGAGCTAAGTGTGGGCTTATCTTGACGTCAACTTGAGCGTACCATGAACTAAGCGTGGGCGTGCCTTGATCTCACCTTGAGCGTACCATGAACTAACCGTGGGCGTGCCTTGAACTCACCTGTACCATGAGCTAAGCGTGATCTTACCTTGAGCTCGCCTTGACTGTACCATAAGCTGAGCGTGACTTACCATCAGCTTACGTTGAGCGTACCCTGAGCTAGGCGTTTGCGTGCCTTGAGCTTATCTTGAGCGTACCATGGGCTAGGCGTTTGCATGCTTTGAACTCGCCTTGACCGTACCATTAGCTGATCGTGACTTCATGTGAGTTTACCTTGAGCGTACCATCAGATAAGCGTTGGCGTGCCTTGAGCTCACCTTAAGCGTACCATGAGTTGAGCGTGAGCATTATGACTGAAGGCTGAACGTTCTGCGTCCGTTTCTTGTTTCGGAAGGGATTTTTTATTATTTGATCGACACTTTCAGATTGCTAGCGTGCGAAGAATACACGATGCTGCGGTCGCGTATCGGTATCGGTTTTTGTTCTGCCAACGAACGTTTTCGTTAAGCCGAGTGACTCAGAGAGTTCGTTTTAGCAGCAGATTCCGCTGAGAAACGTGGTGCTGTTCTGTGCGGTTGCTGTGTTGGCAACTGACAGTAGTTCTGATATTTCGTTACACTGACACAACGACAGCAGCAGCAATAAGCTTTTATTTTGGAGGGAATGGTGACGAACTGAAGAATATGAATGGAGTTCTTTTCGGAAATCGGAGGAAGTAATTGTGTCGTGACAGCCAGCGAACTGATCACGATAAAGTGACACTTGAGTCACCCAACACGCGCCTTTGCAATTTTGGAATATCTTCAGCGAAACACAGTGAGTTTGGCGTTCGATTCATCAAAGTCCGTGCTTCAAGCAGCCTGATTCGTGCGTTGCGTCCGTGTTGCATGAAGACGGAGATGAGGTGGGAATAAGAGTGTTGCATGAGAAAGAAACTGACTCACAATTAATATTAGAGATGTTGTAGCTTCGGGGTTTGTTAGCGTCATCATCGGCAGGTTACAGGTTATCCCAGCCTTGTGCTGTCTTCGTGTGTGCTGATCTGTCCGTCTCTTCCTTGGCCGATCTTTCCTTCTTCTAACGCTCGGACTTAATGGGGCATCGTTTGCTCTTCATAAACTTTGTGTACCTTTGCATCTAAAATCAACAGTAGTTTTGTGCAAATTTTATATGAATTTTTTTCGCGTGTAGATAATTTGATTGATCACGCCTTGCCTAGGAACTGCTTTCTAAAGCACGTGATTGAAAGAAAGCTAGAGCCAAGGAGAGAAGTGACGGTAAGACGAAGAATAAGAGGCAAGCAGCTACTGGATGAGCTTAAGGAAAAGAGAGTATACTGGAAACTGGAAGAGGAAGCACTGGATCGCACTGTGCGGAGATCTGGCTATGGAAGGGAATGTAGACCTTTCGTAAGGCAGACAACAGAATTAAGATATACTGAGACATTTAACCCTTTAAGGACGAGACGTATCTTATATAAGGACTCAGTGCGTACCTCGCTGTAAACACTCTCCTCTTCGGCTATAAAAATCGATGTATAAGGCAGACGTTGTTGTTTGTTCTGAGGGCCATACCAAACAAATAAATGCAATGTAATCAGCATGCAGAAATTTTGGATGTTAAACTTGGTGGTACGTAAAATTACCGTTTGGCTTTAAAAGGTTAATCTACTGCCACTTAATAATTAACTTTATCATCTTAATCATTAAGATTAATTAGCCGTGGCTGTGCTTGTTAAAAATTACGTAGTATAAACTTAATGGTTTTCCTCAAGTCAAGTAAACCAGGTAACTTAGACGTGTATTTTGTAATGTCAGGATTAATTGTTAGTCCCCTGCACATGTACGTTCAGTCTGATTATTAGGGGCTGTGTAAAGCCAGTTTACAGAAACATCACACTCACCCTCATTAAACCACGTATTTCGTCTGCTTGATTTGTATGGACGGACACATGTTGCCTCTAATCGGCGATTACAGGCTTGGCAGTTTGTGCGGCTCTTGGATTTGAATTTTCTCGCGGTGCTTGGGAATGAACGTGTCGTGTTGCAGGCTGATAAGTTCTGAATTGCTGGGCTTGTGTTTACGAAGTTCATGCCTCTGGGTTTGGATTTAGGCACGTTTGCAAAACGGTTTCTACAGCGAATATTGGCTTCGTCGCGTCTGCCGTCTGTCCTTCCACATGGATCTTTTCAGGTCACAGGTGATGGATTTTCCTCAAATTGTCTATTGGAATCTTTACTGCAATCTGCCGGGCTCGTTCATTTTTCTTTAAAATCTTACAAAAAGATGCGTACTTTATGTGAAGACGAATGCAAATACATGATATTGCGTTGCTGAATTAATCGTGCGTTGAAGAAGGTTTAAGAAAAATTTGCAGAGGAAAGGAAACAAGCATTTACTGTGGCACACCATTTACGAGGAAACTTTCAAAACGCATGGCAGGCCCTCGCACATGCGGCAAAGATAGAGCCCACGACAATATTTGACGATGTAAACATAACGTGGCGGTACTTAGTTTATATAAATACGACAGGCAATTAAATTAAAAATACAAACATGACTCATGTTCTGCTGCAACCAAGCGTAATGAAACTAAGAGATTATAGCAAATTTTAACTGTTATTGCGATATGTGTAGCCTCACTGTACCTATATAGGGGCCGTGAACAGGAGACAGTCTTTTGTTTAACTGCAGTGTTCGCACATAGCGTGGAAGTGTTCCTAAAAGCGTGCAGAGAGTCGCAAGTTCCTAATTATGGATGTGTTAATGTCCGAAACATGTTGAGCGCATAAGAAGTGAAATAAAATAGCAAGTGACATCAAGTTGGTCTTTTGTTTTTCGACTATTACAATGATGCACGGTCCAATAAACATCAGATCTGTATAGAACTTTTGTTGCTACTGCGCTCCCACCTATTTTTCATATATTGCGTGTTACCTGTACAGGGCCATGTCGTAATGGGTACTAAATTCTGTTAATAAAATTTTATTTGTAATTGATTGGTTACATTAGTGTAGTATTGCTAATATTTTAAATTTTTATTAGAGTTTGAACACATAATTATTTTGTACGCTGTACAAAGAGGAAAAAAATATGGGATAATTTTACTGTACGGTAGCATACTGAGTGAGCGACAGGTGGTACTGTGGAGCTGGAAGGAACGGTGTGTAAATACAGTGTTCTGTTGGTGACTGTACCTTGCTTTCTTGACCAGATGCAGGGTTTCTAGCATCAGGAGAAGGTGATGAGGTGTTGATAAAATATGTCATACATGGCGCAATCGATAGTTGTCCTAAATGGCATAGCCGTGTTCTGACAAGCTCTCGCCCTGCTACCTATCTCTGCTCTCACCTGCCCCCACACCACGCCATACTACCTTATTTCCGTATTTGTATCATCCCTACACACTTGGTATTCCAGGTTGAGTCTTGTTTTACTTAGTATACGTTATTAACAAAACGCTTTCAGTTGCATGTTGCAGTGACGAAAACGGTCGTTAGGCGGTCGTCGTGGCCACTTCGAAGGAGATCTGTCAGTACTTGCTGTCATTGGCAGTGACTGTATTACATCAGTTATTTCATGTTGACGCACGCAGCACAGCAAACCGTTATTTATTGGAAAAAATTAAACATTGTTGATTCTGACAATGAAGCTGTGTATTTCGGCCCTCAGTGGGTCACCGTCAGGCTGTTTGCATAAAAATGCGGACGGAAGTGTTTGTGCTAAGGCGGTATTACAGTTTTCATTTTCCTGTGTGAGGCCTCATATCTTACGTTATTATTATAAATTATATTAAATTGCACCAAGTTGTATATTATCTTTCAGGGGTGCACCAATTCCATGCGCCGTATAGCTATATCGAATAATTATTTGTTATGGTTGCGGTTAATGTCTGTGGATCGTCAGAATGTGGAAGTTGCTTCAGGTGTTCCTTCTGGAGCCCAGAGTTGGCTGCTACGTTTTTGGAAGATTTGTACACCCCTGTTATGTCTAATAAATGTGTGAACACCGTACTGCTTCGCTGGTAAAGGGAAAACAAAGGTACAGTTCACCGTAGAACAGGCCACGAATTCCCAGAGGGGGATTAGAGATATTGCTCTACTCTTTCCTTAACCTCAGCGCTAGATTGGGTGGGTGGTCAACGCCACGCTTCGGCCGCTTTACCCCCGAGAAAGACCCGGTACCCATTGTATAGGAGACTGGCTGGGCCCCAGAGCCGGTCTGGACGGTTGCGGAAAATCTCGCCCCCACTGGGATTCGATCCCCGGACCTTCCAGCCCGTAGCGAGTCGCTATACTGACTGAGCTATCCCGGCCCATATTGCTTCGTTGGTGGAAGAATGAAGTGTGGGTATGGAGACTTGGTGGAATGACACTGACGGAGTAAATCCCAAACACTGAGGTCGAACTAGTCCCAGTGCCACTTTGCCCAGCACAAAGACAGCCGCCGAGTGAACCCAAGAAAGCCGCTGACGTTCCCAGTCAACATGATGTGGCAGCTTGATTGTGCCTTCTGGTTGGTTCTGCAGCTTTCCTGACCGAGGCTCATTCGTTGTTTTTCTTAGTTCTTCCAGGCCTGTAATTCTTTGTACGTCGTGCCCTGGTTAAACTGCACGTCGATTGTGCGTCACAGAACTCATCGGTAGCGAAACGATGCCGGTGGAGACTGCCCCAACTTTGAGAAATGCGGTTTCACATTTTCAGCGTCACCAACCTGGCGGTTGTGCGACCCTCTAAGTTGGGGATTACCCTACCGCCGTTCTTAAAATTGTGTAATTATGGCAGTAGATATTTGAGGGTACAGACTTCTTATCAGAATACAAGTTTAGGATGAACCGTGATAGCGTAGTCGTTCCCACTGGACGGTCTGGGAATCGAATTCCGGTGGTAGCGAGATTTTCTGCACCCATCCAGGCCGGCTCTGTCTCACCCAGCCTCCTGTACACTGGGTATCGCGTCTCTTTCCGGACGGTAAGGCGGCCGGGGCTAGACGTTGACCTCGTACCCGCATCTAGTACCGAGGTTAAAGAAAGAGTAGAGTTATACCTCTGCTTCCCATCCTGGCCTCCAGAGTCTGTTATAGGGTGAAATTTACCTTTATCTTTAAGCGTTTACGAAGAGGGATGCAACAGTATGGCGACAGCGCGATACAATTTGTTGTAATAAGAGATGGTGATGGCAGGTTGTCACTCTAACAGTGATTACTTTTACAGCAGCGCACTGCGCAAATCAAGTGAATGATTACAGAAGGTTTAACATCAGCGTTTTTGAACAATGGACCATTTAGCGCTCTGACTGTCTCTAATTTAGGCTTTCAGCACCGTTTGGCCTACACTTGTTCAGTACGGCCTCCAAATTACGGCATTGTTCTGGACTTCACACAATGATACACTGAGCTCACTGATGTCTCGTGGCATGCAGTACAGTCAGATGCTCCTGTCTTAGAGAGATGAATAGACTTACGTTTGACCGGAAACGCTGAAAGGGAGCCGGAAGTAGGAGCCACATAGTAATGACCTAATTGTATTGAAGCGAAACGAGGGTAACTTGGCTAGTAGAATGATAAGTTTCATGTATATAATAACGGCGCATTACAGACGGACCCTGGTTGCTGTGGTTACCGGGTTACTATGTTGGCGATAGAGGTAGAGAGAGACAGGCCGTATTCATTGCAAGATACACGCTGAGGCCGAAGAAAGAGTTCTTATTGAGACAGTGTGTGTTCTGTGTGCGGCACGAGTCGATAACAGTTGAATTGGGAGCATAACACAACCGGCATGCAGCGCTCAGGTGGGCGAAATTAAAACTTGTTCTGCGTTGAAAATAAAGAAAGGACTGATAAAAGGGACCGTCGAATGCCACTTGAAATTACGGAGGCCCGTCATATGACAGGAAAGTGGCTTACAATTATAATTAAAATGATGATGCAGATAGGGCCTAATGGCGGCATTTTAACCTCACAATTGAATTCGGGAGTTTTTAAAAGCAGGAAATTATTTACTGAATTTGAGGTTGTTACACTTATGTTGATTAGCAGTCGAGTCTGCTGTCATGTGACGTTGTGTCTTTGGCTGAGGAAATATGAAGAAGACGCTTGCCTTCGAAATGTCGACGGGATCTTACCTATTGATACGGCGTCACATCACAGAAGACTCGCATCCTCGGGCGGGTGGGGGGTGGGGGTTGTCACCCGACCAGGGCCATCCGTTCATCGATACTGCGAGGAGTCTTTGGGTTTCATGCAAACTTGTAGCTTTTTGAACAGCTAAATGGCTGTCAACTGTTGATGGAAGACTTTTGCTGTACTTCTAGGCAGTCAGTGGATTAATGTATTAAGACTGTTGCTTCAAATTCTTACGTTTGGGTAAATATTGTTTGTTTTAACCATCAAAGAAGCATGCTTAATTGATGTAGCAGTTGCTAACAGCCACCTCCTCCATAGCGCCATCATTAAGAAGCCCCAGAAATTTACAGCTCTGAAAGGCGAGCTGACAATGATAGGACAACCGAACACAGACTGTTTAGTATTATTACCATTATCAACAATGCGTATTATCCCAAATAAATTACATGGCAGTTTGAAACTGCTTAGTCTGCCGTCTGTATATTCTAACGCAGAAAGCAGCAATACTCAATGCGTGCTGTATAGTTAGAAATCTTTTGGCAAAAGAGTGAATCAGAAGTACTCGGGTACTCTTTTGAATTCTGCTAAACCGCTGTGCCTTTACGACGACGACGACAACGACGACGATGATGATGATGACGATGGTGATTATGAAAGGAACAACATAACAGTAGGTGCAACGCCAAGAACAGCAGCACGCAATGTACGCCACTGATGCACCCGTCTGGAATCATCAGGAGAGGCTGTTCGGTGTTCAGGAGCAGTGGGATTCGAGTCGGGATTTCATTTTTGCGAGTCCATACCGGCGAAAAGGATACTGTACTGCAGTTGTACCTTAGAAGTGCCGCTGCTGCCCCCTGTGCATTCAGCAGCGGCAGGCCTGTCTCAGTTTCGAATTTACATCGTATTATTTAATAATTTATCAGGTAACGAACCGACCAATTAAATCCAAGGAGCACTCCTTCTAGGAGAATTTAGTAGTTCTCATCTTCTCAAGAAATTTCTAGAATTTTCTGGAACCCGAAATTTCATCGCCGTATTCACAAGAGCACGCCACCTGTCCCTGTCCTGAGTCTGGTCAATCCAGTCAACGCCTTCTTCCCCCATCCTATTTCTTTGAGATCAGTTTTAATATTATTACTATTAGTAATATTTAATAGGGGGAACGGGGTGGCGCAGTTGGTTCAGGCATTGCGCTACAAGCCGGAGGGTTGCGGGTTCTATTCCCGATGGTATCAATGGAATTTTTAATTGACATAATCGTTCCGGCCGCATTATGGTCCTGGGGTCGACTCAGCCTCTGACATAAATGAGTACCAGGAATATTTCCTGCGGGGTAAAAGCGACCCGTGCATAGGACTGACAACTTTACCGTCTTAATGTGCCGATTGTCTTGAAATTCTGGGAGCCTCAACCTGCTGGAACCCTAAGGGCTTGCCCAGACCTATACAGGGGTTTTTACCTTTACATTTTAATACGAAAAAGGGTATGGAAGTAATCAAATGATGCAAGAACCTGGGTCATGCTGTAGTCCGCTGCAATCCGCTGGTACGTGAGAGAGAGGCCCGCAAGACCGTTTCTCGAGGCTGACATCAGCAGGGTCCAAAGAGAACATCGTATCGACGGGTGTAGTCCGGACTATCGCCAAGGTCCTATATGCTCCTGTTACGCCTATCAGCAGCACCGATTTTATATCCGCACAGCAGTACTGTGTTCACCCACGCTGACATCCGGGCACTGTGCGTACAGTGAATCGACCCGCCTCTCCCCCCGCCACCCCAAGCACCAAGCAGTCAATATCACATTCCTCTCTCAATCGCCGGCGATCCTTGTGGTCACGATATTTCAGGTCTCGCATGCATATGAGGGAGCCACAATTCTGTTTCAGATGAAAAACGTTACTTTAAATTGAAGAATGTCCGCTTTGATGGCGCGAAACATGGGACGTTGCAGTTCTGTTATCGTGGTTGCTGGCTCGTCACTGATTAATGTGTTTAAACCTTTTCTCAAACGCCGGCTATCTACTTCTGCTCCGTTTGGTGACATCAGTGGATATGTATTGTGTGGCCATCTCTTGACAGTTCAGTGTAACTATTTGTGTTTTCCCTCAATGAAACGTTTAAACTTCTCGTACCCTGGAAACAAAGAAACTAACAAATGGAGGGATTAATTGCTAAATTAAACATAACAAAGTTGTTGAACTAAACTTGACTCCAGCTGCGCATTAACAGCTTGCACTGCTGACCTTCAGAGACCACACACACACACACACACACACACAGACACACACCACACACACACACACACACACACAAAATGCGCAGACACACACGCAAACACATACACACAACTCACACACAGACACACACACACACACATAGAGACAAACGCGCACACACACACACACATGCGCGCAAGCACGCGCGCGCACACTCGCGCACGCGCGCCCACACACCGAATGTGTATTGCGTTCATTTACAGTGAACTACACACACGCACAACGGGTCAGAACATGCTGCCATAACACCGACCTTGTCCATGTCAACGGACACGATAGAATCATTCTTGTAATTTTTAGCCAAGCACTGTACAAGGCTCCCTGATGATGGATCCTCTGTGATCCGAAACATGTTGG
>Ga0136643_10014864_pt1 | contig 11697 bp, 4 predicted proteins | sample TergutLab28metaG_FD_96883 | JGI IMG/M metagenome (GOLD analysis project Ga0136643, IMG submission 96883) | Labiotermes labralis P1 segment gut microbial communities from Petit-Saut dam, French Guiana - Lab288 P1 (version 3) (version 3) | ecosystem: Host-associated > Arthropoda: Insects >...
AAACAAAAATAAAATAAAAGTTGAAATAAATAAAAGAAGTGTATACATATAAAAAACACTGCGTCTCTCGGTGAGTAAGTTATATATAATATATATATATATATATATATATATATATATATATATATATATAATTGAAGAGAAAAAGTACACTTTATGGTTACAGCAGAGCGAAATTTATGTAAATGATCATTAGGTAATGTAAGCTTTATAATAATTAGGCTACTCTGTGCTAAACATATAATTAGGATAGGCGAGGACAAAGATGCTTACATAATTTATTAAGGAAGTCTATTGGAAAACTGGGCTGTTTGTAGAATCAAGAAAGAACGCCAGAAATTCTGAAAAAAAGGGCCTTGGGCGAATAGTTCAATGTGGGCGGTAGTTTGAACTGCCTTACCATCGTCTGTATTGGGGAGTGTACTTTTTATTTGCACCGTAAGTATTTGAGGTTATATGACCAGAACGTGAGGGCATAGATTTAGTGGCATATTTTACAAATATTTATTTCCTGTCATTGAAAGTTATGTTGGAGAAGGAGGTTGAAAGGAGTTGCATGGTGATATTTATCGTTTCTACTCTTATGTTCACAGATTGTTTATATTAATGATTTGCGTTTGTTCATGTTATTTAATAACGTGTACAAAGATAATTTTTTTCCCACAAGAGAGAAAAAAATTTAATTTGATACAAATATAGTTATATTAGTCCATGCCATATTAAATTAAAAATCGTATGGTATTTAGTCAATATCTATTCAATATTTTGTAACATGAAACATGTTATCCAATGAACGCCCAGACACTGCTTTTCCTTGTGTTTTCAATGTATCTTCTTCTTCAAGGAACGCATGGTAATTGTACGATCGTATAGTTACCATAGCTGTTATACAACTTAGGTGCCATTTAAAGATTTCCCTACAGTGACGTGATTACCCTACAGTGACGTGAATACAATTACATCAAGGCATTAATAATAATAATAATAATAATAATAAATCTGTAAATTGAGAATAGAGGAATTTTTTAAGTCAATAATTAAAGTATGTTAGAAAATTACGTTTTAGAGTCTATGTAATGTACACGAAGGACAGTGACGTTAGCTCTGTAGAAGGGAAATATATCTCTTGGAATTAATTAGATGTGTTGGTGATTAACATGTGGCAGAAAAGTCTCGAAGAAAATTGGTAGCGTCTTACCTAACGTAACGTACAGTAAACATGTACTCCATCAAGAGGCACGATTTTGCATACGTGTACACCATTATAGGAATCCGAACCTGTCTTCATGAGTACAAACAAAATGCAATCTACGAACTAATTAACTTCATGGAGCAGAGTCCTTCCTGAGAAGCTGATAGTTCCTCGTATAGTAAGAAGTTCTCCACATTTCAAGGAACCGAATGTTCCTTACCATGTTCACAGAAGCCCATACATTTTGATTATGCTAGGCCAGATGAATCCAGTTAAGAACTTTTCACTCTATTTCTTTACGATACATTGTAATATCCTCAAGCGCCTTAGGTATTTTGTCTCTTTAGGCTTACCCATCCAAAGTCACAGCGAGTACACTTTTTTAAATTCCAAACATGACGAAAATAAAATATGGGCTAAATGTATTTATATATTCCAAATGTGCTTTTTCGTGATTTTGCCCACAACCAAATAAAACCTTAACGAAACTCCTGGGGTAAAATATATATTGTTAAAAAAATCAACTTTGTTAAACCAACGGTCAAGTTCGAGTGTGAATGTGTGTATAATTTTTTGTATTAAGGAAGTTCCGAAATAACATATTGTCTCAAAACCCGGTGACAGCTTTGGGGGCTTGCGTTGTTCTTCTCAGTTCCTTCATTACGATTTTGGGAAATGACTTATCAATTATAAATATTTTATATTTTAACAAAGATTTTAAACGTTGTATTTAATATTTAAAATTTTATGTTTGTAAACCGACACACTATGCATAATACATCTGTCAAATAACACCTCCCTGAAGATGGCCAAATAAGTGGCCGAAACATGTAGAAGGCTACGCTCTTTGTAATACAATAAATATACGTATCGATGTATTGGTCATCCATCAGTGCATGGTCATGAATCATTCAAATTTTTTTTTTTTAATTAGACCGCTGACAGTCCCCTGTACCTCCTGACTAGTATCCCTGTCATTCGAAATGACGCGGTATGAGTTATTGAGAGTTTCGTTAAATAAACTAAGCACGTCAGTAATCTAACTACATATAACATACACCGAGTACGTTCAGAAAAGCCAATTTTTTTAACATACCATTGGATTAAATTTTCAACATATCGACATGAGTTTGAAAAGAACTTACAGACGTAGGTCGTGATGACGTCTAATCCCATATTTCACTGATCCCCTTTTATACAGACAGAGGGAAATTTTCAGTTTTAGCTTCTTATGAATTGCGAAGCGGTACGAATTAAAACTTATCATTCAGTGTAGACTTTTGATAAAGAATTACTTCCATTCATTGATTACTTCATCGCAAACTGACAAATATAATCTTCCAGTTATTAGTTTGTTTCACGGACTTAATGCGAAATCCGAATACAGAAGCACGGACCTTACCAAATATAGAAGTCAGTTTACCACCACGTTGTATTGTTAAGCTAGCTTGTCACATGTAAATTCGGTCATGATTAATATGGTACGGGATTATGTGCTGAATTTCCTCGTGTATTCTCGGAATCTGTATTAATTCGCGGAAGTAAATAAGGTACTTAATTTAGACACTCTGATGATGTGCACTGAAAAAAAAATGTAATTTGGTTAAAATATACTTTTCCTATATTTCTTACTATATTGGTGTGTTAGTTTATTTTGACATTACGACGCTATTTAACTTATGGGGGTTCACACATCTTTAAGCCATAACACTGTAGTGCTGAATTAAGAATAGAAATAACTGCAACGTCTTAAAAAAAGAAAATTTATTCTAATCAAAAATGAATACATTTATATATACATATTTATTTATTTATTTATCAGTTTATTTACATTCTGTAAAATTGTTGATTTTGTTATCAAGACTTAGATACCCACCAACAAATTATCAACATCTGTTTTATCTTTTATATTTTGAAAGATTAGGCTATGTTAGTTTATATATACGGATAATTTTAGGGCAAAATTATGTATTTACGTCTCTACCTAATACACGGAGCTTAAGAAAGTATATACTTTCCTTTGAAACCACGTGTATATAATTTTCATGTAGTTTAAAGGGGTTTAATTACATTCATATTATTACTATGAAGTGCTTTTAAATAAGGACGGAAAAGAAACTCACCGAGCATGTCAAACATAGTTTCAAGTTTCGCTTATGATTTAGTTTACGTAGGAAAAATGTTTATAATTTTATTAAATAAAAATACCGTATAATGTATTGTTGAATCGAGGAACTTCTTAGAGTAAACCAGACAATGGATTTCACATGCAAGGTTATTCCATTTCATTACTGCAACTTTTATTGATGGGTTACATTTTCAGTGAATATCCGTGAGTCAGAACTAAGGTGTACACTAATTCTAAAAAAGCTTGCATCATGCGATTGCTTGGTGTGTCTAAACTAACAGGATTCTACAGATTTGCATTAGCGGGAAACTACAGAGGCAGCAATATAGCTGAAGCCAGAGCACGTATAGAACATTACTTACTAAAACGAGATGTGATGCTGAGTGCGTAGGTAAGAGAGAATTTTTGCCCGCTAGTGGCAGCAACAGTTGGTTTGACAGGCGCACAGCGATACAGTAACACGCGCGCAATGCCTCCCTAACCTGGAGAGTGACCTATGTGTGATGTTCCTACCTGGGTCAGCTGCTGCAGAGTGAGAGGCCTCTTCACTCAGAGGTTGATGTTGAGGTGAAAGCGGCTGATGGGGCTCGAACCCAGGACTATTCACCACTCCCATGGTGAGTCCAATGTAGCTGCTAGACTAGACTAGAAGTGGTTGTGGTGAGGTGTATATGTGGTGTGTAGTGCGGGTCACGCACCGTGCAAGGGGTGGATTAGGACAGGGGGAACAAGCACGCAGGTCTGTGACGTCAGAGGACTGACGCCTGTCCGTTCAGGGGCAGTGGCAGTGGGTCTGGGTTAAGGTCTGTATTGATGCACCCCATTTGTTCACGGTTACAGAACTGGATGTTTGTTTTGTTGCTTTTTTCACTGAATTCTGACGTTCATACTGGTTTTTAATTGAATTGTGTTTTCTCAGATCTGCTGTCAGAATCGCTATTCGTTCTCAGAAGGTTTGATTTACTTTGATTTTGTTCTGATGTTTGAATTTGTTGCTCGATCTTGACTTAGTAATCCTCACAACTAAGATACTGGTTCCTTTAGTGCCTCAATTATATACTAGCTTCCTCCTTCCCTTCCCCATTCACCCAGTTACTCCCTAAATTGACGTTTAGGCAATTTATTTGTTCATTCACTTGTTAGTTCCCATTTCCACTGTCTTATTCATCCATTTATTAAGAATCCAGTATCACTTATATGTGGATTTAGATATCACATTTATAATTCCATGCTTCAATGCATCTGTTATTTGGACAGGCCAATATTATTATTATTATCATCATCATCATCATCATCATCTCCTTTATGCAGGGTATTTATACTTATATTCCTGAGACAAACTATGTCCCTAAGGAATACAGTGTTGCAGTTATTCTGTTGTTACTATTCATGGTGCTGATATCGTTAGTTTCAGTGTTGAATCTATTGTACTTTTACATTAGTACTTTCCGAAGTATGTGTGCAGTGCCCAATATGGCTGTTTTCTGTAGTTCCTTGACTTCATGGTTTCCTGGTATGTTGCTCACGTATTTTATAAATGATTTTGAAATAGTCCCAATCGCGCGTATTATTACTGGTATCACCTTTGTTTTTTACATTCCACATGCGCTGTATTTCTATTGTAAGGTCTTTATATTTTAGAACCTTCTCGGCTTCTTTTTTAAATCAAATTTCTGTCTCCTGAGATTGCAACGTCTATTAATATACATGTTCCCTTTTCATTATCACGGATTATAATGGTATTATTATTATTAGTATTATGAACATTATTATTACTTGATTCCTTCCAATAAAATGTGGTATAATACAACATATATTGAAATGGTGGACAATAAAATCGAAATAAGAAAAAAAATCAACCCACGCAGCTGCCTTTTTATCAACGGATAAGAATGGGAAAAGAGGAGTTTGACCCTTTAAAAGCTGATTCACGTATATTGGACTGTGCTCTTAGCAAGGGCTGACCGCGCCTTGTCGTTCGGAATTTGGATCGCGTCATTCGCATTAGAATTGCGCAGTAAAACCGCGCCCCATTTACACAAACAGGACTCTGCTCCTAACGTGCTCCGACCGTGTCGCCATGGACCGCTTTGAAAGTGAATTCCCAAGGCCACGGTTCGATCCAGCGCAGTTGCCTCCCGGTCCTATATGCGTGAATTGAAATAGGGAGGTTGGCAGGCGGTCAGTGGACTGTTTGTGGGCGAACTGAGAACCTCCAAAGACTACCCTTACCCCCGTTCGCCAGGTTTATTTGTCGTCCGCATACCACGCGGAGTTTCACGTAGGACCCTGCGGTACGGAGTTAAATGCCAGCAACACGACACGTTCGGAGCACGGTAGGAGCACCGTCCTGTAGACATGAATTAGCCTTAAAGCGCGTTCGTAATTAAAGGGACTCCAGCTGAACGCCTACCCGTTCATTGAATCCTCAAACCCTTGCGTACATTCTACACTAACAGCTCTTCTCTGTTTTATATTAATGTTTATAATCCAACCTCTGTGGCAGACAGCGTGTCCTGAAATAACGTAAGAATTACCCAATCAGGAAGTCTCCAATTCTAAAGGATTTTTACTAATACCGTGGCAGCCCTTGGAAGGCAAGAAAGAAAAAAATATCACAAATAAAGTTGATCAGAAAATGCAATTTGTTGCTGGGTATTTTATAAATAAAAGACACGCGTTACCACTGAGCAAACTTTCTGTTTGAACCGTACGAGTACTGAACTCTAAACAGTTTGATGAGGGGACAAAATAGATGTTGGAACAAATAAATTAAACGTGCTTGTACAGTACATTTAAATGAGTACAGATTCGTTTTGGGCTCCGTACTGCGGAGCCTGTGGATCAAACCCAGATTCTTCCTGTGAGATTCGTGATGAATGTAGTGATATTGATGCCACTGTCTTTACGTTGGGGGCCTTTAGGTTCCTGTGATCGTGCATCGTGAGCAAAGCGTGAAGAGAGAGAAAACCAACAAGATGCAACAATCAGATGTTTGTTATCAACTTCTGTCTCAACATGTTTCGTGCATCATTATGCCCATCTTCAGGAGAACAAAGACCGTGTGTTACTGCATATGGCATAATTTGTAACCTTCACTGTGCTCGCATCCTACAACGCAGCGCCCCAAAACCGCTACCAACCACATCCAACAGAACCAGCGCAGTACACCGCATGCAGTAACACACGGTCTTTGTTCTCCTGAAGATGGGCATAATGATGCCCGAAACATGTTGAGACAAGTTGATAATAAACATCTGATTGTTGCATCTTGTTGGCTTTCGCTCTCTTGACACGTTGGGGGGGGGGGGGGCTTTTTTCTGCCGGGCCCGGGGCTTGTTACACGGCAAGAAAGTTTGAAGACTTGACGGTAAATTAGGAAGCTCTGCAGCAAAACACTTGATGGACGGGGCCGCTGGCCTACAGATGCAAGTAGTTTTAACTTGTGTAGCTTATTTAGTGGTCGTGAGGAAGCGGCAGCTTAAAATCCCCCGTTACTAATACAGGGGTGCTGATAAGTCCTTAGCCCGACCAGGAAGGAAACAAGCTAATATTTTTGTCAGAGTAGCATGAATTTCCTTCTGTGCTTTGTCTCGCAGCTCGCGTCTCGATGTTGTTGAAATCGCGCGCATCCCTGACATGCTTCCGAGCTTGTTTCCTTCCTGGTCGAGCTAAAGGCTTATCAGTATGAAAGGAAGCCGAGTGGTCTTAAGCTTCGTTTATGATATAGTGGCAGACGCCTTAATTTCCATTACATAGGTAAAAAAATCAGTTTTCTTGCCACATTTCCATAGTTCTAATTGGATAAAATATTGATAGCCTTACAATACAATAGATATACTTAATCCTCCTAAAACATCCGCTGAACCAAATCAGCCACCCTGAAGATAGAGCCAGTATATTTCTCCGAAAAGTCGCACCATTCTTATCTCACTTTATGGCAGAATCCAAATCACAATCATTTGAGTAACACCCACTATAAAAAGTGGAAAGTTAAAGAAAAGTCATTATTTCTGCTTCTGCAGCCAGTATGAAAGTGTAAGGGAGCAGGTTAACACATGATTTGGAGACATGACTTCAGTAACAAATAGAGGATATTGGAAGCATTTAGCGGGGGAGTTAATTCTGGGAGAAGAGCTGATGGGGTTGAAAGTGGTGTGGGATCAGTAAATAGAGATGATAAAGTATGAAACTTCAGGGTGCGGAGTGTGTAAGCCCTCCGCAAGACGTATATCTTGGATACGTGTAAAATAAGAATATACAGGAAAACACAATGTACGGTGCATTGTTCCCAATGTTAGCAGCCAGAAATCTGTAACAAACTGTAGGAATATGACATTAAACTAGGGTAGAATCTGCTTCAAGGAGAGTGTATATCGTGATAGGAGGACTACGAACGCAATTTAGAAACCTCAGCTTGGATAGTGTGACTGTAAACTGGACAATGTACACGCGGTCTGTCATGGTTGCGACTACTGATTCAGAATTCCATTTCCGCTTTCGAGAGAAAAGCACTAAATCGAATTGATGAAATGTAGTAATATTCGTGTCTTAGTCCACGTAACGGCGATGTTTCAACTACAGACTGTGGCTAATGGGCACACGTTGAGAAAAAAAATCAATATATTTCACTATTTTGAGGCTTGTAATTCATGCTGGCCTAGATAAGACAGGCAATGTACGTATAACGTAACATCGAGGCTCATGCTTGCAACAATTGTTGCAGTGGAAAAACCGTAAGTATTACATATTGTGTGTATGTAGCCTTAGCTACCCAGCATATATTGCCCGTGCGCCATATTGTCATCTCTGGCCCGTCAGGCTGTGCAGTATATTTCAACATTATCACATACACGGCAAGATTTTCGAAAAAAAAAATTGCTGAGTAGAAAATGTGTTTTGATTTCCTCTACAACTCTTGTCTGAAACATTACTCATTTTAAGAATAATTGAGCGACGTATGATCAAAAATGTATATTGGTCTTCATGTAAAGTACCTGTTATTCTTGTTCGATTTTAATGAACTATAAATTTGCTCGAGACTTTTTTTTCGGAACATACTCAAATATCAAATTTCATGAAAATCCGTCCAGTGGGAGCCGAATTGTTCCGTGCGGACGGACGGACATGAAGAAGCTAATAATCACATTTCGCAATTTTGGTAACGCGCCTAAAAATGCACTTCTTTCGTCACAGGGAAGACACTTTCTCCATCAGAATATCAACCGACTAATTTTATACTGTTAAGCAGTTGGTGTTTTTGTGAGAAACACACGGAATCTATAAATACATTGATTGGGTGAAGTAGGCATATTTTTAATGCTGCAATAATACTGCAGAATTCAAGAAGAAGAAGAAGAAGAAGAAGACTAGAAGAAGAAAAAGGAGGAGGAGACGGAGGAGGAGGAGGGGAGAAAGAAGAAGGAGGAGGAGAAGGAGAAGAAGAAGAAGAAGAAGAAGAAGGAGAAGAAGAAGAATAAAGAGGAGGAGGAGAAGAAGAAGGATGAAGAGGAGAAGAAGGAGGAGCAGGAGGAGAAGAAGAAGAAGGAGGAGGAGAAGAGGAGAAAAAGGAGGAGGAGAAGAAGAAGAGGAGAAGGAGAAGAAGAAGAAGAAGAAAGGAGGAGAAGAAGGAGAAAGAGAAGAAGGCGGAAGAGGAGGAGGAGAAGAAGAAGAAGGAGAAGAAGAAGAAGAAGAAGACTTTTCACCAACAGATTGGACTTAAAAGTAACGAATATACTAGTAAAGTGCTACATTTTAAGCACAAATTTTTATGGTGCTGAAACTTGGCCCCGGAATTAGAGCAGAAGTAAGTGAAAGTTTTGAAATATGATCCTGGAGAAGGTTGGAGAAGATCATTTGGTCCGATAATGTAAAAATGAAGTATTACATAGCGTTAAAGAGGGAAGGAACATCCTACATAATACACAAATAAAGTACTCTAACTGTACTGGTCACATGTTGTGCAGGAACTGCCTTATAAAACATGTTATTACAGAAAGTATAGAACGAAAATTATAAGTTACGGGAAGACGACAAAGAAGACGTAAACAGCTACTGGGTAACTTTAAGGGAACGACAGGTTACCTGAAGTTGAAGAGAAAGCACTATATCTCACCCTGTGGAGAACTCTTTGGAAGAGGTTGTGGACCTGTCGTAAGACGCAAATGTTAAATATGGTAAACAGTTAACTTTGAAGGGTTTAATGAAATCAAACTTTAAGTCTGAAACCGTCACGGCTCTGAATGTCGATGGATGTCTGTGCACAGACATTCTATTATTTGATAGCTACCAATATTTAGAAGGAAATAAAGGTAAAGTGATCCCGTTACAGGCCCCGTGTGGCCGAAACATGGGTAGAGGTGTAGCTGTACTCTTCCATGACTGCGGCACTAGAAGGAGGTGACTGGTCAGCAGCACGCCCCGGCCGCACTTTACCCGCGGGAAAGACCCGGCACACATTTTACAGGAGGCTGGGTGGGCCCCAGGGCCGGTCTGGACGGTCGGAAAACCTCGTCCCCACCGGGATTCGATCCCGCACCGTCCAGCCCGTAGCCAGGTAGAAGAAAATAGGTACCTGTTTTCTCCTGGTTATGTTCACTTTGCAGAATACAATGATCTTAAAATTAACCCTGTAAAGTCTAATGGTAATTATATGTATCACTTGCTGCATTTTGTCCACACCCTATATTTACGTGATTTTCCATGTGGGTTTCAGGACAAATAACGTGTATTTCCACTCACGCCATCAACCAGATTGTTTTTAAAGTGGACCTGGACTGTGTCCTGTTGCGTAGCAGCTTGATCTTTATATGCGAGTATAATGTAGGTGAAACTAAATCTTTGGAGAGCTTCGCATCCGTCCGTGTGACAGGGCGAGTATAGACAGAAAGGCTGAAATAGGGGGACATGTAATACAGAAGAAGAAATGTGAACAACTCCTCAACATTTTCATAGAAATACGCAAGGAAGAATCCTCGTGTTGTATTTGGGGTAGACTGGAGGGTTTTATCAGAGTGGATGATAAAATGTCGAGTATGTGAAGTGCCTATAATTGGCTATTTGTAAGAGAATACTGAACTGCAGAATTCAAATAAAACTTGGCGAAATTCTTAATAAAGGAAACAAATGTTGACTTCTCCAACACGAGGCTCTTCCATGTAGCCACTAATAACAGAACTGCTACTAAATAATCCTAGGGATAAAGGCGGCCGGCGCTTAGGGTTGACAAACTTGCAACCTTCATGTGCCGATTGTCTAAAATTCTAGGATCCTCGACCTCTTGGAGCCCTAAGGGCTTGTCCAGACTGCATAAGGATGGCTTTACCGTTTAGTGGCAAATAATAATACTGATCATGCACATGATAGTAAAGGGAAATACGTGAAATAACTTACCAGGAAAAACAAACGCATACACAGAGAAAATAAAAAAGGAGGACAGAAGTTAAAATTAAGAATAATAATAATAATAATAATAACAATAATAAGAGTTTGTGTAAAGAGATACAACGACTGTGGAACCTCAAATGTACGATTTTACCAGTAATAATTGGAGCCACTGGAATAGTAACGATAAGTTTAAAGAAAAATTTGGAAACTATACCAGGAAACCACTCGATAGATTCACTATAAAAGACAGCTATACTTGGAACATCACACATAATACGGAAAGTACTGCAATGTGAAGCTTGAGCGGTGGGGATCACCACTGGTTCAAGAGAGGTACCGGGAAGAAATGCCTGTGACAGGAGACATACATATTGTATAATAATAATAATAATTCACATAAAAGTGATTAAGAGCTATATACGTTTCCGAATACATCGATGAAAATAACAACAACAACAACTACTACTACTACTACTACTACTACTACTACTACAAAAATCTTCGCTGTTGTCGATTTACTTAACTTCGCCAAATTTTTCTGCACCTAATTCTCACAACTGGAGGACCGCGGTAGCACAGTGGTTAAGGTGCTGTGCTACAAATCGGAAGGTCGCTGGCTTGATCCCAGCTGGTGTCATTGGAGTTTTTCATTGACATAAATTCCTTCCGATCGTACTATGACCCTGGGGTCGACGCAGCCTCTAACAGAAATGAATATTTCCTGGGGGGGTAAAGGCGGCCGGTGCGTAAGGCTGACAACCTTACCACCATCCTATGCCGTTGTCATGAAATCTGGGAACCTTGACTTCCTGGAACCCTCTGGGCCACTCCAGGCCTGTAACGTGACTGATTTCTTCTTCCAATGGCGCTACAGCCCGGGGTGGGCCTCGGCCTCCTTCAAGAGTTTCCTCCATCCTTTCCGGTTTCGGGCGGCTACTGTCCAATTTCTACATCCTAGCTTTGCTACATCTTCCTTCACTCCGTCTTCCCA
>Ga0136643_10014866_pt1 | contig 11696 bp, 8 predicted proteins | sample TergutLab28metaG_FD_96883 | JGI IMG/M metagenome (GOLD analysis project Ga0136643, IMG submission 96883) | Labiotermes labralis P1 segment gut microbial communities from Petit-Saut dam, French Guiana - Lab288 P1 (version 3) (version 3) | ecosystem: Host-associated > Arthropoda: Insects >...
AGCTCCTGAAGATGGACGTATTAACATCTGAAACATGTTGAGCAATATATAATAAAGCAAGTGTCATCTAGTTGGTCAACCTTTATTCAAATATCAAGATGATGCACGGTCCAATACGCATAAAATGTACTGACAGTTTGGAAGAAACTGCTACATACAATGTATGTCTAAGATAGAAAATGGAGGAAAGACATTCCTGTAAGAACCTCCAGTCTTGTGTAAGAAGTGTGAATTGAAATCATAATATGTACACAGTTTGCTACACTAAATGAATGCGCAATCTTAAGGCTGTGCATTCAATTGGACTGATAAACTGTGAACTGTTATATAAAATGTACAGAATGGACAGCTTGAAAATCATACTATGCAGCTTAGAAGAAATGCAGTGTAATATAAGAGAGATGTAATATTAACACAATAGTAACAATGAAGACTGTGGTCTTCGTACCATAAAATGACTAAATATTTGTTGAAAGATTGGGAAAAAAATATTATATGGAAAACTGTTTAACCTTCTTCAACAGAATAGGAAGTAGTGGAGCCTGGAAACTTGGTGTGTTGTACAGCCAGGTGGAAAACAAAGTAAGGCCAAGCCTTTGTGTCAAAGAATGTTTGTAAATATGCATATATATATATATATATCACAGAAGGCAATGAGGCAGTGTAGGTGCAGAAGGTGAAGAAAAAGATTGGAGAGGTGTACAAGACAGGCAGTGCCGCACCCAGAAATTTTGTTCGCGGGGGAGGGGGGTTCAACAAATTTAGTGCCCCATAGTCAGGGGTTCTGGAGGCAGCTGTAATGTGATACAAGTAATTTCTTTTAATACAGAAAATTTTCTTAATTTTTGGTACTTTAAGACTATTTATGATGACAACCAATTTATTTGTCATTGCTAATGTAAAACAATTGTGAACTTAGGCAGTTTTAGAATTTTACTGCCTTTTCCCGAACATCTTGGTGTGTTGGCGACCTAAATTCAGCAATTTTTAACAGTTTTCACAATCGGGTTGAGTTTGGCAAGATTTTGGAGGGCCTTCTGAATTTACGCCAGTTACGCCAATGAAGACAGGCAGAGTATGTAAAACATAACACTGAGGGGTGTTTGTGTAACCGTTGTTGTTGTGGTGAAGCTTTGATTTTTGTGCCTGTAGCCTTAGTTATCCAGCATGCAATGTGCATACACCATGTTATATTGTCATCTGTGGCCTCTCAGGATCTACCATATTTTTCCACATTATATCATACATGTCATGATTTTTGGGAGAAAGTTATTGAACATAAAATGTGTGTTTTGATTTTCTGTACAACTTTTGTCTGAAACATTTCTCATTATGCAAAGAAATGATTAAGATGTTATCATAAATGTGCATAAGTCTTCATGTAAAATATCCAAAATTCTTCTCAGATTTTAATCAGACTTGAATTTCCGTAATATTTCCAAAGAAACACAATATCAAATTTCATGAAAATCTGTACAATGGGAGCCAAGTTGTTCCATGTGAATGGACAGACAGACATGACGAAGCTCATAGTCTTTTTTCACAATTTTGCGGAAAGAGACTAGGAAGAAAATGAAGGGTATAGAAACAATATAAGAAAAATAAATAATTTATGTCTTTTTGCACTGTGCATTGTAATATAATTATACAATATAAAGCAAAAAAATGCACCTGTTATAAATTAACATTCTAATTTTAAAATTTTTCATGTCTTCTACATGTTTTGAACCAGAGAGTTCATCTTCAGGAAGATCGTTGTATATACAGGTATGGTATTTTGTGTTTTACATGCATCTGTACAAGCAATTATGTAGGTAGAAAAGTTGCAGTCCTGTAGGTCGAAGAGTGTGTATGAACACACTCTACTACCTACAAGACTGCTTATACTGGTGCATGTAAAACACACTATACAATAACTGTATATACAACTGTCTTCCTGAACATGAACCCTTAGGTTCAAAACATGTAGAAGATCCTTCAGATAATTAAAAATTAAAGTACTAATATAGAAAATTGCATTTTGTTGGTTTATATTGTATAACAAAATAAAAGGTGTGTACAAGACAAAGAATAAGGACACTGTGTCAGGAGGTGAACCAGGGTTGTGTGACTAACTTGACATGGCAGCTGTATGTCTGTGGTGTCCTACCTTGAAGGCGAACTGACCGGAATAATCATACATGCCACAGCTGTGCATCAGAGACAGAACGTCTCGGACTGCCTCCGGTTTCAGTACCTTCTCGTCTGTGATGGGGCAGATACCGCCATTTGCCAGAGTAGCGGAGATCACTGCCATAGTGTCACAAGTAGCTTCCATGCTGCAGCACTGCAGTAGCGATTGACCATGAGAATGATGCAAGAAAATAAAAGTGACTCAATGGAGCAGAATCCTTCCTAAGAAGCTAATGGGTTGTCAGCTAATCAAGAAATCCCCTGTATTTTATACATTCACAAGCGCTTGACACCTTTTCCTATCCTAAGCCAAATCAACCCAGTCCACAACTCCCCATCCCACTTCTTGAAGACAAATTTTAATATCATCCTCCCATTTATGCCTAGGTTTTCCAAGTGATGTACTTCTGTCAGGTCTCCCCACCAAAAACCTGTATGAACCTCTGCTGTCTTGCATTTATACCACATGCTCAGCCCATCATATTCTCCTTAATTTGATCACCTGCATAATATTTGGCGAGGAGTACAGAACATGAAGCTCCTCATTATGCAGTTTTCTGCACTCCCCATTATCTTATCCCTTTCAGGCCCAAATATTCTCCCCAGCACCCTAATCTTGAATACCCTAAGTCTACGTTCCTCCCTCAGTGTGAGCGACCAAGTTGCACACCCATACAAAACAACAGGCAAAAGTATAGCTCTTTGTATCTTCATCTTTATATTTTTGGATAGCAAACTAGAAGACAAAATACTCTGGACTGAATGATAGCAAGCATTTCCTGACCTCATTCTGCTCTTAATTTGTTCATGAATGGAATTTTGATTTGTTAAGGTTGTTCCTAAACATTTGAACTGTTCCTCTCAAAAGATTTATTATTAAACTTTATATTTCGATTTTGTCCTCCATTCTGATCTTGAGACATGACCAATACTTAGACTTATCAGCATTTATTTCTAGTCCAAATTCCTTACTAGCGTCTACTAAAGCTTCAGTATTTTTCCTTACAGTATACAACTGTAGTGTAAAGTTTCAAGTGAAAGGAGTTGCCAGGACCTTTTTTCTTCAGAAAATTGTGAACGTATCTAGTAGTTTGTTGGCTTACTGTCACATGTTCTCACCTGGAAGTAAAAATCCATGCACTCTCTTAGATTTGTCTTCTCGGGGTAACACTTGTATTCTCGCATGAAGAATCCCAGTGCGTAATTTCTGTCAGCACTCTCCCGTTCAGATAGGAACACTGAGTTGTTGAAGCCCAGGTGCTCTCCCCCAGCCAGTCTCTGCAATGTAATGCTAAAGAACTAACTAACCAAACAACCAACTAACCAGACCAACCAAAAAAACCAACCAACTTACTAAATAACTCCATGGAGCAGAGTCCTTCTTGAAAAGCTGGCAGCTATTCAAGAAATTCCCTGTATTTTATGGAAACAGAAGGTTCAACACGTGTTCACAACAGCCTGTCACTTGTCCCTGTTCTGAACGGGATGGATCTTGTCCATGAATTACCATCCTATTTGAAATTATTATTATTATTATTATTATTATTATATAATCTTATGTACAGTATTACTGTTTTAAGGAGTTTTACTGTAGCATTCAGTGATGACATTTTGTTTTTCGTACGTTGTCTGTACCACAGAGTTTCAATCGGTGGTCCGGATTCCCGGGTAATCTGGACCACACCTTCCCCAATACAGTCCGGATGACCAGGCGCTACTGTGGTTGTTCTTTGTAATTGAATTACATTATGGATTATGTGGTGATCTGAGTATATGATTAAATTAACGCCCTGCTTTAAAGTACTCAAACACACACCTTAAAGTAGGTCATGGTGAAATCGAATTTCTCTGCGAGGTTCATTTCTGGGGTAACAAGCGTCTTGAGCAGCGTGCAGACCAAGATGGCACCAGCATTGATCATCGGGTTGTGAGGCTTCTCTGTGAGGAATACGAACAAACATGTTATTGCAAATTTGTGTGTTTATGATCAGTTAAGTGCAGCTTGTAAGGAAATTCCTTAATTTTATTTCATGGCATCTACTCTGGCATGTTTCGATCCGCACTAAATCAGTATTACGGGTCCATACTTGTCTTTGTTTCACTTCGCGAAGGTATGCCGTTGACAACGATTCCATGCATAGGCGCACCCAGGATTTTTCTTGGGGAGAGGGGCTGACCCTGAAGCTGTATATATAGTTTCTGTTTGATTTTAGAAACTGTGTTAGTAAAATCATGTCGTAATCTCCGCGGTGATATTTAGTTAGGTTACAAGGAAAATTTAAACTAACTGAAAGAGAAAAACACAAAAAACTGATGTTTTATTGTAAGTACTTTTTCAGTATCTAATGTACCAGTCATAAGCAGATTGCACTGACTGATTTGGGCTGAAGCGTAAATCATGTAGAACCTTTGATATCATAGTGTCTACAAAATCTCTGTTTTTTAACTCTCTCTCTTTTAGGGGAGGAGGGACTGCAGCCCAACAGTCCCCCTCCCCCCTTTGGGTGTCCCAGTGATTCCATGTGAATAAAAACATGTCGGAGTTGATATAGCAGAAGTTCATTAATAATTTTATTGGTTCTGATTATTTAGAAAAAAAACCTGCTTTGTGGTTATTCAAGTAAGTGTGTAGTGTGTAGAAACATGACTATAGGTACAGTTTAGGGGACGTGAATTGTTTAGGTCCAGAATAAAGAGTTGATTAGAAGTTTCGTGAAACTCGTATAGTTCTTCTGCTATTGTCAGTAATTTGAGACACAAATGATGGATACAGCGATGAGCCTTCACGTTCCGTGGGGACAAGGAATTGTCAGTACTTTGAGACACAAGTGGTGGATACAGCGATGAGCCTTCAGGTTCCATAAGCACAGAGTTTCATGACCTAATGAGTGACTGTTACCGTCTGAAGAGACAGACTGCACCATTACATGTTTTGTAATGAGACAGCATAAATAATTCCTATGGATCAGCACTCTTTACATTGTTCTTGAGGTGTTACTCTCTCCCCACGACTGTAAGCCATGTCCTTACGTGTCCCTGTTTATCCAACTGTTCCGTTTATATGAATGATCTTATGATAAACAGAGGCCCCAGAAAGAAGCCAAGAAGCCTTATGAATGGTACATGCGATGATATTATAGGCCTGCTTTACTCTGTGTACTGTTACATTTCACTTCAGCACTATTACTTACGCAACCAGCCTAAAGCGCGTTTCACTGGAGGAGTTTATTACTATCGACGTTGGTGTGAACAGAATGGCTAAATGAACGGTGGGGAATATTTGGAAGTACACTTGAGGGAAAGTGTAACATCTTGAGGGTATGTGGTACTGATTGATCCATGGCACTTGTTTCAGCAGCCCAGCATGATCACTGACATACATTTTAAAGCCTACAAATGTATTTAAATAATATATGCACAGGATATGTGTGTTTGATGAAATACATGGAGAAAAAGTACTTTTAAATCATTGGCGGCCTGGGAAAAAAAATGAACTTGTTGCATAAGACCACAGCGAAAGGACATAACGCATGGCATTTAGGCCCACTCACTGTTGTAGTCCAGTACCAGCTCGTTGAAGTTCCGGCCACTGGGTTCCTGCCCCACGTACTGGTGAACCACATCACAGCCCAACTGGTCCAGAGCGATGCCATAAGTCATTGGCTTACTGCATTGGCAACAGAACATAATTAGAGACCTATATACGTAAATTGCGCTATTCTTTGCTGTTTCCTTCAAGAACTTCCTCTTTCTATGTTTATCTATTCACTACATTTTTATTTTATTCTTTCTGGAATATCTTGTAGTGAGAAGCTGAAGAAATGGGGCCCATTAACTGAATCATGTTTTCTTGTCAGCAGGCGCGCACCGAGAATTTTTCACTGAGGGGGGGGGGGGGGGGGGGGGGGGAACTGGGACTATATGTACCTTGGAATTTGATTTTAAAAATGTTGTTATAAAAATCATGTCGTGAGTTAAATGTAACATGACATTGTTTGCAGCTGCATTTTAATACGTGTAAATACAACGAATTTTCCAAAGTGTGGTTTTTGTAAGAAGAGGCAGTGTGCTGTTCGTGAGAGGGATTTTTTTAAATATCATTTGGAGGAATTTTAAGCCTGGATGGTTTCATCACACGGATAGCTTACCCGCTAACTTACCTGCAGGACTGTAGAGTGAAGGGAATGTTGACGTCGCCGATGGAGAACCTCTGTCCATCGATGGTGCAGACACTGATACCCCAGTAATCGGGGTTCATGCGCGCGAGCTGGGGGATGTAGGACGCCACCTGGAACAGCAAAAGCCCGAAAAAGGGAATGCTGTGATTTCATTGAGACTTTTCTGTCTGTCGTAATTTTGTTTTTCAGTTCGATGTGTAAGGTGGGAGGTGGGGAAGTGTAACCAACAACATAATTTTTAATTTTCGCTGGGGAGAGCGCTGTGGCGACAGACATGGCAACTACTGTCGGACGCAGTAAATCACACAACCCCCGGGCTGAATTATTTGAATCCCTGTCTGCGACTTCACTCCGTTGAGTACGCGAAAGCATTTCCGTGGGCTTACCAAGTCTCCAAGTCTCTCCCCGCCCTCAAGCACTTACACTTCCCCCTCCAACGTATTTTCCTATATCCACCTCCAATCAGCTGGCCATTCTGTACACAGAAATGTTGGTAGTGGTAACCATTGATTGTGACTAGCGCTTGAGGCTGGTTGATACGGGTCACAGGGGGCTGGAGGGGAATTCAGCAATACAGAGGGCAAACTTCAGTTTCTGCCATCAGCACCATCCATCTTCACGTGGGTTTAGTGCCATCAGTGAATAATAATAACAATAATAATAATAATAATAAACTGTTATATATTATTATACATTTTTCTCCCTTTAACTCTGCTTGTTAAATGATTTCTATCATTTTATCTTCTATTGCGTAGTGTTACTTTTGTTACTGATTTTATGTACTTTTGAATCGTATCGGTGCTGAATTTGTAGTCTGCCATTTGGCTGTTAAGTGAATACGTAAATCAACAAGTTGAGATATGAGCTCTCAAGGGATATATGGCATGTCTCATCTAGTTCGCGGCAAGCCTGAAACCACGCAAACAAGAACTGAATTAAATTGAATTACTAATGGGGACCACCTTAAGTCAAACACACATGTGACATACTTTCTCGAGGTATCTCTTTCTTATCGACTGGTACATGTATATGTATATCCACTGGTACATGTACATGTATATCGACTATTATTATCGATTTCCTCAGTCATAGTGTGCCTTAAAATGAGCCACATCCGCTTTTTTCTTCACCCCCGATTAACCATTTGTTATATATTTTTCGATGCTGTATAACTTCATTGATTTATACAGGTGTGAAAAAAAGAGAATAAGCTGTTTGCAGACTGAAACACGTGTAAAAAGGGCCGCGGACTGTATATTTCGTCGGTGAATCGCGTAAAATGTTCGACTCCCTGCCAACAGGCCCCATACCTAATGTCAGGAGATCCTTACCTTTCCCTCTGTATTGGGTTTACACTTCCAGTAGAATTCCTCGATGTGCTTCGTAAAGCCCGGAAAGTCCGGAATGATGAACTGATGCCTGAACGCTCGCGAAATGAGGACGACATTCGCCGATACCACGCTGCAAAGAGACGTTCATCCCATCACTTTACTTCCACTTGCTTCTTATACAGAAAGTTAAATAGTTATACTGTCCGATTATTCTATCGTGGCCTCTTGAGTTGCGCATGACGGGAGGGAGGGTGGGAACTACGTCAAGTCTGTCTGAGGTGATAGATTACGAACTGCATAGTTGGGTAAAAGAGGGACTCTGGTACAAAATGTGTGTTTTGAAGAGAAGGGAATTGGAACTGGCAACGTGTAAAAATGTAAGCTCTTTTCTCACTTGTTTCCTGTTGCAGTAAATGTACAGTCTGTTTGTTTTTGGCCTCTCGAGTTGCGCGTAGAGCAAAATAGGGTGGGAACTCTATCACGTCTGTCCGAAAAAAGTCGCCGAGAATATGAACAAAAAAATGAAAGGACATTTTGAAAGGAAATAAACCGACTCACACACAAAAAAAAATGTGTACCACAGGCCTGTGCATGTGGACTATATTATGACCAGGTGCTGAAGTCGGTACAGCGTAGTTCGTTTGAATCTACGACAGCCTTTACTGTCCTGTTGTTTACTTATTCAATTATAACCTGAGAGTATAAGAAATACAGGTTGTCCCTTTTATCCTGTCCCTGAGGGCTGCAACTTTGTTGCATGGAAAACTTACATCTACCGGAACATCCTCTGACGTCTCAGGGCCACAATAAAAGGGACACAATTTTTTATAATCTAAAGGGCCAGTCTGTGCAGTAAATTGAAGATTCCAATCGTACGAGATGTTACGTAGTGTTACTGGTGACTTTACCAGTCAACACGGTGTAAATTGAATCTTCAAAAACACCACTGTGGGAACCTCAGGTTTAGCATTTGCAGTAAATATTTTTTTTTCGGGATGGTAAAGGTGAAGTGAAGTGTTCGTTGTAATTTTACACATTATTAACCGACTGGCTGAGTGTATAGAAACTTAGTTTACTGACTAACCAGCAGCTTATATGAGAAAACTAACGAAATTCCTGACATAGTAATTGCCTAACTGATAGCGACCACCCGTCTGGTTACCTAAGTGACGCAGAGACTGTGGGCACAACTGAATACCTACTGGTGCCAAATTTCCCTTGAAAAAATCTCCCGATTTCCAAATATAGCAATCATGTCTTTACAATAACAGCATTTTGAATTGTAACCGATAACATTTTTTATACCTATCTTCAGGTTTTACACGGTGGCAAACAATAATTGCACCATTTTACTATATTTGTCCAACAAATGCACAATATATGTTAACGATTATCTGTTTCTTATAGCACGCCTGCATGTTTCGACGTTTTATACATCATCTTCAGGGAGTTTATTATTATGTGTGCTAAAGTTAACAAAATTAATAAAATGGAAACTTTTACACAAGTGGTTGTTACGAAGAGTTAATGGATTAAATAATGGAGTAGCTGATTAAATAGATTTAACCTATTAATTCTTTGTAACAACCACTTGTATAAACGTTTCCATTTTATTAATTTTGTAACTTTACCATACCTAAAAAGAAACTCCCTGAGTATGATGAATAAATATCGAATCAAGTAGGAGTATCTCAAGAAACAGATGATTCTTAACATATATTGTGCATCTGTTGGACAGGTATAGTAAAATTGTGCAAAATGCACGGCGCATACATCAAGTTAATAATGACACCAGTTTTTTTATGTGTATTGGACCGTGCATCATCTTGATAACTGAAGAATAAAATCCAACTAGATGCCACTTGTTACTTTATTATGCTTTTGTTAGGCTCAGCATGTTTCGGTCCGGACACTCATCCATTCTGCCTGCACTTAACTTCCAACCAGAAGCAACTCGAGAACCAGACGGCCTAAGTGGTAACCAACGCTATCGTCGTGAGCTCCTGATGATGGGCATAATAGTGCCCGAAACATGCTGAGCCTAACAAAAGCATAATAAAGTAATAAGTGGCATCTAGTTGGATTTTATTCTTCAGTTAATGGCACCAGTTATTTGTGTAGGGTCTCCATTTAAAATATCCTACTGTTGAACCAAGTAATTAACCAACCAGAAGTAAGTAACCACAGTAATGCAACGTTATTCAAGAAACTGAACTAAACACAAACCCAGAAACCCTTCTTGTCTAACCTCTTGAAGGTCTCCCTGTCTAGTTTCTGTGTCTCTGGTGAACCTCCCTCGTGGCCACTCCTCTTGTGCACAGTTCGCAGATTTTCCATCATCTCCACCAAACGTGGATCAGTCCTTCTGAGTCCCGTACTGCGTAGAGCCTACGCACAACAAATATTAAAACTTGCTTTCACGGTTTTTGTAAAGAAAAAAGTGAAATTACAAAGTTACTCACCCAGACCTGTGATTAAGTCACTGAAACTTATATCCCAGCAGTACGGGTTTAAACAAAGAGGCCATGTACATATAACCTAATAATCAGGCATGTTTGCGTAACCACTGTTGCTGTGAAAAAAGCAGTAAGTAATACATATTCTGAGTGTGTGGTTTTAGCCTTACCTATTAGTTATCCAGCATGCAGAGCGCAAGCGCCTCCCCCCCCCCCTTTTTTTTTGTCAACTGTGACGCGTCTGGCTCTACCATATTTTTCCACATTATCTCATAAACGGCACGATTTTCGGGGGAAAAAGTATTGAAGATAAATTGCGTGTCTTGATTTTCCCTATAACTTATTTTCTGAAACATTACTCACTTTAAGAAGAATTGAACGATATATTGCCAGAAACGTACATAGGTCTTCATATGAAGTACCTTTTATTCTTGTCAGAATTTAATGCAACTTGAATATTATCAATAGAGTTCTAAAAATACCCAAATATCAAATTTAATGAAAATCCGTTCCGTGGAAGCCGAGTTGTCTCATGCGGAAGGACAGACAGACAGGCTTGAAGCTAACAGTTTTTTTTTGTAATTTTACGACCGCGCCAAACAAATTCTCAAAAGTAGGAAAGAAGGAAAACTTTAGGCACGTTCGGAGCACTGGTAAAAGTATTCTATCTATGACTTCACTCACAAACCAAGCGTTAATGTTATATAACGGGCACTAGTGAAAGTAACCCGGGTGTGAATTCACTCACAAACTAAGCGTTATTGACATTTGTCATACACATCACACCAAGCGTTAATGCTGTCAGACACGAGCGAAAGTATCTCGACTGTCATTTCACTCACAAACTAAACATTTTATGTGTTGCAAAAAAAAAAAAACGAATTTGCTGCTGCAATAGTTAGATTAAGATTTATACTTCATTTGTTCTGAGACAAAAAAAAGTAGCAAGCGCGCTCGAACTGTTAAATTTGTACCTTGTTTTTGAAGGTGTAATGACCACAAAACCTAACCTACATCAAATTTTTATCACAGTGTTTCAGATTTATCTCATTAAAGTCATGGCAACCTATTTTCGAATATAGTGTACAAAATTTGATGTTTGTGTGACTGTGCATCCTTGATACAATAATATTAACATCCAACTATATGCAACAATTATAATTTTATTAATGATTGCAATCAGCTCAACATGTTTCGGGCGAAAATTTCGCCCATTCTCAGGAGCAATAGGCTGTGTTTACAGCTTGTGGTATAAAGCACTGACTGGTGACTAGGATGAGGTGGAACTGGCTATAACCATTTCCACCGACGATGCTGCCTGCTGGTGACCAGGATGAGGTGGAACTGGTTTTAACCAGTTGAACTGGTTATAACCAGTTCCACCTCATCCTGGTCACCAGCAGGCAGCATCGTCGGTGCTTTATACCACAAGGTGTAAACACAGCCTAGTGCTCCTGAGGATGGGCGAAATTTTCGCCCAAAACATGTTGAGCTGATTGAAATTAAGAATTAAATTATCAATGTTGCATCTATTTGGATGTTTATTTTAGTGTACAATC
>Ga0136643_10014867_pt1 | contig 11696 bp, 10 predicted proteins | sample TergutLab28metaG_FD_96883 | JGI IMG/M metagenome (GOLD analysis project Ga0136643, IMG submission 96883) | Labiotermes labralis P1 segment gut microbial communities from Petit-Saut dam, French Guiana - Lab288 P1 (version 3) (version 3) | ecosystem: Host-associated > Arthropoda: Insects >...
ATTTTTTTTTTTTTTTATTGGGGGGTGGGGGGGGGGGGGGGGGGGGGGGGGTGCATGAAACCTATGTTGTATGTGTTCTCATTTTAATCCAGGTCCTTGTTAAAGGGACCATGCCACTGCAATAAATTGTATGGATGAGTTACATATTTACGTATCTTCCATTACAAGAAAATCTAGACCTCATCTTGAAAATAAGACAAAAGAGACCTTTGCTATAACTACCCTTCATATTGGCCTACCACACTGTCTTGAGCTGCACAAGGGTAGCTTGCATATCCCACTGTATATTGCCATGACAGCCACGGTTACAATATCCTCAGCACTTGGTTCTTGGATAATCTCATCTGTTTCCTTGCCTAGGGCGTGCATTTATGTAAGAGAACAGGTAAAATTCAAGTATAAAATTCTGGATAGCACACTGGAAGTTTGTAGATTTAATGGCAGCACCCATTCCCTACATTTAGTCTGCTTTTAATTTTATCATGAATATCGTTTAAATTGATTAATAATTTCATAGTTCTTGAATTTTGCCATATTTTCAAGAGATTTACTATGTTTTGACATTTTCTGGTATGCTGGTGATGAGACATAAATGTACATAGTTTTTCTGCCTTTATTTTTTGAGACCACCCTTCTTATGAACCTTCTGTATTGTTCTTATAATAAAGCCAACGAGATGCACAGTTTCTTAAATTTATTTGATAAAGTACTCTATATGTTTTTAACAGGTCCACTGTCCATCATCAGGAGTATCTCAACACTGTACATGCAGCAATAGGTATTTGTCATGCTAGTTCTGTTGGTGGCTGCTAGCATGGTCCGGATCCTGACCGCACTAGCAGATGCCAACAGAACTAGCATGACAAATACCTATTGCGTGCATACAGTGTTGAGATACTCCTGATGATGGACGGTGGACCTGTCCGAAACATGTAGAGTACTTTATCAATAAATCTGAGTAACTGTGCATCTCGTTGGCTTTATTATAAGAATATATCACGATTCACGGTCATCCAAATGTCAGATTTCTATATTGTCTCTATGTTTCTTGCCAAAAACTTTTAAATTTTTTTAAAAGAATTCAGTAATTTTATCATAGTGGCCCTTTATTTTTCCACAAACCATAAATATTTGTATGCTTTATTATGATTTCAGAGACTGAGAGAGGATCTGGAAGGTAAACTGAGTGCTGCTTTGGGCAGCATGGAGATGGAACTGCGCAAGTATGTGACTTATGACAGTGCAGGTATTGTGCACTTCCAGCAGCCTCCGTTAGAAGAACAGGTAACAATATACACAAAGTGTTCCTGAGAGTATGCCTACAGGAATTCTGCACTATAAAGTACTCACATAAATAATGTATTTTTTTAAATAAAGATTTAATCCATCCACTTGTTATATTAAGTGAATTTAATTAATTTAGCTTTTTGAAATAATAAATCATCAAATAAGTTGAATATCTCGAACAAAATAAAAGCACTTAATAATATCATATTTATTATATTGTTCTTTGTTTTTGCAGCCTCCTATAAAAATATTTCAGTTTCCAAATTTTGAGTTTAATTTCAAGTAATGCCCTCAATATTTATTGTGAGCCAAAGATTAGCTTTACTACTCCAGTTTAGTATAGCTAACAGACATTGTAGTTCATTAAAAGAAAGTGGTCCATTCAGAGCAGAGTTTGTATACAGAGATGCACTGAGAACTGCACCTCCTAAATCAAATTTGACCCCAGAAAGAGGTAGGTTACAAACCATATGCATACTATAATGATTCTGGCACATTTGTTTATATGAACTTATATTCAGTTGATGAATGTAGTGAACAGAGTCATGGTTTCTTGAGTGAGAAATTACAGCTTCTATTTTATGTTTTTTTACCGTGCATTGTGATACAGTTATGTAACGTAAACCAACAAATGCGCACTTTTAAAATTAATGTTTTAATTCAATTCTTGGTGTCTTCTACATGTTTTGAACATCATGTGTTCGTCATCAGGAAGACCATTTGTACATGTGGTTTTTGTGGTAAAGTTTTTCATGCATTTATGTAAGCAGTCTAACAGGTGGAAGGATGTGTCTGATACTGATTGATATATAGTTTGGTGTTAGTTGTTTTTGCCTGCATGTTTTATTATACCATATCGCTCCATTAGTTTTGTACAGTTTTTCCTTTATGCTCTTATATTCATATATTTGTTTTGCCTGTTCAGCATTAGCAAACTTCATGTTTTTGTACCATGCATTGTGATACAATTATGTAACATAAACAGTTTCTATGTTCACATGGCCATTGTTTTTATAATTATTAGCGCATACTGTAATTGCTTTGTGTGAAATATAACCTGTGAGTCCTTTAGACCCTTATACAGCACACAACTGGTATTCACATACTGCTTGTGGCAGCCATGAATTGATGATTTACTTGGTGGACCATTCCCATACATATGCCGGAACTGTCCCTGCACTATCAGAATAGATGTCATTTCATGGAAACCTACTCTGTTGGGTCAGTTTGATCCAGAGAAAGAAATTACCTCCATCCATTGAACCAAACAGTGTAGGTTTCATAATTCTTATATTGTCAGCTGATGACAGAAGTAGAACCAGTTCCTGAAACATTGTGTGTGTTTTTTAACAAAAAGGTGATGGTAAAAAGTCCGATACCTACATTACATCAACTTGATTGTTTATAATACTCAAGTATTTATATTTTACCACTTCATGAGTATGACAGTTGATTAATTTTAAATAGATAATTTAATGTGTTTATTAATTAAATGAAAGTATTGTCTCCCTTTCTGCCCTGCAAATAAACCAGCAGTTCAGAATGCTAATATTTTCTTGCGAATGTAGGGATGCAGTGAACGGAAGGGCCGTGCTCGTGGACTGTTCTGGCACAAGTTTCGCCGTGGTGGTGGTGGTGGCAGCAGCAGAGCCGCACATGTTGTTGCAACATGGGGTGTGGCTGAGGTAGCAGCATGGCTGGAAACAATCCAGTTATCAGAATATGCAGAAAGCTTTACACGTCATGACATACGTGGACGTGAACTTCTGACTTTAGGACGTCGTGATTTGAATGAACTTGGTGTCACCAAGGTTGGGCATGTGAAGAGGATACAGCAAGCTGTCAGGGACCTAACCATGTGATCCAAGAGTGTGTAAGTGAGGCGCTCAGTCCTTGCTTACACTGACCAACCGCAAGCAGAAACTAAGGTCTGGTTCTTGTTAGCAAATAGGTGAATTAATACTAGGAACATACCAGTAATGTGGACCCATGTGGAATCAGACAGGTTTCACTGTGCTGTAATTCCGGCCTCTATTCTGGGATGGGGAGCTGTGTCAATGGGTGACTGGTGTCCAACAGCTGAAGACCAATACATTGTCTTAAAATATCAAGCACAAATCATCCAGTGATACAGTACCATATTCCAGGAGAAGGGAGACTTCAAATCAAATGGCAGACGTTGGAATTGTAGTTCTGCAGGTATGTCTGCTGTTGCCAGCTTACTTGGATACAATCCAATCTGTCACTTATTTGGTAATGTTTTTACTTGTTCAGTTTGCACACACTGATATGGAACTCTTATTTGTGGGGTGATATCTCTCCTATAACTATTAAAACCCACAGCATAAGCAAAATGTGTGAGTGCTGCTTCCTTTTCAGCAGCTGGTGTTTTGTTAGTTCAGTCAAATTCTTATATGCAGAAGGAGAAGAATAAATCTATCCTACCATCACAGGTATTTGGATGTCCCTTTCTCATTGCAGGTGTGTGGGTTCAGTATCACATAGGATTTGTGGTGAATTAAGTGACTGTTTGGCTTGTATTTTTCCAACTGCTGCCAGTCAGCATTCCACCAGTGCTGCCTACTTGGTCAACTCTGTCCTTGAAGCATAACAGGCCTGACCAGTGGCTATGTTAGCACAACTGGCACTTGGTTAGGTCTACTGAACAAGCCACTGGTAGGAGTATGACAAAAGTTAGTACAGTCAAGCTGACTTCTGGCTCAGCTGAACAGCATGAGTGATGATGTACCTGTGTTAGCATCAGACTGATGTCTTGCTTGTGGTCTGTCAAGTGATGCCATGGTTCATCATTAATCATACAGAAGAAAGTATATAGGATATTTAAAATGACACATTGTCAGTACAACCAGGAGAACACATTGGTGGCATTTTAGCTATCATTCTTCTTCCTTTTTCTTGTATTTGTTTGTACTGTGTTTAGCACGTTTTATAAATGTGTTTCTGGTAGTATGTATGTGGAAATGAATAGTCATGGCATGTATACAAAACTTCACACTGGAAAATTGTTGGCTGTGTCTGTCTTGGTTGGGTCACATGGTTTCTTATGTCAGTCAAGGATAGTGTACGATGAAGTTTGAATGTTGTAGCTAGTAATGTGCTGCACAGAAAGAAGGGATGCCAACATTACTATGTTTTGTTGACCTAAGTACTTAATGCAGTAAAGTTATGAATTATCAACATTGTTCCTTTAATGTAATAGGTTAAGGAATTATTATCATGATGGGGACCAAACTCTTATTATGTGAACAAGAGACAATGTCTCTTTTATGTCTTATTGAAAGTTGGCAACTCTTCTCTGAAGTGACAGATGAACTCTAGTCACCAGGTATCTCGAATGTGATTAACAAAGTCATTTACACTTGGGACCTACTGTCAACAGTAAATTCCAGATATTTGTTGTTGTTTATCCTATTGTCATTCTCTTGCAAAGCAATACTTCCTGCCCCACCTGCTGACAGCCACACTTGGCCTTATACTGTTAAACCTGTTGTCCTGTTGTTATAACTTTAAACATAAGTTGTTTTTCACTAGTGATATGTGTTATCGCAACTTTTCTAAATTGTTGCATTGTTACAAGTTGTCTTCTGTCTTGCATATGCAAGGCATTGTTGTTCATATCCCTGTCACAAACCTGTACCTTGTTATCACCTCAAAATTGACATGTGGTACTTATTGTCAGAGCTCTTTATTTAAAAAATTATGAGCAAAACAAAGTTTGTAGACTACCTTATAATTTAAATTCTTCCAGTTATCAAAACTATTACTTCAGAGATTGGAATGCAGTCTGCAAGTAGTAACATGAACAGGTCATGTATTCTTCTTTAATATAAGACATGTCATGTTTGCTTGTATCCACGGAGTCTTATTTGTTTGTCGCTTAATTCAAGCTTGTCAAGAAACACCTCGGCCAGAGAGACACTGTGTAAGTAAATATCATATAATTCATTTATTTTCATTCTGTGGATACGTACTGGATTACAAAATCCATGCGGATATGAAAATAGACATATTTGCTTAAGAAGTCTAGAAGTGAATTCAATATAAAAGTGTACAATAATTGTAGTTACTAGGTCTAGCACAATATTTGAGGTTTGAACATAACATAAATTATTTTAATATAAAAGTAATAACATTGGAGCACCAATTTAAAAGATACAGTATTTACTGGCCAAGAAAATAATTTACCACATCACTTCATAACAGAGAAGATTGGTACATTCATGTAGTTGTTTACATACACAAACAGATCCAAGATAGAGATTAGTAGATAAAGAAGAAAGGAAGGTACATGCATATTGACTTCATTCGCTAAACTTTCAAATACCACTCCAAATCATATATAAATGCATTTAACTTTTTTGAAGTTCAGTATTCATCCAGAGAGTAAAAGGAATTTTCATTTAAAAATTTCTATAAAACTAATTTAAATTTCTTGGGATTATCAGACTCCATTTTTATATAAGTAGGAAGCATATTAAACACCTTCACACCTATATAGTATATTCCCGTCTGATATTTAGTCAGATTCACAGAAGGTTGGTGAAAATTTGCATGTTGCCTAGTGTCAATGTGATATACCTCAGAACTTACCAGAAATTGATTCTTATTTCTTATCATAAACAAAAGGAGAGAAAGAATGTATTGGGAAGGGAGTGGTAAGTGCATGTATTTTTGGAGATCATTCTTGTTCCACCAGAAATGGGAGGGATTCAAAATGGCTTCATTACAGTAGCCCAGTATGATTTTCATACCAGATTTCATTAGATTTTTTTGGCTGAGAAATGCGCTGTTTAATGGTGTGTGGTACATGGTTGAACTTGCTGAATGGTGTACTTTTTTCATTACTGATGCTGTTACCCCAGACTTTTTCAACCACCCATTCCATAGTACCAGGGGATTTAAAATATCTTATTTGTGGAGAGAAAGATTGAACTCAAATGTTAGGAAGTGACAAGCTACTGCATGTTTAAAAGTAATTGTAGGTAACTGCAGAGTTAAAAAAATATGCATATGCTTACTTCATTCTAAGTAATTTAAATATTTATCTCATATACACATAGTTGTACAGTGAATAGGCTATGGGATGGACAACCGAGGTATTGTGTTTTGATTCCCAGCAGAGGTATGACATTCTCTTCCCCATGGCATCCAGACTGGCCCTGGGGCCCACACAGCCTCCTATTCAGTGGGTACCAGGGGTTCTTTCCCCTGGGCAATAGTGGTGGGGTCCTGGAGCTGACCAGTAACCTACACTTAGCACAGGGGTTAAGAATGAGTGCAGCTGTACCTTCACTCCCCCATGTGACTGCTTAGCATACAATTGGACAACTTTCCCTTTACCTTTTAGTAGTTACACAGTAATTCTCCAAATAGCTTCCCATGAAGATTCTAATGCTGTAAATGTCTCCTGACTCATGTTAAATGGCTTAAAAGTTTACAGATGCCAAAGAAAACGTGAAAGTATGGAAGTTTACAAATAGTCCTCTCCTTTTACTATCCATGACATTATAGTGGTCTGTAACTTTGAGCTGTGAAACAAGTGGTGGTTAAAGAAGTTGAGAGAGTAAACAGTGATAAAGAGACAAATGTAGTAAATACTGAAACTTTGCACAAAAATATTACATTGCATAACCAGTTTATTGCCATTAGCAACAACAATGATTCGTACTTCCTTTTTCACTAGTATTAATTATTTAAAATTTTTTATACCTCCACTTTGTGTTTTGCTTATGTGCATCATATTCAATTTTGAGGTGAAGCACAGTTGATCTGATTTTTATGGGATGGATACCATTCCGGTCTGCACTGTATGCTGAAGCAAACTTCCATAATCACATCTCCAGGTTAACAGTTACTGGAACAATTTTTCTCTTTCTATAAAAAACTTTTTGTAATCATATGTATGAATTCAAACACAACTTTTTCTGGGACCATGGTTGCTTATACCATCTTGTTAAAAGACATTTTCTAGGGGCCATGGTTACTTAATATAAGTTTCCTTTCTTCTTATTGCTTCTAAGAGTTGCGCTTCATGGTTGCCTGTAAATGTCTCCCTGTTAAAGGAAACTTATGTTGGGGTTACCATTGTCCTCTTTGTATAGTGTCAAAAACTGTCACTGCAAGGATACAACTGTTAACTTATTATGTGGTCAATGTTGGTGATATTAATCAATTTTTTTAAAAATATCTACCTCTCTACAGTGTATCTCTGTTATGTTAGTTACAGAAAGCTTTTCTGTTTTTAAACTAAGGCATATAATGCCTCTCTTTTCGTATGAATTTATTGTCATTAGTAGAGTAGAAGGACTGGGAATTTTGAACATGTTTTACTTTGAAATGCAGTGACCTCCCTGTAATTGAAGTTAAAGTGATTCGTTCAGTATACATTGTTTAGTGATACGCTGATAAACATCTGTATTTGTCAGCACTTCTCTGATTTACGTTAAAATATGGAAAAGGAAAATTCCACAGAATTCTGCATTTCTCAGAGAAAAGCTGAGGGGGACTTGTAATTTGTCCCAGATATATGTGGATATTTATGCATTTATCCCCCACAACCAGACTGTAACTTGATACATTTATTTAGGGTTTTAAGCATAACTGATTTTTAAAGCTTTGTCTATTTCTGATGGATTATTACATCTCAGTGTTATATCTGTGGAGATCATTATCAGCAGGTGGTAACAGGAAATAGTAGGATTAGTATATTCAATGCTATCTGAAGAGTTATTGACCCAGGCAAAGCATTTATTACCATAAGTGAGTGATTTTTTTGAAGAAGTAGATTTTACATGAAAAATGACAGGTCTTGATGTCTCCTCTCAGAGAGCACATGATTGATGACCATTGTGAGTAATTCCAGTTAAGTATCAGGGATGTATACTTACATAAGGAAGGGCCTCACACTTGGTATGGGCTGGACAATGGAGGAATTGGTTCAAATCCTGGCAGTGGTGGGAGACTTTTCTCCCAAGAAACCAGATGAATTCTGGAGTCCACCCAGCCTCCTGTACAGTGGACATTGTGGGCTGCTTCCCCTGTGGTAAAGTGGCTGGTAAGTGATACTGACCACACACCTCCTGAGTCTGAAAAATCAAGGGTCTGGCTTTATAACTGATAAGGACATTTCACCCACGGAAGTTTGATTCTGTACAATAAATGGATATAACTCATCACAATGTTGACAGTGAATACAATAAATAATTTGTTTAGTGTCTGTATGACAATTGTGTGTCCCATCTTTCCATTCAGTTGGTAAAATTATATACATACTGAAATATTTTTGTACATTCCTGTTCAATAGGTGGAGCATGAAATAGGCAAGAAGTGCACATGAAATTTTACAAGAAGAACCTGAATGATGAGACCATTTTGGGAGACATATGAGGATAACATTAAAATTGATTTGCAGGAAATGAAATGGAAAAATGTGGAATAGATTAATCTGGCTCAAGATAGGGTGAACTGACAGGTCTTTGTTTATACGGTAATGACCTTTGGGTTCCAAAAAATGTGTGGAATCTCTCGGACTAGCTGAATGACTACTAGCTCCCAGGAAGAGCTCTTTGCCATGGAGACAATTACACATTCCTGAGCATTTAGTGGAAGTTAAGCATGAAACTGGACACAAATAGTGCAACAGAAGTTATCAGACCATGTCATATTGAGGCAGTAACAATAAGCCATAGTTGAGTTTTGATGAAGTCCCAAGTTTCTGTACTGAAGAAGTTCAATGCTTATTACTGAGAAATGCAGAATACTTGTTTTGGATTTCTGAACATGTTTTGGTTGAAAATCATGGGAGTCACTGCAGAGATGGTGCCATAGCAGAAACAGATAAGCAATGTCAGATATATACACACATATATATATATATATACACACACACACATGTGATCACCCCTCTTCACCCATATAATTACTCTCTTGGAGGATTTTAACAAATATTTACATCTTTCAATAACAAATATAATAACTATTTAATATTTTTTACTTTTTCAGTGGGCTACAGTGTCCACAAGAGTTGTATCTGTGTATATTCACATTTGTTATTACAGTTTTGTTACTCATATACAGTGGTGTTAGTCTAAGTTCTAATTGTTACATTTGTGTATGTGGAATGATCTTTCCCTTCTCCTAAGTAGGGGGGACAGTACTGCTTGTAGAATCCCATACCTAGGATAGGCTTGGTTACTGTGATGAGTTTTGGCAGAGGCTTTGACCACAGGGTACTGGTTCGTGCACCACTCAGACGATGGAGGCACAGATTGGATGGAATGGTCACATGGTTTAGCTTTTCATCCTATGTATCATCACATTTGATGCCCCTAAGAGAATTGCCATGATTTGAAACATAAGCCTTTTGGACATTATGGCAAGCTGTAACAGCTCATTTCTTCTCATATAGCAGGACATAACCCCATTATCAGTAAGGAGAATTTTAATAATTACTCTATGTCTCTTTATGCGGTTAAGCTGATAAATTCCCTAGTGATGCAACCTAAAGGTTTACCAGAAGAGTCCATATTTGCACCATATCCTCTATGGAGGTACCGTAGGGTTGTATTGGATTGACAGCTACAGTACCACACACACATATATAATATTTATTAATGTCTTACATAGTACAGTCAGGTGTCGTATGAGTTGTGGCTTATTTGCCATGGTTTAGGCTTTGGGTCTGCAGCGTTGATGACTGCGGTGTAGAGCATGGTTGACCACGAGTGATGATGTGCGGCTGACTGGCCGGAGGCCCACGGTGAAATCGAAGAGTTTGCGACTGGTGCAGTTGTGGGTCTGAATGCTGCTGGCAGGATGCTCGGATGAGCGGCGGTGTGCCCAGTCCATGGAGACTTCGTGGCCAGGTGGTCGGGCATTGTGTCTTACATCTTGATGTATCCTTTCTTGATGTACTGTCATCAGTTACTCCTTTCTGAATGAATATTTGTTGGTCAGAATGGCCTCCTTTTATCATGGTCGCCTGCTGTCCAGCCTGGTCTGCCACTGGCTGGTTGGCAGAGCTGGTAGGCATGGCTTGTCAAATGTAGTCCCGTTTGCTGGGGCCCTGAAACGGGCCGTAATGCTAGCGGAGGTAGATAGAGATGGATGGAGCGAGAGAGTGCTTTGCTGTGATGGTTAAGCGACTGTTGTCTGGGTCAGTGTGTGGTTTGGTGTGCAGACAGAAGAAGGAGAGCTGTGAGGTTAAATGGAGGACTGAATAGGGGAAGGAGTTGTGATGACATGTGGGTGTTCCCACACCTCAGTCAGTTCAGTCCAGTTAAGATGCTTGCAACCTATTTCCCAAGAGTACAATTTAATATTACCTTTCCATCTATGTCTTGGTTGTCCAAGTACTCATTTTTGTTCACATTTTTCAATTATGATTATTATGTCTTATGTATTAGCCATAACAGATCAGATAGAGAAGTACCAATAAAGACTGGAGAGCCACAGTTTGGATGCTGGGAATTTTTCTCCCTGCTTCCACGTGTATGTTCAATTCAGTTCCCTGGGCGAGGGGGGTTCTAAAAGTGACATGGATATTGCTGCCAGACTTTCTTCAGGGCTTTGGTTAAAAATGCATGGCACTGTATCTTCTCATTAACTTTCTTGGTTTTGAGTATGGTGCTAGGGGGTCTTTAATATTATTATTCGAATTCCACGTTATTTGAACACTCTTATAATGAAATTACAAGTGAAAACTGAAACTGTGGAGCTGAAAGTCTTGTAATTTGCAGTAGATGCATCCAGACAGGAAGTTGTTGGCACTGGCATGTGGGTACTGGCACTGATAAAGGCTTTGTGTGCTAGCATATGAAGAAGAGTGAGCAGTAAGAAACTTCTGATATGTCTGTTAGGCTTATGTTTCATTTTTTTAAATGTTTTAGTCCAGGTATTCTTATCTGCTCTGCATTTAAACAGTCCTCATTTCTTTTCTTCCTTCAGAAATAAGGAGGTGTCATACACATAAGAAACCGTGTGTAAAATTTATATATATGTGTTAATGTTTTCCTTTTGAAATGTACCATGATTCTGAACCATACGATATGTGTTTTCTGCTCTTTATTTCCACAATCAGTAAAATTTTACCATTTACAGTCATCCTGCATGTACCTGAACTGTCTTGTGTTGACATTTATGTGGTATGAAATTGGACACTGTTCAGTGTAGCCATCCTGTTTGGTGTTTTTTTGCGTGTGTGTGTGTGTGTGTACTATTAGGAAGTAACTAGAACCAGTGCTTCTAATGTCATTTCACAGGTGTCTAAATCAGTATCTCTCCTTCGTCTGTCATGTGGAACATATACATGACTGCACACATTGACATGTCGGTAATGAAGTGTGTAAACATTTTACCATTATTCTGTAATTGTGGACTAAAATAGTCGC
>Ga0136643_10014868_pt1 | contig 11695 bp, 8 predicted proteins | sample TergutLab28metaG_FD_96883 | JGI IMG/M metagenome (GOLD analysis project Ga0136643, IMG submission 96883) | Labiotermes labralis P1 segment gut microbial communities from Petit-Saut dam, French Guiana - Lab288 P1 (version 3) (version 3) | ecosystem: Host-associated > Arthropoda: Insects >...
ATCATGGAAGAATATTGCCTCAGTTCAAGTACCGTCGCTGATTGGGGCATGTTCTGCAGGGAAACCATGCTGGTTTTCATGGCGGGCTGCTAGGAAGAACTCGGCGGTCCTAACAAGATCGTCGAAGTTGACGAAAGCAAGTTCCGTCGGCGAAAGCACCATACGGGACACCCTGTTAAGGGTCAGTGGGTGTTTGGTGGTGTAGAACGAGAGTCCAGCAGAACATGTGCACCGTGCCAGTTACTTCTGCCGGCGACATGTCATAACACGAATGGGCATCTCCTGCAGGTTAGTCTACTACTACAGTACGTCACACCCATGACGTCGCTAAGGATATAATGCGGGCTCCGTTCCCCATTATATCCGTGACGACGGCCATCTTGGGTCCAGGATTCGAAAGTACATCGCAATCTACTTCTAACCTAAAACTTCATAAGCAGCAACTTTAACGTACCCCAGACCGACGTATCGCCAAAAAAGAAACAGTTTTTTTACGATATGTATAATAGCTTCGCCATGAATTTGTTCAAGTGTAAAGAAGTAATTTCCATTTGGTTAAGGAGACAACATACTGTATCGACATGCAAGAATGTGTCCACGCAGCTTCATAAATGGATTCTTCCTAGAGGTCATGAGACAAATATAGCAGTTTTCAACTGTATAACAAACTCAAAAGTGCCATTAATTTTAAAGAATCTGAACTTAATGTCTTGGTATATGTGTGGTCCTACTGTGTATGATTCAGCACACCTTGGACATGCTTGGTATGTACCTGGAATTGTAATGAAGGGATTGTTTAGATAAACTGTTAATGCATAATAGGGTGATGTATAACTGTATCATAAAGTTAATACAGTCCACTCGGTTTTCTTTCAGAGTGCTATTTGAAATAGTATGCAGTCGGGTTTCAAAATACCCAAATACGTTAACAAATCTTACTATGTATTATAGATACAGTCATAACACAACTATATTTTCAATGAGTAATATACAGCTACGTTGGGTACAACTACATGTTTCGGCCCTGTGTATTGGCCATCATCAGGTTGTCACATAGACTTGTCAAGCAACTATACAATAAGCGGGGTATTCTGGGGGGTGTGGAGGGTGGTGGGACGAGATATCGTCTTTATAATAGTGGGTGGCATAACCTTGGGCTTTATAAAATTACCATTAAACCACCTTTTACAGTAAATCAATTCACCAGTTTTTAGATTATAATAAGTTAATGTTAATAGACATACGAAAATGTTATAATAGTGTCATTAGGATCCATGGTGTCAATATACTGATTCTAGCTTGTTATAATAATAACAGTGTAGTTTAAAAACTTCAGTGTAGTACAATAGTGTCAATCCATTAAGTCAGCTTGTTTTGTAACAAACACAAAAACACTAAAACACACAATAAAGGAAGTAAATACATTTACATTAAATGTCTAAGTCTGTTATCATAATATGTATTAAAATCACAATAATTTTGTAGGCTCAAAGTTTGTTACAAAATAGGGTTTTTTATTTAGTAATGGGGTATTGTTAACTTCAGGTCCTGTTGTCACTGGTTGCGTAGTTTTTAGCCGAGGTGTGGTTTTTTTATATTTTCATGGTTGTGTGGTATGGCGGAGACTTTTCTTGTGGATTAGGTATAAATTCAGCTGGCCTCCGTAACCTATTTTCTGCTCACTAAACTGAATTGTACATCTGGTACATATTTTGTTGATCTTGCTGTGGAAATGTATCAGTCATACTCCCTGAGAATGGACCTTTGAGGGCTGAAACATGTTGGAGTGACACAGTGCTGATAAAGTGGTGTGAATAATATAAAGGTGCATTCGTCAGTCATTATATGAAATAGTGATATCAGTGCACAGAAATAAACAAGATAAATTTTTAGGACCATTATGTACCCTGTTGGACAGTAACAGAATGTGATGATTGTGAGGATCTCACATATTTAATGGTATCCCTGAATGTGGCTGATAGGCCAAAACAAACTCTTTTGGTATTTGTATAAAGTGTGCCTTGTTCATTGTATTGTTTGATTAAGTTGGAGTACATGGTAGTAATATATTACAAACAAACATTTTAGGATGCTTAATTCCATTCCAAATTGTAACGTGCCAGCCATAAGATTTAAATTCTTTGGGAAGACTCTGCACATGCTGAAATGAGACCATAAGAGTTCTAAGAGGTCTGTGATGTTGAAAGCTTGTGATGATGGATATTTTGGAAATTCCTTCCTAAATTTAAGTCATTCTCGGTAGGAATCCATGAAGCCATTAATCATTTTATGTTATGAAAGTCTAAATCTGGAATAATGTGTAGTGTTTTCTGAAAAGATATATGAAGTACAGTGAATTATGTTGAAATTTGTGATTGCTATTTTGAAATTTGTTTTTAATAACATTTAATGAAATGAGTGGATTGACTGGTATATCTAACATATCTCCTACCCATTATATCAGATCATTGTATTTCTCACAACTGTTTTCATGATCTTGTTTCTTTTTTCATCACATAATCTAGAATCCTTGAATAAGGCCTAATTTTAAATGTGCTGCTTTTGTATATGATAACAACCCATTTTGGTAAACCAAAACAGCAATACAGTTTCATCATATTGGCATTTTTAATGACTTAAAACTCACTTCACAAAAATACTGTCTCATCAATTACTTAAACTTTTGAAGGCTTATATTATGTGCATTTTGTGAAAATTTTGTTCTGTAAGTGCTGACAGGCCCAATTTATCATTTAAATTTTTTTATCTATTTCTCAAAAAGCTGCTAATTGTGCACGTCTGTAGCCATTACATGTACATAAGGTAGCATAAAAGCATACATGAAACACCATCCACAATATTGAATTTAAATTGTGAATGACTATCATGTTGTCAAGAATTCTGTTTGCTTAAGTTTAAGTCTGTTAAAGGCGGTTTTCTTTGTGTATTTTTAAGGAAGGCTTTCATACAGATTTATTTCTTTGTATGTACACCTATCATGTTATAATTCAGATTGTTCTAGTGATTCATTACTAAGGATTGGGAGACTGCCACAAACATTAATGCTGAATTCATGAAACCCTTTTAGAGTTCTGTCTTTTTAGTTAGAAATTTTGTTGCAGATAGGTTTTAAAGTTTCTTAATCGTGCTACTGTACTGCAAGATGCCATTAAATACATTTCCTCACTCTTAACACAATGAACTACATGAGGTAGTGTCCCCATGAAACATATCAATGTGTGTAGGGTCATTATTTTTATTTGACAACTATCAGTTGCCACTTCCTCTTCACTTGTTTCTAATAATAACAGAGCTCCATCAGCAAACTGCCCACACCACAAAAGGTGGTGTAGTGGCAGGAGTTAACAAATGATGTTTGTTTTATCAAATAGTGACACTTTATGACATTTATTGTAGTATTATTCTGATGATGCTGTTTATTTTTAGTTTGTCGGTTGTGAAAATCCCAGCTCCACAGTGATTTTATCACAGTACAGCGTATGTCTATCAGCAAACAATTTGAACTCCAAAATCTTTGTTTATAGGTCATTTTAAATTGTCAGCATACATGAACAGTGAGTGAGTGAGTGGTTGGTAACAGTTTCATGTGAAGTGCTATTAGGTAGAATGAATTCATCTTGTGTGTTGATTGAAAACTTTGGTCTGAAAGAAGTAGGGTATGAACTGGATTTGACTGTCTCAAGTTAGCATTTATTGTCTCTTATCAGCACATTAGTGAAACTTTGGAGCCCTTGAAAGGGGAGAAATATTCTGGTCATAAAAGCAACTGGTAATTTCTCAAGAATGATGCTGCGCCATGGAGTTATTAAGTAAAATTCATTTAATCTGTTCTCTGATAATCTGGCACGTGCCCAGTCCTGTGGTTGCCAATTTAAATTAATTTTATTGTAGTTGGTTAGGAGTGCTGACTTTCAAGGTTTTTGATCTGTATTGCCATTTTCAAGGTCTGTCTGACAGTAGTAAATAAAATAGTAAATCTTTCTTATGGTTCTTCTTTCCTCTTCTTTTTTAGTTGCTATGTGAAATTTGACATAATACGCAGGATTCTGCTGAATTATTTCAATATCAATGTTGTCATGATGATGGGCGTCACAGATATTGATGACAAAATTATCAAGCGTGCAGCTGAACATAAAGAAGATCCGAGAAGATTAGCTGATCACTATGAGGAAGAATTTTTTGAAGACATGGCTAATTTAAATATTATGTCACCAACAGTTGTTACAAAAGTAACCAACTTTGTTCCCCAGATCATAAACTTTGTACAAACAATAATTGATAAAGGACAGGCATACAGTACTGAAGATGGTAAGTTCTAGTTTATGCTATTTGTCAATAACTCTACCCCAACTGGCAGATGAGTGAATGTTCAGGAAGTGTGTGTGTTTGATGCACACAGCGAGTATTCATGTGAACCACATTAGCCAGGCTGACATGGGTAACACTACTGGAAGAGGGTTTGAAGACATTTAAAAAATAAACATGGTTCTTGTTTTGCAGTGGTAAAATATGAGAGTACAGTTCATTTTGTAATATGTCAAAGCCTTTTGTGTAGGTGTGTGCAAAAAGTCAGTTCTAGTCATAGCCAGAATATTCTTGTTAAGATGGTTGACATGAGTAAGATTATAAACATGAATATTCCATTTCTGATCTCACCAGCAGCTTTTGGTATTTAAATGTTGTATTCCTACAGCTGACGCCTTAACTTTTAGTGTGAATGTAGAGAAAATTCTAGGAAAGTTCCATGGGAGCAGAGACACAAGAAATGCCTGACTGTAATATGCATGTATTAATATCTAGTGTCCTACATATGGGACAGGCTTTGCTGTGAAGTGGATGAGTGAGAATAGAATTAACCACATTTCCCACTTTGATGTAATCACTCATTGTTATGTCGTGAAGAGATTAAGCTGTGAAGCTCTTTATCATGTAATATTCACCATTCTCATTTTACTGCTTCACAGGTTCTGTGTACTTCGACACAAAGAGTTACACTCGGTATGGGAAACTTTTTCCTAATGTTCCACGAGAGGATTCAGTTGTAACAGATAAGAGATCTGCAATGGACTTTGCTCTGTGGAAGGGATCCAAACCTGGAGAACCGTGGTGGCCAAGTCCTTGGGGACCAGGAGCCGGGAGACCAGGATGGCATATAGAATGCTCCACTATGGCAAGGTGCTTATTAACATTAATTTATTTTAAAATGTTAAATGTGTTGTTAAATGTTAATTGTGTACCTTATCAGTGAATGGCCAATTGAACATTTACCATTTTCATCAGTGTAGTTTCTTCTATGGAAGAGGAACAAAAACTTTCTCCTCTCTCTCTCTCTCTCTCTCTCTCTGTTTCTGGTGACAGATATATATCTTAAGTTATTTGGCAATAAAAATTTGTAACTATTGCAATTTTTAGTGCCATTCTTGGATCCAATATTGATGTTCACTCAGGCGGTGTGGATTTGCAGTTTCCTCATCATGAGAATGAAGAAGCTCAGAGTTGTGTTTATCATGGAGTGGACCAGTGGGTGAACTACTGGCTGCATGCTGGTAAGATTATACGTACTGATAATTTGTAGATGTGGAAAAGTTATGCTCCTGAAATGTTCTTCATGTCTAAGAATTAGGCATCTGTTTTTAGTCATCCTATGACTTACACCACTACACCATATGCCATATTTGTCTGTATAGTTTCAGTCACTAAGTACCTAACTCGGAATTTATGTAATTATTAATGGTTCCTTTGTTGCAGGTCACCTACATATGACAGGTGAAGGAAAGATGTCCAAATCATTAAAGAATACTGTTAGTATTCATGACTTCCTTCAATCATTTACTGCAAACCAATTTCGAATTTTCTGTCTGATGTCCCGTTATCGAAGCAGTAAGTAATTTTTCAGAGTAGTCTCATTTTAATTGAGTAATTATGGAGAAAGAGGAAAGATGATTTGTGATGAACCCTCTGCTTTAGGTGTGGTGAAACATACAAAAACTTTCCTCCAACTGTCATTTTCCCACTTTTATCGTTTTTTTTTTCTGTGGTTCTTTCAGAATGGATGGTTAGAGGTTCCACTATGATTACGTGATCATAATACATAATTTGGTACAAAAAATGTTGCTGCCATATTTATTTTCCAAGTGCAGAGTTTCTTATAGCCTTTTTGATATAGGAATTATTTTACTAACTGATCATGTGATGTGTTTGTTTGTTTGTTTGTGTACAAACATGTGAATGTAGACTATATATATATATATATATATTTACTGCTGAATATACATGGGTTTAGTGATATTAGGCAGAGTGAAATACAAACACCTGAGACTTTATTGCCTGAGCCTACTTCTTGTGGAGTAGAATTTGCTATTGCAAAATCAAAAATATAAATGTTTGATTGACTTCAGCAGATTTATCAACTTCAGCAGAATTCATCTAAATAGGAGAATGTTACACCTTACCTCCCCTTCTAGTAATCGGTAGGTAAATAGAATGGAAGGAGACACAGGCAGACAGAATAATTGTATGATAGATGTCTTTGGCTTTTATCTTCTTTTTCAAGTTGCATCAGTACATGGAACCCAAATGTATACAGGACAAAAAGAAATTCACAAACTGCCTCTCCATAGTGAGATTACTGGTTAAAAAATAACTCAAATGTTATGCAGCATATGTCCCATGGTACATAGTTTTCAAGGTATGTGTCAGAATCAAATGGCGTAACATATCAAACGATTAAACCATGGCATCCTCATAATTACACATACAGAAAGTGGAAACATATTTGTTGTACTAGAAGTGGTATGGATCCAGGAGATCATTAAGCAGTACTTCGAGGCACCTTGGTTGGGATAGTCCCAGTTCTTGTGCAGTAGTGCATGAGCTTCTCCCTTTTTCTCATTCCACAACTGCATTTATGGCGTCTCCAGTGGCTGGTGTTCTTACAGTTTGTGGGTGACCTGAATTCGTGAGTACCATAGGAGTTACATTTCCTGCCTCATAGAGATCCTGCTGCAGTCATCGTAACACGTTAGTGTCTGGATGACTTTAACCAGGATAATATAGTGCAAGTTCCCACGCATGGTACCGTACTGGCTATATGTGTATTACATTACCATTTCATCACAACTGACCCCTCCTGTGGTCTTTGTATTGTGCATACTTATCAATGGGCTTTATTGTCTTGACAAATAACGTTGCTGAGAAGTGTGTTATGCTGTTTGACAGCCAAATGTATCTCAGAAACTTATCATCTGAGGACATTTGTCATATAACATTTTCAACTTATTTTTTAACAAAGTATCACATTGTGGAGAACCTCTGTATGACTTCCTTTTCACTCTTTACAAAGGTTGGAAATCAATGGTGTTTGTGACTGATATGAGTACAGTAATGACTTGCTTTGTTGAGATTGTGGTGGAAGTAAATATATCGCTCACATGTTGTGTGGAAGAATGAAAAAATTGTAAAAAGATTTTGTAGTTTAGTTTTCAAATGTTCCCTTAGGATAATTTAGTTTTTATTTTGTGTGTAGGTATGGAGTATGCTGATACAGCCTTGAAGAATGCTGTAGATATCACAAAGAAGATTGAATCATTCCTTACAGACTGTAATGCATATATTTATGGTTATACAGCTCTTGGAGATGTGAATGAACCATACTTGCTGAAGGTAAAATGCGGTCTGTTATAAGTACAAAGGTAACATGATAAAAGTTAGGTAACTCTATATTTGCAAGGTATTGATTTTGTAAAGCTCTCAGCAGTTTTATGTTATCATCCTTCCAAATTGTAAGACCTAGCTTTCCAATTGTAGGTATTGCAAAACAGAATTTTGTATACAGATTTTCTTTTTAATGTTTGGGTTTGTTCCCCTACAGGGCAAGCAGTTCCTTCTTTGCCCCAAACTAATCAATTGCCTTTGTTGTCCACCCAGCCTTCTGTTCTTTCAGTGGGTACAGGGGGCACTCTCCCCAGCGGTAAGGCAGCCGAGACATGAAACTAATTACCCAGATTTATCTAGTGCGGCAGTTAATTTATGGATCTCTACCTCCATTCTCTCACACACCTCAATGGTGTAATTCTTCATGAAGCTCAAGGACAACTGTGCCTTTACATGAATATGAAATGTACTTTTTCATACTATAAAGGAAGAACATATGAGTGGAATGAGTTTGTTTGTGAAGAGAGTGCTGAGTAGGATATTTGGGCATTTGAAAAGGAAACGAAAAGGACTAGGGTTAAGTGGCAGACTTTTCTAAATACCATAGCGAACCTGTGGGCTTCATGAGAAATTTCTTGGCCAGTTTAGTGAGTACCAGCTCCGAAGGAGGACTGTGGTTCATGCAGTTGGTTAATGAGTGGCTGAATTATTGATGTGATTCTTTGACATAAATGAATTGGTTGTAGCATGGAATTCTGAGCATAGGCGAAAAACTGCCATGTATGTTAACTTTGAAATTAAAAGTGAGTGAGTCTGGTAATGAGTGTTTCAGTTCATCACTTGTGATTGCAGGGAGCTTATGAATGCTGAATTTCTGTGTAGTTTTTTAGTAAAGCTTAGACCTAACATTTTTATAAATGTTATGATGGTACAAATTCTGTAGTTTGTTTCCCTGTTCCTGAGCCAGTAATATGATTATAATATGTGTTCTTTTGTATACAATTATGGATTGTCCATCCAAGAATATATATTTGGAAGGTAGCCCTGTATGATTTTTTTGTGACAGACTGAAAGGACATCTGTGGGTGCATCATAAGCTTTAATCAATTGTTCCGTGGGGCAGAACCCCCATGGAGTGATCCCAGTCCTGTGGGCTGATGTTTTATATTTGCCATTGCACAATTCATAATGGTTCTAAAACTACTGCACAATTCCAAGCTCCTGTCTCTATTTTCAGATTAATTATGGCTGTCACAAGCAGACATACACAGGCACCTTCTTGTATAATGTAGATGTCTTCTTATTGACATTTAATTACATATGCTGCTGTGCTTTATATCATTTCAGACTGTTTCAGAAGTCAAGACAAGGCTTCTGGAAGCCCTTGCAGATGATTTCGACACTCCCAAAGCCATGAGTGCCATTATGGAACTTGTTGGAGTTACAAATAAAATGTTACATCAGAATCCTCAACATGTGAGTATATTTTATATTTCTCCTAGTTCCTTGTACATACATAATACAAAGGGTATTCAGTAAGTCAAATTGCCTAGGTCATAAAAGTTAAATGGGAAGTCCGTGAAAAATGAAATCTATGTCATTTATTCCACTGAAGTACTATTTTTCAACATAATCTCCAAAGACATTGATGCATTTGTCCCATCCAGGTTGGGTTTAAAAATTGCATCGCAGTAGTAATCAGGCTATTGTACCCATAACCATTCATGAAGAACCATTGTCAGTTCCCCATTGTTGTGGAGTCATGACCCTTGAATTGTGACTCATTGATTTTACAGAATCTGTTTCTCCACCCATGCTGCTTTCACATCCATCTTTGATTGTTGTACCATCTGGTGCAGTGATCATCATGAATGTTTGTTTGACCTTTCTCAAACTCTTTGCACCATTTTCTGACATGTTGCACTCTTCTTGTCATCACCATACACCTCTGTCAATTAGCAGTGAGCCTCAATGGGAGGAACATGTTTTGTCCATGAACATCCAATTACACTACAAATTCTTCCAATGTCTCTGCCATTGCACATCCACTAATCTCTGAATAGCATCTGACTGACTACTGGATCATCTGTTGGGTGTTACCCCTATTACAAATTCTGCCCCATAATGAAAAATAGAATGCTTGATTTACACATAAGTTACAGGCTAGGAAATCATATAATGTAGACTGTAACTCTGTTAAATTTAATTTAATGTTTCACAATACTGTGAAAAATTAAATTAAATTTAACAGAGGTGCATTTTGTTGGTCTAATTGCATGAGTATATCACAGTGCACAGTACAAATAACTTTAAAAAAGGCTAGGAAATCTTACTTATGAAACATACTTCATAAATGTGCGTTGCATGTGTACAAAGCACAGCAAACATGGGCTTTATATTACCATTATGCTAGAATCCTCATTATTACATTTATTTTCTGTAATATTGTTCTGTGTTTTTCCTATATTCATGCGTGTGGAAGGTTTTTAATCCTGCAACTTGTAGCTTTATTTTATCATGTTGCCTGCAGCTGTAACCAGTAGTGCAACCAGAATCACTTTTGTTCAGATTATATCATCAGTTGGTATAAAAGTATTGAATGTTAACAGTGATGTTAGGGTTTGGGAAGTGACCACAACCAATCTGCACAAGTTTTAGTGATGCTTGCTTTGTGTTGAGGTACTGCAGACACCTTGCTTCAAACTCTTGCTCAACATTGTTTTATTTTTGCTTGACCCTTTCTCAAGAAATCAGAAGCTATTGAATTTTATTATATATCATACACTGGACTTAACAAAGTAATTGCTAAAATATATTTTCCCATAATTTGAAATTTATATGGAAGCTTTCATATTTTAAAACATAACCTGAATATAATTTATTTTCATCACATGGACCTGTGTATGTGTGATGCAGGCTGCACTTAAATTTATTCACACACTCAACAGAACACTGAAATTTCTGTGTAGCTGTTACTTACCGTATTTGCACAAATATATGGCAATTATTTTTGCTAATTCATTATCTGAAAAAAACTAGGGGTTACCTTATAATCATGCACAAATTAAACATGTTCTGTGAACAGGAAAAATGTTTTTATATCTGCCATAGCTAAGTAAATAAGAAAATTACACAGTGCTATAATAATTACAATTATACCTGGTGTATTGTACTTCTCATTTTATCATTGATATGCCAATGTCTTATTTCATTTCAGGTTGTGGAAGTAAGAATTTTTGACAATAAGTAGTAGTAGTAGTAGTAGTATATCCTTTCATTCCTTAGGAACACAGGGCATTTATGAAGCATCTCCATCTACTCTGTTGCCCACCAACCTCTTAACCTTGCTCCATATTTTGCCACATTTTCTTGCTTCCTCAAAAATGGCCCTTTTCCAGGTTTTCTTTCCTTTCATTTATTTCGTGTTCGGTTCTTTGGTTTTCCTCTCCTTCTGCCTCCTTGCAGATTCCAATCAGTGCTTGTTTTTCAGTGGATTCATTTATCTTCCTCAGAGTTTGACCAATGCCTTGCCAATTTCTCATTCTAATTTGTAATATTATAGGCTTCTTTCCAGTAGCTTCCCACACCATGGTATTACTTATTCCCTTAGGCCATCTTATGCCCATTATTCTTCACAAACGTCAATTAACAAACATTTGTAATTTATTCGTTATTTGGGTAGTCACTTTCCATGTGTTGCCCCCATAAAGCATTACTGATTTAACATTACCATTATATATATGGTTGTTAGTCTTTATCAGTATATCACAAAAACACCTGATGTTACATAGAATAAAGGGGGTTGTTCCGTCAATTTGGGAGAGCCTCATAGCATATATGAAGAAAAGGGGAAATGGCTAGAGCTACACTTCAGTGTTCTGTACCAACAGCTCACACACTCCCTGTTCCACATTTATTGTACCTTGGTGACAGCTGTCTGTAATATACAGGGTGTCCCAGGAGGAATGTGCCAGACTTCGGGAGAGTGTTCCTTATGTTAAAGTATACCGATATAACCCAA
>Ga0136643_10014870_pt1 | contig 11695 bp, 9 predicted proteins | sample TergutLab28metaG_FD_96883 | JGI IMG/M metagenome (GOLD analysis project Ga0136643, IMG submission 96883) | Labiotermes labralis P1 segment gut microbial communities from Petit-Saut dam, French Guiana - Lab288 P1 (version 3) (version 3) | ecosystem: Host-associated > Arthropoda: Insects >...
GACGTCGGACAGACAACGTGGTCGGCTCAGACTTGCATTGGAGCGACAGATTGAAAGTATGGACATGTGTGGATTGGAGAAGCGTTTCACAGTGTGCTCTGGACGAAACTTGTCGTTCGTGGCCACATGTTCTGGTGTTTATACTCGTATTTGTAAATTCGCCGTATTGAAGGTGCACTTTACAAATCGCACATTTTTTACCTTTAAATGAAAACAAATATTTAAAGAAAGAAACGATTATCAGTTCTACCAAAGTGTAGTTAAAACATCAAATATCCTCCTTAATGATCTTAAAGCTTTTTTTAAAGCTTGCAATTAGTAGAAATAAGAATGCTGAATACATCCACTCTAGAAACACCCCTCCACGGTCCGCCAGTGGCCGACAGCGGACACACTGCATGTCCTATTTCGATTGGGTTCAAGGCTAGAGCTCCGACATTGAATGTGATGTGCATCATTTAGAGCACATCGCAGCACAGACACATATATTTCTACAATTTTTCGAATGGGTATGTATGAACAGCGTCAAAAGAAGACATTACATTTTTGTAACATGAGACACCCTGGTTGGTGTTTACAAATCACAAGTACATGTATTAAAATAGTCAAACACACTACTGGCTTTTTATTCATTTATTCGCGGCTAAATGTTCCGGCTCTAATTGTGAGCCGTTATTGGGGGTTTCAGAAACGTTGAGGCAGGAAAAATTATATGCTGCTTACGAAGGGATCTCCCTTTTCACATTGAAAATATATTATAAATATACAAAAGAATTATAAGTGAGTATAAAGTATGAGAGATCATCAGCCGTGGAATACCTGCATATGTATGAATATATAATTTTTTTTAATGTTTGCCATCCCGAAGTGTTTAACACATATACAAATATACAATGATGAGTCAGTCAAACACAACAAACTTCATTTTGTTTATTACTGTACTGGGGCAACATGTTTCGATTCTTATAGAATCATTTTCAGACCCTTCTAAGAAAATAGATCCTTACTTAAAATGTTTAAAAATGCGCTGTGGAATCCCAAACGCTTGGTTTTTGAACATTTTAAGGATCTATTTTTCTTAGAAGGGCCTCAAAATAATTCTATAAGAATCGAAACATGTTGCCCTAGTACAATAATAAACATAATAAATTTTGTTGTGTTCGACTGGAACATCATTGTGTGTGTGTGTGTGTGTGTGTGTGTGTATATATATATATATATATATAAGAAAGGAAGTTTAAAGGACTAAAATTTACAAATTTAATAAAATGCAAATTTTAAAATTATATAATATATAGGTAACAATATTGTTACCGAATACGCTACACAATTCGATTAAAATGACAAATGAGTGTGTAACGAAGCGTAGTATACTTCTTTATTGTTCTCTGAAATTTTGTGAGGTAAATCGGACGTGTGGGTCTAGTGGAGGATACAAAAAGAGCATCAAGGTACTAAATAACTTGTAAAATGAACATTGTAAATTAGATGATAGGTGCATAAATTTAATTTTAAGGATAAATGAAGAATAAAATCCAACTAGATGCCACTTATTACTTTATTATGCTTATGTTAGGTACAACATGTTTCGGGCACCATTATGCCCATCATCAGGAGCTCACGACGATAGCGTTGGTTACCACATAGGCCGTCTGGTTCTGGAGTTGCTGCTGGTTGGAAGTTAAGTGCAGGCAGGATGGATGAGTGTCCGGACCGAAGGCTGTAACACGACTTGTCTTTTCAAGATAATACTGTTTTCCTCCCATTCCACGTTCGTTGTCACTACCAGAAAACAAGCCGCAGGTCATAACACGTCGTCGAACATAACGTCAATTTCCCTCGCGAAAAGCAGTACTTATTACCAAAAAAGAATTATTTACTGATAGACAAAATTTTTCCCTATTTTAGTTTTTGACAAATTGCTCTTTCGCAAATATCGGTACTTCACACAGTTCTTTCTGGTTACATCATAACAAACAAAATAACAACACAAAGTATTCTGCAAGAAGTTTAGAGGTAAATCAGCAACATTTCAACTACTTTCTTAACTCTTATGCAGCCTCTGTAACCATTGCTGTCAAAGAGCTTCGTAAAATCTCGAAGAATGCAAGATCGCATTAAAGGAATATTCTCAACAAAATTGGTGAACAGTGAAAATTAAATGACTCTTCTACCAGAATTCTTAAGTCTAGGCATTCCCACAGGTCATGGCAACAATCTTCAAATATAACCACTCTTCTCCTCAGTTGTAGCATGCTTATTCAAAAGAATTATATTAAACCAGCGACCTATCAAAACGATATATAACATCCTAACACTAAAAAACACTACTCTCTTAAATGTCGATCTATTCTGTTTTACCAAATAACCTGAACCCCACTGATTTTTTCGTGCCCTGTTCCATAGAAAAAATATAACCCCTCTGCTCTTATAGTGCCACATTTTCTCACCCAACCTCCTGTACATGCAATAAATCTAACTCTGCATCGCTTTTATTATCTGGCTACTCTCGTAAGCGACCCTGGCTCTTAATGGTTACTCACTTAACACGTACCAAATTTCGTGTTCCTTTTCCAGAGCTTAGTTTGTACCAAACCAGCCCAAGGCCGAAACTATTGTAACGCTTCGTATCAAAGCCAGTTCTACGGTGAGCAGTTCTTAGCACCTCACACAAACCCCAAGCTGGAGGACTAAACCTTGTCGGATGTTCGCGACTGCTTATTCAAAATATTCGCACCTACCCACCATACTGGAGGCCGTTTCTCCATCCAACCTGAGGAGCGTCATGACGTGGTGAGACGTACCTTCTTAAAATGAAGGACTATATTCATATTTCCTAAAACGTAACACGTAATGTGATTAGTTTCATTTATGTTCTATGAAGCATTTGCCTTTATAAGCTATAAGCCTACTTCAACGGAATTAGAAGCAGCATGAGATGGTCAATTGTCTCCAAAAACAGAAGACGTAACGCCGTAATAACTAAAAAAATGTAATAATAATAATAATAATAATAATAATAAAAGCAGCCAACTAGATGCAACAATAAATTTTATTGATAATTACAGTCCACCTCATCCTTGTCACCAGCAGGCAGCACCACCGGTGCATTATACCATAAGCTGTAAACACAGTCTATTGCTCCTGAAGATGGGCGAAATTATCACTCGAAACATGTCGAGCTGATTGTAATTATCAATAAAATTTGTTATTGTTGCATCTAGATGGCTGTTTATTTTATTGTATCAATGATGCACGGTCACACAAATATCTGATTTAAAGAGAATGTGTTTCATTTAGCAGAGTTGAGATCACATCGATGTAGCACAGGCTGCATTCGTGCATTTTTTTTATGTTGACCATATTTGTATATTGCCAGTTTGGAGAGGGGCTGTCACAGCACTGGCTTCTTCAGACAGTTTATAGTAACTGTCTTCCTTAGGGTCTGTTATTAATAGATTATACCTGAAAGAGACCTGTGTTTCCTGGACTATCAGTAATAATGAATGCATAAAAATAACAATTTTTACACATCCAGGATATCACATTTCAGTCTCTGAACATTTGCATCTTGTATAAACACGTCACTTCATGCAATTCTAAACAGTTACATAAAAGTCAGTCAAACATTCTCAGTCATATGCCAGAAATATGGCCCACAGAATATTCTGAACAATGTTGGCATATCAATAAAACTTTCCCCACAAATTATTAAGCAACAATTAGTTGTCAGCTACGAAATATTACGTAACTGTCTATTTTTATTCACCATCGCACACGTATCCATATGTTGCAGAAAGCAACAAAGACCTCCATTACTCGTACGCACGGTTCTTGCGGATAAATTTAACAAGACATTTAATATACTGAGAGGTGTTCGAGTAACAAATGCTGCTGTGAAAATACTAAGAATTAACATTTACGACTTTTCGTTTTCGTATTAATGCCTTACTTATCCGGCTGTACAGCACACGCGCCATTGTCATCTCTGAACTCCCCGGCCAAACAACTTCTTTCCATCTTAACTCATACACGACACAATTTTCCGAAATATATTGAAAAAAGAGGTATTTTGATTTTCTCTACAAACACATCTAAAACATTTCTCACTCTAATTAAGAGCTGAGCGATATATTATCCAACATGTACATAAATCTGCCCGTTATACTTGTCACGTGTTAATAACATTCTAATTTTATTGTCAAATTTAAAAAGTAAAAAATATTTAAAAATCGTTCGGAAGTAATTTCGAGGTCAGTAAAAGAATCTATTCGAATAATCGGTAACGGAAAGGGACCACAGACATGCCTCTACAAAAGTTCATATAACACCTCAACTTTAATTAGAAACAGTAGGCCTGATGTTGCGTGAAATTAACGTTCCGCTACTAAATGCTAATGATTGGTTTCTGATACTTGGTGGCTTAGTCACACTTGAACAATAAAAATGTCCAAAGCAGAGAGTCCAAAGTTACAAATAACTGACGGAAAAAGTCATAACCGACATCTATGATCTGCCGGCACATCAGTCTCGTAACAGAGTAGGAACCGACATTTTTTAAAAGTTAATTCTAAATGCTTACTTCTACACTTTTATAAAAGTTGTAGGTTTAATTCTAATAAATAATATACAAACGTGCGCAGTCATACCAGGCAGTCAGAATGTAGCACTAATACCCAAATCCTAATTCCTGAAATACAAACAAATCGGGACAGTTTCAGGTACCACGCGGACACTCGACGTCTAGCCACAACACACGTTACGTCACGACACTCCGCCATTCAAATTATAACTATAGGTCTATTATTATGATCACTTTTGATGGTAAATTTACAAAATAACGACACACATTTCAGTAACTCAGAAGCACAGTAAATCACCTACGGCAACATCTGATGTTATCAGTTGCAGTCATCACGTTAGATATTCTAAGAAATCGGTGGCCAATAGTGTACAACTCTTTTTGTTATCAGTGCAACTAATGAAGTGGCATGACGTAATGAATTCTGCACATCCCGAATACATTCTTAGGAAACAATATGAGCTCTGTAGATAATAACAACACTCATAACACAGCCAAATTATCTACCACGTTCCCTTCAATACAACTTCCCAAACTTCCACATCGACATATCAACACTTTATATTTACAACTGAACAAGAGAATTAATCCTTGTTAAAATCAAAAAATTAATTACTCATCGCCCAAACAAGTACGCATTGTCTGATGTAGGGAGGACATGAATTATATCTGTAATCGATACATCATACAAGTGTACAGACAGCAATGCATGAACACATGTTTTATAATTGAATTTACAAGAAACAAAATTGTTGTATTTAATTCTTTGTTGCACACCCACTTACAATTGTGAGGGAAAGAATGACGTACTGTAACTTATGGGCTTACCAATTGTGCACCATGTTAAATTCTGTCACACTATTTCTCTGCATCAACATTTCTGACAATGCCTAAGTTATGTTTTGTGTGACTGATTTAACACAGGGTGATATAGAACACTGAATAACTAGGAGCTGCATTATAAGTACTATTTATTAAGGTTAAAATGGATGTGTAAATAATATCATAGGAAGGTGTGGAATAAATATATGTGGCTACGGATAAGGACAAAAGGCGGGGTCTTATGAATACGGTTATGAACATGAGGTTTCTATAGAATGCGAGGAATTTCCTGACCAACTCACCAATTATTAGATTGTGCAGGAGGGCTGGGTTACAAAACACAGTCAGATTTTAGATTAATGACAGTACATTATGAGTGAGACGTACCAGGTAAGGGGAAAACAGAAACTAATACAAAAATCTTAGTGGAAGTATCTGACGAAGAAGCGGTCTTGAGAGACGAATAAGTATAGGATAATGTAACGTGACAAAGCAACTTAAGAAGAAGAATGTCAGGGTGTGGACCAGAAGGCTGCTTCAGTACAGATTTCAGCTGTATATTACTGTCAACAGGCAAATAAATCTCCCTCCTTCATACGAGATATTCTCCATTATATTAGAAACAATTAAGGTACAGTTCTGTATGGACCTTCACTTGTCATGAAAAATCAGTATTTTTCAAAATAAACGTCTTACCCTTATCATTTCTGTAGACTCATGATCATTTTTCGACAGTTGCAAATGTTTTCCATTTTCAGGTTTCGACCTTTGTTTTTTAACACCAGGTATTTCTTTAAGATCCGCAGATGATAAGTCAATCAGTGTCCTTCTTCATGTTTCTTCTGAATTGAAAGACAGGAACAGCAACACAAATCAAGTAATATAATAATCTACTGGTTTTTATATTGGTTTTTCTAATATGTTTTGACGTTAGCACTGTATATCTTCTTATGAATAAGTCCGTTCAGGAACATGAGACTTGGCAGCCACAGACAAAATTGTATATTAATATGAAAGCAACAATAATATGAAAGCAACAAGTCACAGAATGTGGTATGACAAATTTGGAACCTTGAATTGCAGAATATGCCGTTGTGAGAAAACGTCGTTTCGGAAAGGCTTCTAAGGCACGCATACGCTTGAACTTTAGAGAAGCGTTATGTCGTTTTGTAATTTCTAGAATTGGAAGATACAACTGGAAATGATGAAAGGCGACTACATCCTTTCATACAGCTTTTTAAGCGCGTTCGGAAATTTGCAAAAATCTACTAGTATCTTCATCATGTCTGTATGTCCGCCTGGAACTACTCGGCTACCACTGGATCGATATTCATGAAACCTTGAGTATTTCTGAAAATGTGTCACGAAAATTCAAGTTTTATTAAAATAGGACAAGAATAATGGGTACATCACATGATCAATATGCATTTTGGATCATATCTTTCACATTTATTCTTAGAATGAGAAATGTTGCGGATATAATTTGCAGAAAAACTCAAAACACATATTTTATGTACGGTAACTTTGTTTCGAAAATCGTGCCATTGATGAGATAATGTAGAAAAATGTAGTCGGGCCGGAGAATCCACAGATGACAATATCACGCATGAGCATTTCACGCTGGATATGAAAGGTTAGAAACACCCACTCACGGAATATGAAACAGTTGTGGCTTTTATACTGCAACAATGGTTCCAGGAATGCGCTTCAATGTTACGTTACAGTATATCGCCCGTCTTGTTTAAGGGTTGTATACAGTCACAGACAGTGAAATTGGATTTCACAAGTTCAATCTTACATAAAATAATTGCAATACGTTTGAGAATTGATTCATAAATTCAACAAAAAAGGAAGGCCATTTCTGGAGGTCAAGTATGTCCGTGAGCACGTGTGGCTGTTAAATTCTACAGGGTATACTTCCATTAAACTTCGCCTTGAAATTAAAGTATTCAGCATTACAACAAAACCCAGACATTAATGAACTTAAACTTTAAAAAAAAAGGTCCCTGATAATTTTGTATACCGCATTATGGGTAGAAAATTTTAACCTTGTTTTCAAATACCTAGGTACAAAATGCTCAGAGCAGCATCATCAATACTGGCGGAGATTTATTTTGTAAAGCCAAAAAGGAATTTTGACGTTTTGCTGACCAGCATCTCAGTATATTTATCTCAGTAATTAACCAAATTGATGCACAAAATTTTTGTTTTACAATAAGTTACAATATTTTCATGCCTCTATATGTTTCGAGCACATGTGCTCATCATCAGGAGGTCAAAATTGCATTACACAGCCTCTGGTATCATCACACTTATAGGTGTGATGATACCAGAGGCACATGTACTCGAAACATGTAGAGGCATGAACTAAACTTATTGTAAAACAAAAATTTGGTGCATCAGGTTAGTTAATTACTGAGATAAAACCAAAAAGGAATGTGTATTTCAATACACAGTTCATTGCCGATATTAATTTCATGGATATTGATTGCCTTCAGACCTATCGTACTAGACTGTGTTTCCATATGAGAATTGTCGACTATAAATCCAGGCATCGGGTATATAACAATGGCTTCAAATTGTATAATAGAAAACGTTATTTTTAAATTGTTATAGACAATAAACTTCATGTTCATTGTATAGAGCACAGAATTCTAGGTAGACCTCAGTACACACTTTGTAAGTCACACAAATTCTGCCAGAAATCCGACATCGACGAACTGGCTAGAATGTGCAGCTCAGAAATATAACACCGTCGGCATGGGCTTACCACAAGCACGGCGTAATAGAATATTAAAAATCCCGTCTAAAAACTTTACTAATTCAGAAAGCCAATATCAAAACACACTGAATACAGAACTGTTTATGTTCACGTGAAGCAGGACAATGATATCGGAAATTTATAGCCTCGATTCTGAATATGCAAGCGACGATCGGCTGTAGACCAACGCTTTAGCCCGCGCGGCCAATGGGATCGATTTTTCTGGCATTTGGTAGACACAAAATACAATTCGGGACTCAGTTTTGTAACGCCACTGTGCGATAGCTCGAAATTTTTTTCATCAGTTGTGTACACAAGGCCGAATTCGGCCTATAAAAAATGAATCTGGAGTGAGAATTTACAGTGTACTAAAGTACGGGCTGTAAGAAGGTCGAATGTCCGAAAGTCGAGGACCGCCTGTATCGGAAATATCCGGCCTATTCTGAATATGGAAGGAAAATAGAGACGGCTACTTAAACAGAGGTTTCCAATTTGAGTAACAAAAAGCAAATACCTACGTGCTTTTAGTAGGCATAGAGTCAGCCTCCAAAAAAACAGTTCTTTTGTCCTCACAGACGTACTTAAAGTGAGCGGACAGAACAAACATACCGTACGAATATAAACAAAGTATCTAAAGTGTTATCAATGATTGTACATTGGCGTGGGAGATCAAACAGAATGGACCGCAGGTATGGAAGTCGACACATACATAAAAATTTTGTTATTTATTCAGATATCTAAATAACAGGCTTTAATGTTACGATGGTCCCATAACATGAGTAATTAGGTAACAATACGTACACCTACAATAATTAGGTAACAATAACCTACAGTAATTAGGTAACAATACACCTACAGTAATTAGGTAACAATAACCTACAGTAATTAGGTAACAATAACCTACAGTAATTAGGTAACAATAACCTAGAGTAATTAGGTAACAATAACCTACAGTAATTAGGTAACAATAACCTACAGTAATTAGGTAACAATAACCTACAGTAATTAGGTAACAATACACCTACAGTAATTAGGTAACAATACATCTACAGTAATTAGGTAACAATAAACCTACAGTAATTGGGTAACAATACACCTACAGTAATTGGTAACAATAACCTACAGTAATTAGGTAACAATAACCTACAGTAATTAGGTAACAATAACCTACAGTAGTTAGTTAAAAATAACCTACAATAATTAGGTAAAAATACACCTACAGTAATTAGGTAACAATAACCTACAGTAATTAGATAACAATAACCTACAGTAATTAGTTAAAAATACACCTACAATAATTAGGTAACAATACACCTACAGTAATTAGGTAACAATACACCTACACCTGCCCGGGTAGGAGTTTGTGTTTGAAGGTCATAAAAAAGAAAACAATGTCAATACAAACTTTCATTAGCTGCAGGTGATAATCTAAAGGCAGCAAGTTATTTACAGTGTACAGACTTAGCATTTACAGTATATTTAAACATTCGCGACATCACGAAGTTCTTCAACAGAAATTGTAAACTTTAATTACGGCCGTATTTATTCTCACAACAGGACGTTTCAGGCTGTAAGCTTTCAGCCGGCAGCGTGGAGTTTCAAAACGAGACGTGTCAACCCAAGATGAAAGACCATTTAATTTATGTTTGATATCAGTGTTGTAGTGTGGCGTTACAGCAGTTGCACCACAGCACAACGCAGCGTGTTCTAAATTTTTCACCCCCAGGATGGCCCTTAATTTTACAAGTCAGAAGCCACTTAATAATCCGAATCTCCACAGTTTTTGTCTGACTGCTGCAGTTAGTACTACACACACTTCCCAGAAATACATTCACGATTAAGTTTTTGAGATGTCATATTTCCATTTTACATCCACCTTTGGCACAGCTAATCAGAATTTAAAGTTTAGCTTAAGACAGAGTGCTAAACCAAACACTAAAGACTGTGTCAACTAACCATTCAGGCTCCAGTAATTTTGATTTTCAATTCTGCGGTGTAGCAGAAAAGTATGGTAGCTGTACAAAAGCCCTAGACGCGTTCTCTCGCACTTTGGCATTCATGTACTTACTGCACTACGTGAGACTAAATTCAGACATAAAGGGATTATATTCATCAAATAAGAGAATTACTGTAAACTTTCGTACTGAAAAATTAATAGTTGATAAACTTAACAAGTGGAAGCATGCACACTTGCAACATTACATAACCAGTGCCTTACAAGAGCGAGGCACGAAGCTGTATACTTATGAGAATTACTACCGTCTTTCACGGCGTCAGACGTCGCGAATGTCTCCCTCCCTTAACTCACCAATCTGTGAAATTAGCTGTTCTTGCGCTGGACGGTGCTTACTACCTGTCCTGGATGCGTTAACGACGATAAGCCTTCTGCATATATCACACCCTAGTTGAGGTTATGGGTTGGTTGACAATTGGGCGCCAGCAAACACTGCACTTCACAGGGCACGTAGACATTAACGGAAATGTTTACTGCAGGTGACGGAATTTGCAGGTGCGGTTAAGTTTTTCTACACAGTCTCCGCAGGTCTTGTCGTCAAGGAATGTTAACGTGTGCTAAGTAAACGGGTTGCCCTTCGAGACCTCTATGCTGAACCCAGAAATCAAACAATACCTTAATTTCTTTCTTGATTTTTTTACCATGAAATACAATATTTTAATCATCAGCACAGTTCACTGCCGAAAGTTTATCCTGAACTTGGCACTTTGAAAAAATAAGATCTGGTTTTCACAAAGGCATAATGAGATATATAAGCCTATATAATTGTGACGAATCGCAGTCTGGTATGCATACAATCACTTTCCGCTATCACGTCCTACACTTTTTCTCGTGGTACTCTCTAATTATACAAGGGTTATCCAAAAAAATAAGTTTCGTTTGCGAATATTGCCTCTGCAGCGCTGCGGTCACGGTGGTGCGCATGGGTACTGAGTTTGTTGATTCTGTGGCAAGGCACGGACGGAATTTGCAGACATTCGAACAGTGTTTACGCATCGTGCAGTGTGTTTATAATGTTTAAGAAAATTGAGAATCCCGCCGCATGTGAAATGCGGTCTGTAGTCCGTTTCTTGAATGCAAAGAACATAATACCGGCTGAAATTCATCGTCAACTTTGTGACGTGTGTGGAGAACATGCTATGAGTAGTTCAATGGTACGGAGATGGGTGCGACTGTTTAATGAAGGACGCGAAAATGTGCATGATGATAAGCGGAGCGGCCGACCGTCTGTGGTGAATGAAGATTTGGTGCGTGCAGTTGAAGAGAAGATTAGGGAGAACAGATTATTCACCATTACGCCACTTTCCCTACATTTTCCTCAACTTTCACGGTCACTTCTTCATAAAATTGTGTCTGAGGTCAAAGAAGCCGTTACCACTTGCTTTGCATCGCAGGCGGCATCATTCTACGATGAAGGGATACAAAAACTGGTTCAACGCTATGACAAGTGCCTCAACAATGGTGGAAACTATGTCGAAAAGTAGTGTACGGTATGTACATCAAATGGCAATATACA
>Ga0136643_10014873_pt1 | contig 11694 bp, 5 predicted proteins | sample TergutLab28metaG_FD_96883 | JGI IMG/M metagenome (GOLD analysis project Ga0136643, IMG submission 96883) | Labiotermes labralis P1 segment gut microbial communities from Petit-Saut dam, French Guiana - Lab288 P1 (version 3) (version 3) | ecosystem: Host-associated > Arthropoda: Insects >...
ACAACTTAATCACTGAGGTGTATTTAATGACTGTGATGGAAACAACTACATGTTTCGGCCTGTGTTGGCCATCATCAGGTTGTCTAGGGAACTTAAGGGCTAGCTATATGCATGCGCGCGCGCCCTTAAGTTCCCTAGACAACCTGATGATGGCCAACACAGGCCGAAACACGTAGTTGTTTCCATCACAGTCATTAAATACACCTCAGTGATTAAGTTGTGTTTGACTACATACCTTCTCCTAGTTTCACACACACAACGGGGATGACACACTTCCTAGACTATTTATAAGTATTTGATATTGTGTATTTCTTGGTTTAATAAACGAGCACTTTGTTATGGTTGTTTTTGGAATGTGGGTGACGTGAAGATTTGTTGTAAACTGAAAAAAAAAGAACGTAAAAATAATAAAGAATTTTGCATTGTACAGTTTCAAAACGTTGAACTGGATCTTCACTCAATTTCGACATCACTTAGATCAAAATTCGTGGCAGAACTACATCTACATTTCTTCTAGGTTTGCCTCCGGAATCAGCTTCGAATTTCAGTCTTGTGGCCTTTTGTATTTTAAAGAAGACTATCATGATGTTAACGAAGTTTTTTTACAAGCAAAATGCCTTGAAAGCGATTCTGTTGCTATTATTCTTTAGACTCCGTTAGTTAAACTGACTTAATGCCTCAACCACAAGATGTGAGGTTACACTTATCAACCAGGCACGATTCCCTTTTTGGAACTGTTACTGACGTCTTACCGGAGAGTGGAAATGAATACTGTAAGCCTAATTACAAATCTTGCAAAGAAAATGTAATCGGCAATAATTTTCAAAATAATGGGTTTCCAGAATTACGGAGAGTTTTAACTGTTACAAAAACTGCTCGCAGTTAACATGATAAATTCTATTATTACAAAATGATTTTTTTTTCCTTTTTGAAAACGTAATCACAGAGCCATAATTTACTGCAAACGTTTAATATTTTTGCGTCGCACATTGATTTCTGCCTATCACTGCAAGCGCACAGCTGTGGCACTGAAACACTCGGACAGCGGTTTCGAATCCAATTTAGGGCACAGTTATGTGCCCAGGCTCTTTGTGCTTCTTATTCTGAAATTTGAGAGGTATCTTGCAATATGATGATTCTCCACCTAATCGGGGTATAAAATGTCTAAAACAAGTCTATATTTCAGAAGTTATTTATGAATTGAAGCAGCTAAGAAATTCTGATAGTAAGATACGAGGAGGAGGAGGAAGAAGAAGAAGAACTTTAATATCTTTTTGGAACTGCTCGGTAGAAGGATAGTGTGTCAGGAGGCCTGGTCTGCTTGTGAGATGAGTATTGTGGCAGATCGTCTGAAATGTTCGGGAGATGTATAGTGTGACAGGACGTTCGAACTGCCCTGGAGATGGTCGACGTGCCGGGACCTCTAATTGACTGGAGAGGTGATTATTATGACAGGACTTTTGACTTTACCGGGAGGTTCACAAAATATGACATGAGTGTCATGCCACAGAAAGTCGCATTTGCACACTTTTAATTTCTATCTATTATTAATGCGAGTAATTCTGTCGTGCGTTTTACCGAGATGGGAACGTCGCTGTTGGCACTAAGTGTAGAGTTGCAAAATTGTTATTGGTGCATAAAAAAAATGAAACTGTGTTTAGAATATTTTTGTTGCTGTCTGCAGTGTGAACATAACGGCTGCGAGAAATGTTTGTTTGTCTTTCAATCTGAAGACAATACGTAATGAAGAGTTCTGAAATAGTGCACTGCGGTAAGACATTAGCGTATCTATAATTATATTTTAAACGTCTTCTTATAATTAAACTTTAATAAGTCAGACCAATAAATACACTCTATCTTGGAAAAATCCCCAATAATATATATTATAACAAAATTGCCACTTGATTCGGCTTGATAGAGGCCATTTTCAAGGAGATGCATCAGCTGCAGAGAGAAACGAACATAACCGCACACATGGGCACAGTTATGCAAATACACTCTCTTTGCTTAGAATCTTACTACTTGTAACTCCCACCTATACAGAGCTGACGACCTATAGTTTACAGCATGTATTTTTAACGGTGTTTCAACTACAGATATATGAATGTACACATTTTAATTAAATTTAATATATATATATATATAGAGAGAGAGAGAGGGGGGGGCGGGAGAGATAGTAGAACCCCAATTATTCGGATCGGCTTGGCCCTTCGGGTAAATTTATCGCGAATTCTACAAAACTAAATTACCTTGAAATTACCGGTTATCTGATCAAGTACAGTACAGAGTTATGACTTCTAGAACTTCAAAACAGACAGTTTCGAATGGTTTAGTCGCACGTACATACTGTAAATGGCAACAGTCGCACTTCAATCTACTAATATAGTCTATTTTCAAATAAGAAAAATCCAATTATCCGGATTTTCTACATATCTGGATGGCTCGCCGTCCCAATTAATCCGCACAAGTGGAGCTGTAATGTAATTTAATTCTGATATATTATTTCTAATTATTTAAAATGTTTAAACACGGAAATAGGAAAATATATTCAGCACGCTTCTACTCACAGATAACGAAATCGCATATATTTTAAATTTTTTTAATGGTCAAGCTCACCCTAGAACAGGCCGTAAGGCTCAGAGGGGGAGCAGAGGAATAGCTACACTCTTTCTTTGATCTCGGCGCTAGATGAGGTGTGTGGTCAACGCCACGCCCCGACCGATTTACCCACGTGAAAGAACCGGTACCCATTGAATTGGAGACTGGGTTGGCCCCAGGGTCGATCCGGACGGGTGCGGAAAACCTCGCCCCCGCCGGAGTTTGATCTCCGGACCGTCTAGCCCGTAATGAATCGCTATATCGGCCAAATTATATTAATTCGATATTTAAAATTTCTTAAATCCACATTGTAGTATCATTTTTCACTGTATTTACGTACTTGTATTTCATTTTTTTGTACGCTTCTGTTTACAGTTCACACGACTTCTTGAAATGGCAATGTCTGAGCCGAAATATGTCGGAGTTTTTATATAATATAGACTATTAGGGATTTTCCTCAGGTGCAGTGTTTGTTGTTGTGATTTTTTACAGTCTGAATTATAAATACACGGTAAAATGCGGCACTAAAACTGAGTTTTTTTTGTATTGACAGTTATAATTATGACAATAATGTAGCAACATACAAATCTGTACTAATGGAATTTATTGTGCTTGAAATCCTTATATACTGGAGACTTTGAAGGAAATTGAGTGTCAAAATTTTTCTTCACAGCTTCTTGTTTCGAAGTGAAATTTCCGATACCGCTAAAACAGAAGACGTGTACAGCCATGTATGAAACGTGTGAGGTAAACAACGCCTGCTGACTTCGCACTGTGCATGTCTACTGACTGTGAAAAGAAATGCAGTGTTGTCATCCTTGTGGAAGAGATAAATATAGCTTATTTCCAAGTTTCAAGGTAGGTTCCTTTCGTGTCTCTCTCTCTTTTTTTTTTTCTTCCTGTAAAAAGTTACACAACCTTCAAGCTGGGCCATATGTCGGGGTTTGAAGTAAAATTCTGTTACATGTAACACAGAACAAAGAGTCAATTGTCTCAAGTATTGTACCCTTCTAAGACTAAAGTTTCTGTAAATTATATATACAATTAATTTTCTACCTCACAGAGAACACAGTCTGTGTATTTAGAAAGACCCGTCAATTAATTATATTTTGAAAAATGTTAGGATTTTATTCTGAGATGAGTCACGCACTTTGTCGTCAAGAACAGTATTTTAATATTAAAGTAGGTGTTTCTTCCACTCTGCATTTGTGCTATTATTTAGCGTTTTCAGAAGTTCGTACTTCTGTCCGCAATAGAAGAATAATTATGAAGACCGGAGACAGATGCAAATCGTAAACAGCTCATTTGGAAACTATTCAATTTCGAATCCTCCTTTTCTGCTCTAGTTAAATTTTCTTTATAATACATGTAAATCTTTAGTAAAACAAATAAAACGATAACGGAAAATTAAGAAAAACAATTCATCAAAACTAACTAGTTTGTGTTACTTGCAAAGTGCGAATCATACGGTTATGCGTCATCTACAGACATGCATTCTTTGTACCATTACAGTAAAACGTATTGGAATTCTTGTTAACTAGCGAACGGCGCCAAGTTTCGAATCACGATGTTCATTAACAAGGCCGATAGCTGGTACGTAATGTATCGCGATTTACACATTACAATGATTTGGACATCAGCATGTTACTCCTTACTTCCTACCACATGCTTGATGTCAGACTTCCGTCGCGGTGTAAAAGAGATCTTTGTTCTTCTGGGATGTTACGTAGTGTAGACCCACTAACCCTACTGGCTAGAATCGCGTTCTCTGCAAACCATTCGCTGCTCACACCATTCCCTATAAAACTTCTTACCCAAATATTCCTGGCATTCTGCTGGACTATTTGACCTTTGAAGATGTGACAGTTTTTCCCGAAACGTCGGTAACTGACTACCAATCTACACTGTCTAATGTCCCAGTAGAACGAAGATCTTACTTCCTACAACTTCTTGTTAGGTTGTTGAACCTACTGTACATTTTAATATAAAAACTGTAATATACACTATGGTGCAGTTTTTACTTCTCTTCGATAGTTTATATTATAAAATTTATAAATTTTAACTGGTAGTCTACAGCACAAGAACTGAAATTCCGGCAACACGGTCCTGAGAACCACAAATCTCACGATTGTAATTCATTTCGTTTACTTTTTTCTGGCCTTTATTCGTGATTATTGTCATTATTATTATTATATATAATATATTATATATATTATATGCATATACACACACAAGGGTGGACACATTTAAAAAAAATAATGCAGATTCGTGGAAATTGTAGAAACCAGAGCGGTGCAATCAAGTACGTTCCTATATACACATATACTCCTTTTTTTTTTATGAATTTGAGGTTGTACGAGTGTCGTTTATTTGACTGACGACCCCAAAGATGGTTATTGGTAAAATCTAAAGAAAAACTTCGAATCACCAATCCGTCATCATTTTCAAGATGTGCATCTCATTCCTCTTCGTCTTCAAACATTATATTCTTTGGATCTCTTCGGCCTCATCTTATCCATCGCCTTATAGGTTTGCATAGTTCTATTTTATTTGCATTTTCCTTTCTGCGCCCAGTCTGCATTCATACTCTTTACATGTCTTCTGATTAGTAGTAACCTCTTGGCCTATAATAAGGACCTAAGCTTCTCAAATATTTCAGGGACATGTCAGGTTAACTACAATTTATTGACGAACATTCCACTAGACTGCGAATGATTTCAAATGCAGTCAAATGATGTGGGGCACGCCACTGATCACCCAGCTTCAACGTGCCACAGGCAGATCACACACACACACACACACACACACACACACATATATATATATATATATATATATATATATGATCTTGACGCTAGACCTAGCATAACGAACAAGTTGGTGCGTACCGTGTGATTGGTGGTTACAGGATCACGATAAAAAAACAAGTTTGCCAAAACACAGTGGAGCCGTTTTATTACTCGCGCGAAAAAGAGCGCGACAGAGGCCGGCGAGTCTATTCCATGACCAGTCCCAATACGGAGCGGTAGGCAGAGCTTTCGTCACAGTAGTCCTATGTACGTTCGGGGTTATGATTCGTTAATTTCACAAGAGTTGTTAGTTCTCCTGCATAGTTCAGTGTAGTGACTGCGGTTTGTTGCTTCAGTTGTGCACGAATCGCATAACAGACAAAACTGTGCATGTGGAAGACAAACTGTAACATTTCTTCTAGCTGGAGTGAATTTATCTCGTACCAATATTCTGTATGGAAGAAAATCAAGCTTTTTCAGTGTCACTAAGTGCTAAATGTTTTTGTGAAGGTGAGTAATGAAGTATTTTGTGTAATTTCATAAGGGCATGCCTCTTGTACTGGTGAAACGAAGGCCAGAAACTGACAATAAATTTGTGATATGGATATGAAGACCAGGGACACAATAATACAGAAGTGAAAAATATTATGAGGAGATTCATAATTTACACCTACTTTTACGTACTTAGTTATTTGTTTGTTATTATATTTATAGCTGTCAGCAATCTGGTCTGCACAGTACTGTATGGAATTACAGGACGATAACGGTTACTGAGTCGGTACATTAGCGGAAGTGTCCTAGGCCTAACTTACGGGCTATCCGGTATTTATGTGGTGGAATTCAGGGAAACTACATAAAACTGGCTCATAATCGGTTCACCGGTCGAGATAAGAAGAGCGGGCCTTCCATATTCAAGTACTATGCGTTCCAGATTGAGTCAGTGTGGTTTTTTTTTTGTAAGTTATGCTGTTGTCTTATTATTACTGGGGTTATTAAGGGAAGAAGAACCTAGGTACAGGACTTGTGTAAAACATGGAGGAAACAGAAAATTGGCGTACTAACAAATCTTAATTTTGTCACCTGGATTTGGTTTCTCCTGGGGGCAGATAGGAGGCTATTGTTGAAATTGACGTATGTAAGTGAATGTAAACTTATATGAAGTTGGTGATAGGGACTAATACCATTCTGAGGTATGTCAAACAAAACTTCTATCCTTCCGTAGAAAACAACTTTGTTTTCTTTTTTTTTAACATAGCTACATGTTTCGGTCGATGACGACCGTCAGTGGGCTACCAACACAAAATCTCAAAATAAAGTAAAATACAATTCAAGTATGTTCACTCTATGGGATTCAATGACTTTACAATAGTTATTGCAACACAAGTTGTATAATATTGTTGAACGTGGTAAAGATTAGTTGTAGATTGCTGGTGGTTGTAAGTCTTCTAATATATACATGGGTAGAAATTAAAATATTACGTTGCAAGTTAAAAATTATGTAAGTAAAATGTATATATAAAATTGGTGTCAAGACGTCGGGTAGGTGATTTGAAAATAGATGGTATATTTTTATCACGCCGGCGCAGCAAGGTAGAGTGTATGAGGACGGAAAGACATTTTAGTTTCCGTCATGTATCTGTTTTGTACCTTCAACAGACACGACGGAATGTCCTCCATTAAATTAGTTCTCACCTATGTTTAAGAAATCGGTATCCGTGTATGAGTTATTGCTGGTCCGTGTGCTCACAATTTACATGTAGTGTACATTGAACAGTATGCACTACAGGTAACTTGTTTTAAATTCTATGGAAAGATGGCCTGATTACTCGTATTGTCTAAAGACAAAAACTTGTCGCCAAAAAAAATTTTTGTGTTGGACTGAAACAAATAATTTTATTATTGTCTTTCAAATTATTTACAATTCGCAATATGATTAAACAGAAGGAGACTCAAACTGCTTGTAGACGGAAAACTGTGCTATAAATGTGGGAACAAGTGTATTCATAACACGTTTAATCTTAAGGATGGAGTGAAAGGTCAAGCGCCTTTTCCTTTTTTCGTGTGCCGCTGTAAATATTCATGTCACGGATTCTCATCTTGTCTCATGAATGATTCCCGCAGTTTGATGAAATTCTAACCTAGCTCCATGCAAACGGATGAAATAAATCCGGAACCTAGCCACTAATCCTTTCATATATGTTCCTGAATATAAGCAATGCATTCCTCCAAGTGAACGAGCGTTCATTCCTGGGCTTTTGCGTCTACACAGAAGCTGGCACATATTATAATATATCGAAAAGTTAGAGTTACTGTGCGTAAACAAGTGGCAATGAAAACATAAGGTAAGTGGCAGTAGGAAATCGCCTTCCATCCTTAAATTCGGTATGGGATTGAAGTAAGTGCTCAGCTTCACGCTTCTACTGTTTCGGGCCATAGTAACGGGCACCCGTTATTCAGTGCATAGAGCACTTGTTGGGACCCAACGCCGCACTGGTTGCAGGGAAGTTAACACTTCCTCAAAATAATCTTACAACTATCCGAAATATTTCGTAACGATGATGCAGTCGAGAATGAGAGAGGCAAACATACAGAAATTGTATTCGGATGAAGGGAAGACACCAAATCAGAGACCTAGACATAAATGGGGAACATTTTTAAAAAGAACCTTTCTGAAGTGGTTTGTCACGACGTGGATTGGGTTTATTTGGAACAGTACAGAGACAAGGAAAAAGCGCTTGATTTTTGGCTGCTACACCAGCTATTTAGATTTTTATCAGCACTCAGTTTTATTAATTTCAGTTCCAGACGTTTAAAAATGTGAAGTTTAGGCTCCTCATATACAATTAACAATTCTATGTGAGTTTCTGCTGGTGTCAAACACCTTGTTAATAGACTTGACGTTATAAACCTCAGCAGTTCTCATGCACTTTAGTCTGATGTTAAAGTAACCGAACTGAAACCCACGTAGCACACAGAAGCAAATTTACAGGCCAGCCTACAGTGCTTTAAAAATCCTTTCGCTTGATACGGGCCTCACGACTGAGTAGTTAGTTGTCATTAGGGACGACGCGAACTGAAACTTGAAACCTCCTCCTAGAGGCCATGATTTTCGTGGTTTTCCTGCAGACAGCTGGGAAAATAACTGTAAATCACTTACATTCTTTTCTCTTCATAAGATGAAAAGGAAATGAAGAAGAACGATGATGCAGATAATATTGCGCCTGTGCCTGTATTGCACCCTTCGAAGACAAAAAGCAGCTTGATGGTAAAGCCATTCTGGAACCTTTTACATAAGCAATATGAGGTCTGTTTCAGTCTGAGTCCACACAACCCCAGAAATATTGTCCACTCTGTCTATCAGATAGAAGGTGCTCCGTCAAGATCTTTTGCAGCGTGACAGGAGGTCGCTTGTGAGCACAGGACGGCTAGGAGAGTTAGAACCTTCTATTTTCACTCATGTGACTACGCCCGTCTGGTATTTTAAACTTTTTCATGAACATTTTATGTTTTTAAATATCTGAAGTGCACCAAAATCCTTCGGTGAAGTAGTACAGGATTTCACCAGTACACCTTGCTACATATCTTGCAACCATGCGAAGAGCCTGCTTAACAAGGAAAACGAGTTCATTTAGACAGAAGCTGGCCCTCACCTGTCCTGCGTATCATGAATGAAATGCAGGTGCGGTGTGAACAAAATTTAAGTTGTCCTAACCAGGGACTCGGTTCTGCATGGGCAACACCTGTCACCTACCAGAGCGGGCGTCAGTGTTTTGTCCGTTAGTCTAAACATCAGGCCTCAATATTATGATGAAGGTTGGCATTTGCTGCCTATAACTTGAGGCTTAGACGAGTAGCTGAAAGAGCCTGTTCAAGACGAAGTAACGAAAATATTAGAAAGGAATGATTTAGGAACGTAAAGGTGAGATGAAATGACTGCAGAGTGGACACTAGACTTTCATTTCCTGACGTGACCATCAAATCGGCTCTGTGGCCTATAGAGAAGGAAGGAAGAAGGAAAGAAAGAAAGAAAGATGGTTATGTGAATGTATAGGTGGACTGATAATCATGAATCTCCTCTCCCGAATTAACTTGACTCTCCTTATGATTTTTTACATTGGGTCCATACAAACCAAATAATACAAATCAAAGTTTATGCCTATTTGAAACTTCAAAACAGCTTAACTTAATTCATTTCATTTATTCTACATGAAACATAAGCATTGTATCTGCGATAGCTAGTTTTCTTGAATTTTTTGGATCATTTTCCCCCAGTCACACATTTTTTACAATATCATGTTTCGATTGTGGGAACCTGTCATGCGAAAACAGGTACACCACGTGCATATGAGGTTTACATTATAGCTGGACGGCTTTAACAGACACATCTGCTCAAATTGAGAATATATGGACCTCCAGGTAATGTAGAAGTAAAGGAAATTACGTAAGGAAGATCTTGTTATTTCCTATACGTCCGATAGGGTTGTATGCTTTATTAAACAAAAAAAAAAAGATAAAGCAGAGAAGGTATGTATCATTTGGATTGACGTGACTCATGGGAAGAGACCTGGGTGTGGATGTGAACTAGCCAGACTAAATCAAAATAATATCTAGGTCTAAGAGCGAGGTCTTGAGTGTGATGAACCTTGTGGTGACGTAACGTCAAGGACTCTCTTGTATCTGAATGCACGTATTATCTGCTAAAAACAACATTGAGTAGTGAAGATATTTCATTCGCTATTTCTTTGGGTCTAGGGCTTCATTTTACAGAGGCATCTACCAAAATACTCGATGTTTGAGATTCATTTGAAATAAATAGCTATTTGAGAGGTAATCTTTGATAGGAGACGCACGATAGACCACAATAAGTCGTTTTTCGAGTCTGATCAACTATCAACAATCGTTTCAGTCAGTCAATCAATGCATTATCCAATCAAATAATCAATCAATGGATATTTGAGAGGTGTCACGCAATTAAAAACGGAATCACAGACGTAAAACGAATTTTTAAAGTACAAAAATTAAATCAATATCTGTCGAAACTCAACTGAATTTTGTTTATGTGTAGAGAAGAAAACCAACTAGATACTACTGCATGATTTATTGCACTTATAATCTGCTCAACATGTTTCGGGCACTTATATGCCCATCATCAGGAGCTCGAGACTATGCTTGTCTTATTACCGCGTATGGTGTGTAATGCTTTGGTAGCTGGTGGTCGGCGGTCAGGTGCAGGACAGCAGGCTATGCGTCCGGGATGGGGGAAGCTGTTCGAGCAGCTTGTTCTGATTAAAATAAAGACGGATGAACCAGGTTGTGGAGCAGCACGCGAATATTATTTTAGCAGCCTGTCGCGTTGCAGGCACGTGGCTGATAGAAAAATAAGAACGTGAGAGAGGCCACAACTCTTTCCAACTGGTCGTTTATAATCCTAAGCGCTGTGTAATTTCTGAATTTTAGAAGATATTCTTAAGGGAAACGAGAAATAATTCGTGTTAATATTTAGGACAAAGTGAAGGTGAAAGCATTTGTGCTGTATTTCCAAATTTAAAAGAGAAATTCTGTTGCAGCGTTTTAAGTTGCAGTAGGTTTAAATAGCGCTTTTTGTACTGTTCATGAATTGCAGGACCTTGTGTTTTAGGTAGACCTTGATCTACAAAGAAATATAATATTAAAAAATAAAGAACCCAGCTACAAAAGGCAAGTATCTTTGACAAAAGTGCTTCAGTCGATGATGTCGGTCGCACTGCGTGAAGGATCGTGGCTGTGCCAACATCACGCAACGTGAAATGGGCCGAAAACTATGTTGTTTGGCGTTCTCTGTGGTGTTGTTCTGGTTGCTGCTTATGTTGGTTATTACATATAGAGGCAAGCTGTTGATAAGGTTCTTATTACTGACAAAAATGTTAATTATTCTTCGACTATTCTGAACAAATTACCATTAAGCACCGCTCCATATTCCAGAGGAATCTAGACTTAATTATTTATTCTTTGTATAAAGTTCATACAACAACAAATACACTCTTTATTAAGCTTGATAAAGTTTTAAAATTTACATTAAAAGTCACTTTGACTTGCTCCTACATGTTTCGGTCTACGACCATCATCAGGGAGCTTAGATACTAGCTAAAGTTATATTTAGTTTAAAATTCGGTAAACAAAAAATTACGTCGTTGTATGTTATGCGGTGGTGTGGCAGCATGTCATAGGTGTGGTGTGTGTACTGTGGTGTGGCAGCATGTCATAGGTATGGTGTGTGTACTGTGGTGTGGCAGCATGTCATAGGTATGGTGTGTGTACTGTGGTGTGG
>Ga0136643_10014874_pt1 | contig 11693 bp, 6 predicted proteins | sample TergutLab28metaG_FD_96883 | JGI IMG/M metagenome (GOLD analysis project Ga0136643, IMG submission 96883) | Labiotermes labralis P1 segment gut microbial communities from Petit-Saut dam, French Guiana - Lab288 P1 (version 3) (version 3) | ecosystem: Host-associated > Arthropoda: Insects >...
CAGTTCTGTGTGTCTTCTTGTGCGTGTGGCTATGGTGGATAAAAACAAGGCTGTCGTTTGCTGTTTGCTAGCCACATCGGCCATAATGTTATCCGAAAAGAAGAAAATAAAGCGTAAAATGTGGAGTAAGAAATGGTATTTGAAAGGGAATATTTCATGTGACGCTCATCTGCTGAATGGATTGCTAGAAGGTTGAGTGCCTTGAGATGATGCCATCGTGGTGTCGCGAGGTAAACTGAGGAAAATGTGGGATTCCCTGAGTGAACTGCGCAGTTCTCTGTGTGTGAAAGACGACTGGAAAGGACAGTTCTGAGGCCTGCAATATTGCACGTCAAAATTTCGCACTTTACTCAGTTTTTCCGTCAGGTATAACGTCACACAGTAAAATCGCTCAGTTTAACTGAGAGTGTATAGCGTCCTTAAGTTACAGCGATCGGTTTCAGCTTTGAAATCACTGGTGCTATAAATGACATTTACAATATTTCTCCTGTATCTCTGTTGGCAGTTCAAGTGGCTTGTGACAATTAATAAAGCGATATTATATTTTAAATATTTCAATTGTCTGGGAAGCAATGTGTATCACGCCTCTATCCTGTGATAAGTTCCTTCGAAGCACTAGTACCATTTTACCAAACTATAAAATGCCACAATTCTGAAATTATCTTAATATTTATCGCCATGTAAACACAATTCTCGCAAGCTGTGTCAAAAGTTTGCAAATCTGTTAACACCCCAACAAAATGATTAAAACACTCCATATCAAGCTAATGTACGAGCAAACAATCAAACCAACTACCTCAAGCTAATACGCTTGTAATTAAATTCGTTCGAATGTCGGTCTGCATACCGAACATCCTAAGGCTTTCCACTGATTTCCATACTTCTGACCAAGCAAGCTGCTTCCTTCAAGTTCTTTCCAATTCCCTTTTCAATTACCGTCCATCCCTTTAATGACATGAAATATGAAAAATTAAATAAAATAATTCATTCATTCATTCACTCAATCATTTACCAACTTGCTGTCAATAACGCTCGGAAGTTCAACTCAGTTAACACCACAACCCGCAACCAATTCCAACCACATTGAGACGTCACAAAATACTTCCCCTACCTAGCTACTTACTTACTTACTTACTCCATGGTGCAGAGTCCTTCTTGAACAGCTAACTAGTTTGCAGCTGGTCAAGAAATTCCCCGGATTTCACGGAACCCGAAGGTTCATTACCGCACTCACAAGCGTCCGCCACATACTTCCCCTACATTCAACCTAATATTCTCAGCCATCTCTTTCCCGATAGTGGTAAGATTCTAGATTTAGAACTTCAACAATAATGAATATTAGCATTAAAAGAACAACGTGAAACGGTAACAGAGACACTATGAGTTACAAAAGGGTAGGAAATTTCCTAATTAGAGTTTACATGGCCGACTAGCAGCTACTCCGAAACAGCCCTGCTTCAATAGTTACACGGAAAAGGAATGATGAAGCAAGCACTGCTCTGCTTTTATATGATCTTTCGGACCTGTTTTGTTGTATGCAGCACACCCCACTGCATTACAGTGATCTAGAAACACCGACCAGATATACGGCATATGAAACTGGACGGGCGTCTCCCTCAGCGACGCACATCGGCACGGTGTCTTACAGCACCTACACAAGTCGCCAGTCCACATGTTCTCTCTTTATCGTCGTACCAATATTTTTTCCTTATATAGAAGGTAACAATGGGACCTGGAGAGCTTCAGAAACTATTGGTGATGGAACGAGCGGGGCACTCTTCATGCACGGGAGAAATGAGAATATGTACAAAATTTTAACCTGGAAACTTCATCGAAAGACGCCATACGTAACAGTTACTTCTAGACGGGAAGATAATATTAAATGCGATCTCATCTTTTGTGGTATGTTTTGGAACTCCCACTATATCATAAACCGTGCAATGACAGACAGGGCGACCGCTAAGTAACGAACTCTAAAGGATTTGGAAGGAAACAATTGTAAATTATCAACAGAACCTACCAGAATTTGCTTGGAGGTAATGAGGAACCCCAGTAAAAACTCAGCCAGAATAGTTGACGACCAGGCCGAAATACGAAACGTGTACTTCTGAAATACAATCTTATAACTTCCCCGTTACATCAACCTGCTCATGAGAACGAGTCTTTAGGATCAGAAAAGTCATTGAGATGACTCAAATGCCTCAATATAGAATTCAATGGTAGCCAAAAGTGCGCCCTGTTTTGAACCTGAAGGTTCCATAAACGGTTCGGAATTCTGGAAATGCCGAGCGACCGCTGTAAGACAGTAATGACTGACAGCGACAGAACAGCGTGATAACTGCTGTCAGTTTATATCTTAAACGACGCATACCGTATTGGCAGTCTCTAAAACAGGCCTCTAACGATATGAAGCAGCAGGATTCTGCCAGCAAGAATGTTGTTATATGTTAAAAGTGCAGTTATTTAATAACAGAATACACACTGCATACAAAATGGAAGAGCAACATACGAAGACCAGACTCATAATCTTTGTGTGTTAAAACATATAAGGTAGAAAATTCTGCAGCCATATTCAAGTAGGTCAAGCTCCAAAATGCGGTATTGTTCCAACAGACCTAATGTAGGAAATATGACCTCGCCAACAACAGGGAGAAAGTTCGTATAAAATGGGGTTCGTTAAAGGTCAAGTCTGTCAGAGAGAACCACGACACGATGCTATCATTTCATATAACACAAACTCCTCTCTTCCAGATGAAATGTTGACGAAACCCGTCACCATCATGCGACAACAGACAGAAAATCCCGTCACACAATTGGTACAAGTTTGCCTGTGGGCACGAAAACTCTCCCAGTTAGTCCACAATTAAACTCTACGAAACAAAAGTGTTGGAGAATTATTCAGATGTTCCAGAAACTCCGTACCGAGACGGAACTCCTACGGTTCGCTATCAAAGCACACTTCCGGACGCTTTTCTGAGAAATTTCCACTCATTCTCACCGCAAAGTCAGCCCACATTTGAAGTGCCATTGGGATGCTTACTCCTCCGTCAGCTCTATTAGGAAGACCATGTGAAGGGGACGAGATAGGCGCGACATGTGGCATGAGTGTGTGCAGGCTTAGAAGCGCGTCGACATTGACGGCTAAGAGCGATTATCTAAGAATTATTAAAAAGTCTAAAATCGGCAAGGATTAGAATGAACAGAATGTGGGGGTCCCTAAACATGTACTAAAACTGCTAGGCCGTGAACCAGTACACATTAACGGGTACAAAATTAGATCAAATATGACACACTGCATAGGGGACCATTATCACGGACTTAATATCTCTAGAAATACGAGGACTACTGATCGTCAGTAGCGTAGATCCAAGATGGATTACAAGCGTTCCTCAATAAATATCGCAACGACTAAAGCACGCAATAGCACTGGGGAAAAGAGAAATGTAAAAAGAGTTCTGGTATGGAAATCTGAAGGAAGGAGACCTCTGAGAAGATCTAGCTGTAATGGTAGAATAATATTAAATTGAGTGTTAATATAAATAAGATCAGATGGCGTGTAAATTGCATTCTTCTGAATCTGATGTTTATTGGACGACGCATCCTTGTGATAACTGAAGAATAAAAAACCAACTAGATGCCACTTGTTATTTTATCGCACTTCTTATAGGCTCAACACGTTTCGGGCATTACTATGCCCATCATCAGGAGCTTGCGATTATGATGTTGATTACCACATTGGTCGTATCGTTCTTGGTTTGCTGTATGTTGGAGGTTAGGTGCAGTTATGCTGGAGTAGTGTCCGGGTTGCAGGCTTGAGCCTGCAACCCGGACATAGTAGTGGGCATGGTAATGCCCAAAACATATTGAGCCTATAAGAAGTACAATAAAATAACAAGTGGCATCTAGTTGGTTTTTTATTCTTCAGTGGATTCTTCTGGTTCAGGATAGGAACAACGGGTGGGCACTTGTGACCAAGGTAATAAACCTTTGGGTTGCATCAAATTATAATTTCTTTATTACCTGAGAACGAATTGGAGTCTCAAGAATGAGATGTGAATGTTTTATTTAAGGACGTCGTCAGCTGCAAACATTATACACCGCCGATGGTGAATTAGTGAATGGGAATGCAGCACTGGTGGAAAGAAGACAGTTGACAAGAGAATCAATTGGACAAAAGCCTCTCCCAGTGCCACTTTCTCCCACACACACTGCTCAAGACCTGTGCTCCGTTGAGACAGTTTATTCAAATACAAGCTTCTGTGCATTTTTCTAAGAACTGAGTTTTTTTTTACACAGCAGTGACAGTGGGTGACACAACGTATGTTTCGAAAAAGGCAGAAATCTAATGTACAGAGCCGGGACTAATCGAAATTCGTCGAAAGTAGTTGCCCAGAGCATTATAAGACCGAACAATAAACGTTTTTCCGCAGACAGAACAATTTTTTGCCAAAGAGTGTATGTGTTTTTTTTAAATATGCTCGTCACGTGCTATCGCTGCTGGTTTTATTTGTACGTTGAGTTCTCGTTCACAGGGCTTATTGTGGGCACTGTTTTGTGTCCTGAGATGCAAAGCTATAATATCACAGCCAGTATAACAATATCAATACGCGTGATTAATTTGGGCTTGATAAAAGTTAATTCTTTTTCTATGGCGCTTAAGCCGAAATCGGGCCAAGAGTGTCCTTTTTTGAAGTTTCTACATCAGCCACAGACGCACCCATTCCGTAGGACTCCTGCGAACCAGACATCAGCCCATCGCAGAGGCCGCTTCCTACACAACACACACAAAACAAACACAAGAGAAGAACACCAACGCCCTCTGCGGAATTCGAACCCGCTATCCCAGCAATCAAGCGGCTGCAGACCTACGCCTTAGGCCGAACGGCCACCAGGATCGGCAAATAAGAGTGCGTAACATTTAGAATTACAAAGTGCCAAAAGCATGTGTCGAAGTTCGCACAAGCAATAAACAGAAATTCATTTCCTGCCTCACAGAAAAACACCAACGAGTTAGTTGTTAAGAAAACTAACTCCCATGTTAGTAAGAATCGTACAAAATACGTGATACTCCAAAACTTCTTCGGAAAAATGAATGAGCTCTTTATTGATAAACAAAAGGTATATACATTCATAATTAAGTTTCGTACAGTTAAATTAAGTCTTGTACTGCCAGCAAGAAGAGGTGTAATAGGTAAACGACAAAAGTGGATTTAAAGACCACAGTGACACACGTCCATAATGTACACCAAAAGGACAATCCTCCATGCAAATGCAAGAGCAATACATAGACCACGCTAGGGCCGCTGCCTTCCAAAATACCTACTTTCCAATTCGCCAGTCACCCTGCCACCGGCAGTATACTGTATGAGACACTAACGGCGTCGTAAAAACAACCATAAAAGAACAGAGTGTCACGTATCGAAAATGGCAGTACGGAAAAATTTCAACTTCGTGACCACACCCTACATATAGTCACTTGCAATCATTTCTGAAACTCCTTTCCACAACATTTCTTTAATATTACAGGCATATGTTGCTTTGATACTAAAAAATCGCGAAGCTTTGTTTTACAAACGGACTGACAAAAAAGGGGGCCCTTTACAGAGCATGCACAGTTGTTTCTAATTGTACAATTACACAACACTTCATGGACAAATGCGTAAGTAATGGGCAAGGTGTGGTTTATCTGTCAGTGCAGATGAACGGCCCTCTATTCATCTGTAGGTGTACTGCAGAATTTAATTATAAATGCATGTAATAGAAATTACTAACTAATAGAATTTCAGTATACACTACTTTTTTCGTAAATAATGAACCGTAATTAGTAGTATATAATTTATGTTTACCTCCCTCTTATAGAATACTGTAATAATTAAGAAGACGTAATTAGATGTGGACACAAAAGATGTGTGTTACGAGATTTGCCACGAATAAGCTACTCTCTTGGCAATGTATTGGACTAAGTAACTAATTAACTAACCACAAGGAGCTGAGTCCTTCTTCAGACGCTAACAGATTCTCAGCTAGTCAAAAAAATACCCGCATTTTATGGAAGCCGGGTGTTCATTACCACATTCACAAAAGACCCCCTTCCCCACAGTTTACCGAACACTAGTGTATTATATTGTAGGCTATTAAAAGGCGACACGTCGTAGCATCCCAGAATACTTGACGCTTCTGCAAGACCACTAAGAGAAACTAAAATCCCGATTACTAAACTGCTTCCCACATTAAACCCACGGGTTCAGTCAAAAGGAAAGCAATTCATACGCAATTCGCGGTCGGAAATCTCCCTTTGCTTTTCAGGGCCCAGTTCACTTGGTGCTCCTATGCCTTCCTATAACCTCCATCCGGTGTGACACTGACCCAGGTACCCGCTTATTAAAATTACTTGCAAAATGAGGAATCTGAAGTCTTTTGTATACATGGGTCCATGCATCGTGAATCAAATTTAATAACTGTCCAACAAGATGCGACATATTCAGTACATTATATTTCTGCAGGCAGCTCTACATGTTTCGATTGATGACGCCCATCATCAGGAGCTCGTACAACTGTAATTAGAGTTTCTGGTATTGATTAACTGCAATGAATTAGTAATAATAGCAGCGTATTTAATTCATTGCAGTTAATCAATACCAGAATCTGTAATTACAGTTGTACGAGCTCCTGATGATGGGTGTCAACACCCGAAACATGTACAGTTACCTACAGGAATGTAATAAACTGAATAAGTCGCATCTTTTTGGACAATTATTAAATTCGAATTTGAAGTACTCACAGTGGTAGCTATACAGATTGCTGTCCTTCACAACGTAACGCGGTGTGCTTTTTTTTAATAAGTATACACGTTTTCGAGAAACCCGCTGCCTCTAATAGGGGAGAAGCCCGAAAACGAAGGCAGCAAGCTCTGACTGCCAAATTACAGATGGCCAAATCCCAAAAGACAACATAATTAGTAACGGAACAATATCCTTTGACTTCCGTCGTCAAACACGACAATCAACAAGCTCTGCTCGTCTTTACAAGATAAAGCCCGTTCGTCGGCCCGGCAAACAACGAGTTTTGTTTGTAACATTCGACGCAACAAAATGGGGCAATTGTTATTCGCTATCCGTGTAAAATGAACTTGCTGACGCATGACCTGTACTAATGAAATGCTGCAACGATTCGGCTAGGTTTCGTATATTTCACGTTCAGTGCAACAGTGGGAAAGCAGTTACTACATTAGTCTCAATTCAAGTTCGGCCTTACTATCCCAAATACGCTTTAACCTTTTACAGTCTAACCGTCACTATACGCACAACCACGTTTAACACAAAATCACTGCATTTTATTCATACAATTCATGTGATTATTCTATATGATTCCCATAATAAATATTCATTATTTTCGAACACAATATTAGCCGATTGGCATTTCTAACTGCAGAACCCTGTGTTCTCTCCGAGGTACGAGTGAATCTCAATATATAAAGGAGACTAGTTTTAGTTTTTACAGGGGTGTCTACAACAAATTCCCATTTCAAGAATTTTTAATTTTCAAACAAGTCGAACTTTCTCAAGCTACAATAATCTCTACCAAAATAAGAATTTGTCTTATGTTTATTGGACCGTGCATCACCTTGATAGTTGAATAACGAGAGACCAACTTGATGTCACTTGCTTTATTATTTCATTATTTAATGCTCAACGTGTTTCGGATGTTAATGGTTTGGCTGGGGTGGTGTGGTATCCGTATGCAGGCTGAAGCACTGCTTCAGCCTGCATACGGATACCACACCAACACCCAACACACATCGAACCAGAGCAATACAACCCATGAAATAACTCAACAAATAAGTCGCAAGCTCCTGAGGATGGATATATTAACATCCGAAACATGTTGAGCCTCTTTATTGAAGAATTTGTCTATTCGTGTCAATTTCAAACAAGCTAATTTAAGACTCCAAAACGAGTTCACTTAGGCGAGATTTGAGGTTACTAAAGCTGAAGTGGCTGGTATATAACGTTGTGTTTCGTGGCGACACGTTCACAACGTTTTCAATAATAATAGCGCCTTCATCCTTAGGTTCAGGCAGTTCAATAAAGGAAAGATTAACACATCGATTTCCTTTAAAACGTCTATAACTACTCACCTAACGACACGCTGTCACATCCCCCAATATTTCAGCCACTGAGTTCCTTTCCCTGTAATAAGCCACACGAATCAATCTAGATCTCATGCTTTATTCATACGATTTCCAGTTATTAAGTTCATTATAACTGACAGTACAAAAGGTAATCTCCTCCAGCTATGATGACATGCAAGTAGTTTAGAAATATGTAATTATTTCGAATCATCCACAGGGTTTCGGTTGGTCAGTCACATAATTGACATAATTTACATAATTTAACATCGATGACATAAACTTGAAATTAGAGCGGTTATGGGTGTAGCACCACTCTTGCATTGCAGCGACTGCATTTTGTCCTCACGGCGTATTTGTGTATCCCGTACGATTCTCAGAAGAAAAAGTAAGTCTCATCCTGGACAAGGAGAACAAACTGATCTTAGCAGTAGGGTCAGTCTGCGTTTTCGGTAAGATAGTATCAGAATTTTTTACATATCCTTTCGATGGCGTTCGGATTTCATGGGGTTAAAACTTTCATATTTTCGTCACGTAGCACACAAAATTTTGGCAAGGAATTCTACAGATCGACTTAGAAGACCAAAACGTAGAAAACAGGATAATATTAAAAAGATGTTTCAGTAAACCCACCACTGGTCCCAATCCAGAGTCACATGAACCAACTCCACAAACTCCCTGTTGGGAGTATTTGGATTTGGTTCATGTGACTCTGGATTGGGACCAGTGGTGGGCACAACAATAAGCCTTCGGGTTTCATACAACGTGAGGAATTTCGTAACTACCTAAGTAACAACAGGCTTTTCGCAAGGGAATCTGTTCTATGAAGTTTGTTACATAATTAATTTTTGCGATCTTACTTTTCTGTTCGGGATGTGATTAACTGCATCTGACAGGCGGAAGAACGAGAAGTAATGTGAAGATTTGGTCAGGGTAGCGACCCAGAAAATCGAATGTTGGGGATCTTGATATCACTCCTCAGTGGTTATACAACACGTTGGTTCATAATAGTCACAACGGAAATCCCAGGACGCTATGCCGTTTCATGTCATCATACCCTACTTGCATGACGTCTGTTTTCAATTTAACTTTGCGTCTACCTCACACCCACAGCAGTCGCACCTCCGCCACAAGAAATTAGTGCACATTTCTCTACGCCAGCCACACAGTCTATTCATTCCAAATTCTTGAACAGAATTACACCAACAGATGAAGAACACACAGCATGAAGTTCCTTCTCATTAACATTAAGAGCCACACAGTATCAGTCATGAGGGCAAACTGAAAAGGCTTGACTTTGATAAACAGCAGTGTCATTTTCGGAATGTCATTAACCCATCCTCTTAACTATTATAGCCCACAACTGAGCCTGACAATTATAACATTTTTGCCAGTTTCTTAGTATTGTTCACTGAAGTATTATCATCCTTCTCTGACACGGACAGGTAGGCTCAGAACAAGTTCCTTATCCCGTCTTTGCGAGGGATAGGTAGGCCGACTGGTTAATTGCACCAGAAGTGTGTAACGTTCGAAGGCCCGGTCGTACTGGAGATTACAAACCTCACTGTGAACCAATCAGAATTGTACTGCCTAGCGATGTGGAACACGTCTCTGTTTACTTAAACACGAACTCATTCCTTTGTAGGATGATTTTACAGTAACCAACAATTATGAGACAGAGGGTTGCCACTTTAAACACACAACGCAATGTTCGACACCCAATACGTGTCCAGACTCCCTCTACTTCTAATAAAGTGTGTTTCAGTTTTATACCTTCCGTGTACCGTGCATTAATCAGGTGTACAAAATTGTTTAAGAAGGCCAACAAATAACCTGAAATTTATTAATGTGATTTTATTACATACTAATCACCGACATGTTTCGGCCACTCAAGATGTGCATGGAGCAGTTTCTATGCTATACTACACTGTACTACACTGTACTGTACTGTACTGTACTGTACTGTACTATACTATACTATACTATGCTGCACTACACCATACTACACTATACTATGCTGTACTATACTATACTACACTATGCTATACTATACTATACTATACTACACTATACTATAATATAATACAATATGCTATACTATACTACGCTGCACTATACCATACTACACCATATTATAATGCACTATACTATAATATACTGCACTATACTATAATAAAATATGCTATACTATACTACGCTGCACTATAGCATACTACACTATATTATACTGCACTATACTATATTATACTATACTATACAATAATATACTATACAATACTATACTATACTACACTATACCATACTACACTACACTGTACTATACTGTACTATAGTATACTACACTATACAATACTATACTATACTACACTATATTACACTGCACTTCACTATACCACACTACACTATACTATACAATACATCATGTAAATCTGGTATTCTAATAATTTATCCTAATCGATATTATACTATTTAAATCGTGAATTAGTCAAAAACTACATGATTTTTAATTGCGGAATGATTTCGACACATTCTAATTGTATTTGTATTCTTGTCTTCACCACCTCGAAGACGGTCATATAAGTGGCCGAAACATGTCGGTGATTATTACGTAATAAAATTACATTAATACAACAAAGTGAATTTGTTGGTCTTCTTAAAAAACGTTATAAAATGTGTTTTCTTTTACCTTTGACATCAAAACCGCAGCTATCATGGGATGTCCCGGCGGATCCAGGCTTTCTTTGCGATAGTAAAAGAAATGTCCTGTAATTCGTCAGATTTAAATTTCCGTTCCTCGTCCAAAACTCTGCACAGTATTTTTCATCCACCACTTTCGACTATAAGTCCAGTCCATCCTAAATACATTACTCTAAATTCTCCACTAATATTTGCTTCTTCTTGTAATTTTCTCCTTTTACGATTTATTTCATGCTTCCAAACTTAATTAAGTAGCCGAAATACTTGAATAGTCGGAAAGAAAAAATTCTACATGTATACAGGGTTTTGGTCGGGAAACCAGGAAGACATAGGCATAGATAGGAAGGTAATATTAAGATGGATATTCAGGATGTGTAATCAGGAGGGGGCATGGACTGGAATGATCTGGCTCCGGATAGGAACAGATGGCGGGCAAATGAAAGAGCGGTAATGAACTTTCGGGTTGCAATAAATACGTCGAATTTCTTGACTAGCTGAAAACCGGTTAGCTTCTGAAGAAGGACTTTGTTGTATGAAGTTAGTACGTACGTAAGTAAGTAAGTAAGTAAGTAAGTAAACGACCTACTGGAAGGCGAGTGACCGCACACCGTAGGAAATACGTGCTACAAAACTACAGAAAGGAACTTAAATGTCTATTTATAATTTGTTCATATAGACAGTTATAGACAATAATCGATAGCAACGGTAGGGTAGAAAGGGGGGGGGGCGGTTTGTTTCGTTTCTGAGCAACTGTTGAATAATGCAGTAAGAATACCCAAAAAGCATTAGAAACACTGAACACTAAAACTAAACTCCGTGGCCTTATTCCGCACGTGAACTATACCGACAGAGCGGCCGCCGCCGGTCG
>Ga0136643_10014876_pt1 | contig 11693 bp, 12 predicted proteins | sample TergutLab28metaG_FD_96883 | JGI IMG/M metagenome (GOLD analysis project Ga0136643, IMG submission 96883) | Labiotermes labralis P1 segment gut microbial communities from Petit-Saut dam, French Guiana - Lab288 P1 (version 3) (version 3) | ecosystem: Host-associated > Arthropoda: Insects >...
ACAAAATTTGTTTCACAATAAGTTTTATTTCATGCCTCTACATGTTTCGAGCACATGTGCTCATCATCAGGAGGTCAAAATTGCATTACACAGCCTCTGGTATCATCACACCTATAGGTGTGGTGATATCAGAGGCTGTGTAATGCAATTTTGACCTCCTGATGATGAGCACACCTATAGGTGTGGTGATACCAGAGGCTGTGTAATGCAATTTTGACCTCCTGATGATGAGCACATGTGCTCGAAACATGTAGAGGCATGAAATAAAATTTATTGTGAAACAAATTTTGTGATTGGTTAAATACTGAGATAAAAACACAAGTTCTAATCTTGCATACAGTGGTTTTATGTGTCATCAGCATTTATATTTTGGTGCTAGATTCAAAGAAATGGTTTTAAACAGACACGAAAAAATGCACCAGTGTACATAAACTACAGCTGTGAGAATCTTATGTTGATACAAAAACTGTCATGTTACAGTATAAATTACTATAATAGCATGGAACTTATCTTAATACATTTTGCAAAATGAATACTTTGTAATTTTAATTCCATAACTGTCACTTTTCTGTTTACTTGTTTCAGCGTTACGTTTGTCAAAACTGGAGCTGAATACTGGGTGGGTCAAGAATCTGATCCCATCACTGTGCAATAAAGGTGAATATTACTGGTATTTACACAATGCAAAATTTCTTACCTTCTGACCAGCATGTAGATCTCAGGAGTAGCATGATGGAATAATGCATAAATGATCATTCAATAAAATCCCATTTGAGCCGAACATTTGTATTCCTTTCAATTGTAAATATTCTACAAATTATGATCATCACCCAAAAGACAATTCCTTAGATTTCCTGTATGTTAAATCTGAAGACATAAGCTCAAAAGTTTGCATATCACCATGTTTGTAATTAGTGCCTTAACGTACACTATTTGTCAGTCTATGATCTGTCTATATACCAAATCCAATATGCCTGACTCCAGGGGTTTACCAGGTGTTTCTATCAAAACTACAAGCTACATATAAATGTCATGCAGATGCCTACAAATCTTTACGTGATATATAGGAATTACCAGAATAAATGTCATACTCTTCAAAGGTCGCCTAACATACATTTCAGGACTCCATACTAACCCTCTGCCCTGAACGTTATATACAGTATATGTAACATGCATAGCAATGCCCAAAATGCCAAATGTTGTACTTATACCTGCCCTTACACAGCCCCCACTTCAATTCCAGTTTTCTGGATATCACTACAGGCATTTGATTCTGGTGACAAAGCGATAAGAAGTGCTAACGTACTCCCACCACCACACAAGTCCATGTGTCCACCATATTGTAGGCATATTGTAATAAAATAAAAAAAAAAGTTGGGAATTATGCCTAATTCCATAAGGTCTATAACTATTCCCTGAAAGTCAGCCAGCTGATTCACAAGTTGCAGAGTGCAACACACACACACACACACACTCAGATAGATAGATAGATAGATAGATATAAGCCTACTTATCTGACTAAATCAGATACACACTCACACTGCCAAAACCTAAAAGTAACACTTACTGAATTTCATGCAATCTCAACATTATGTCCAACTATATGTATAAATGAGGTGGTGAAATGAATGTTTGGAAGAATAACTGTATATTAGGTAAGTTTTGAAATACATCCACATGACAAATCTATGTTAGGGAGACTGCCTTTGCCACAACCCATGTACAGCCATATATTAAAACACACTGATCGTTTCATAAATAATGTACAATACCCAAGTTATTATGGAAAATTTTTCCTGCCTACTGAACCGTCATATCACTGCATCTCACAGCTGTATTATCCTCACACAAGCTTGTGACATTACTTTCGCAGTTTGTTACAACAGTCCCTCATACTGGATTGACAAATACCTATTGCATGTATACAGTGTTGAGACACTCCTGATGATGGACAGTGGACCTGTCTGAAACATGTAGAGTACTTTAACAAATAAATCTGAGAAACAGTGCATCTCATTGGCTTTTATTATAAGAGTATATCGCGATGCATGGTCCTCTGAATGCCCAAATAGACACTAGACATCATTCACATAAAGACATCAAGTCTTTTGAAACGAAAAAGTCAATTTACTGAAACACAGTTAAAACTGCTGTTTAATTTTTTAATAATCTATCCATTTTGTAAATGACAAAAAAATCCCTTCTGTGCATGTCTGACACCCACAACCACACTTTAATTTTTTTTGTCTGCTCCATACTCTCATCCATGTCAGTCAGCAATCTCCAATTAACCCTTAATAAAGAAAGCCCCATCATGAGGGAGTCTCCTGTGTTGATGGCAAATGGTACCTTATATTTCCGTGGTCATAAAACGTCCAGCCAGGAACATGTCTCCTTGTATCAGATAAAATCACACATTTGTTTGATGTGGAAACTTTCAGAAACACACTAAAATCTGTTACCAAGAGATGCCTTCAAGTTTCCAGTAAAACATATCCAAACACATCGAATTTATAAACAAAATTGCTAAAGTGAGATATGTCTCTTGTTCCAGTGTGCACTTTCTCCAAGACCAGTGGGACTAAAAGAAGCAAGTCCAACAAGATATGTCTCACATATCCACTGTCACTTTGCATACATTTCTATCACACAGAGAAGTTTCACTTCTAAGTTTATTATGCAAATATTCTTCATCATGTCTGTCAACATAAGTGATAACCTCTTGTGTATCTTCATTTTGTATTTCCATTCAAATAGGGAGTCAGATGTGCTATAATCTGAAATGTCCTTAAAAATGAAAAGACAATGTTGGACTAATACTCTGAGTTAGGATTCTGTTAATTATCACCATAGCAGTCACATGTTTTATACAACAAGGAAACAGCAAATATATTTGCAGATACAAGCAAAAATGTATAGCAAACTTCAGGCTTATTTGCTTCTCTCAAAATAAATTCTTTCATGGTAATACATATATCATTTTATGGGCAGCAGTACATATTGCTACTGACCTCACCGATGAGACTGGTATGTTTCAAAGTGATACAGCTCACATGTACTGATGTCACACTATCAAGAGAAGTATAAAAGAAACTGCTTTATGTACAGCATTGTAAGCATGAGGGTCTGAGAAGTCTCAGTACTATATTCTGCACAGTCTACAAACAAACTACAGGAGAACACATTTGGTGGGTGAAGAAAATATCAGAAGTGTCTCTGTGAAGAACCACTGTCACCATGAACTGAAATTAACTTTATTTTTATTTTTGCAAACAGACACAACAGCTTTTATGTGAAGATACAAATTCATAGGTAATATCTGTAACACAGTCTTAATCAAAACATGAATTTAATCTGTTTTGGCTGCAGTACATATTTCACAAGCATTACTGTTTGGGAAACATCTGTTTTCACTTTGACTGATTTGAGCACTTAACTATTCAGAGGCTAATTAGATGCACAGACTCTGGTTAATTCCGTGAACAAGCATTGTAGAACCAACAGTCTTCCCACATACTGAATAAGAATCATCAAGGAAACGAGGTGTGCCACTCCATGGTAGAATTTTCTTATAGAAGAATCTTGGATGGACAATCCTACGCTTCTAAAGAAGTCCTGCATGTTGGTGAAATATTTCTGGACACACAGAAAACTGCCAACTTAATAAAATATGAAATGTTTTTCTTCACTCATATAGCAAGTGTTTCAACTTTTTGACTGTCAGACAACTACTTAAATGAAATGACACCTAACTAGAATTAAAAGTACAAACACATAGGGCAGATTTTGAAAACTCCATGATGACAAGGTGTTTGAAAACTACCTGAAATACCAGTCATTTTTCACACTTACTTTGTACAGCTGTAGTTTTGTAGACTGCACCTTTAACAGCTGTTTTGCTGTAAGATGCGCTCTGTGACACACAAAACTGAAAATCAGTGTACAGGAATGAAGACTCCTCTGGGTCACTTCCAATTCGGCACAAATGCCATCCAATATATCGAGCCAAAACACGTCAGTATCATACTTCCCATATGTTCAGCACAGAACTTTTTCTATAAAATGTTTCCAATATTCTGTATATTGTTACTTATAAGGGACTTCCAGAAACAACTTCTCCATGACAAATGCTTTATAAAAACAACGCACAAGAAAATCCTTTGTTCAACTCTACACCCGACTTAACCACTGGGAAATATAATACAACATGTTTGCTATTAGAGTAATTTTTTAGACTGTTACCAACAACCATTTCAGGCATTTGAGACAGCTAACATTGCAAGGTGTGACTGAACAATAAAAAGGAAATGCTGGAAGATTTTTAAATGGTCCCTAATTAAACCAAACAGCACAGTAACTCATGCATGGACAATGTGGCTTCACATTCAAGTAGTCACAGCAATATGTATTTAATACATAAAACAACTAATCATTTTAAAAAATCTCCCTCAAAACAAATAGTAACCATGGCATGCCAATGATAACTCTGTCCTATCTTTTCACAGTATTACAGTGTTAATCAGAAGATGCATTTCCTTCGAATTTCAGGATGCAAAATGAACAGGCAGCACCTAGAAAAACTTACAGTGATCAGTACTGTGCATTTATTTTTTTGAGAATTGGAGTGTTTCTCTTACAACATTACAGCAAGAATGTGACATAATATACACATCAATAATTCTGGTATTTGCTTCTTGGGCTTAACAAAGCAAATTCAGCACATGGAAGAAAAAATGCGTTATTTCATACTTACACCTCGCAGTAATGAAAGTCTTAACTCTCACTGCAGGAATATAAATTTGTCTGACAAATTACATTTCCAGTATTGGCAAGCAGGGACAAAGATGTGAAAATATCCCAGCCAATTACTATGCACATGCAAGTTGTCCTACAGACAACAGGGTTTTATACACTTAGCAATACAATTCTTGCAGCTATATGTGAATTCTGAGATCAAAAGTACGTACATAATCTGACAAGTACTGTTGTCAATATTACTGCCTATGTGGAAAGAAGAATAAATTGTCTCTGGTTTTTAATGGCAACACAGTTAAAACACGCTCTACACAGGACCTGGTAATAACAGTGAACAAGTTTAGACACAGTTATAACTTCTGTAACTTCACTTGCAGGAAGTTACCTTAAATAATCTGTCAGCTGTAAATTAGTCCATTTTAAAATGTATCCATTTTAAAATATTATACACTTTGCATTATTTGTACTTCATAAATTCCAAACTTACAAACATAAGGAAGTTACTATGCTTACCGTAATCTTTCAGGTTACGAAGCCATGCAGTCTGGTTGGTGGGTAATAACATGTCAGGCGAACATGCTGTTTCCATCTTCAGGATGACAGCAGATGGAGACACACTTTGACACACTGGTACCCACTTAACCATGCTGCATGCCGTCCTAAAGCACAACACCTTATGCATCTCATTATGAAACAGAACAGATTAAGACTGTATTAACCGAGCCAAAATTACAAAATTATAACAGTGAATACCAACACAGGTTTCTCCTGTTACATTTCAAACTGACACACAAGCAAACAAACCAGAAAGATGTAATTCTGGGACTTTCAGAATACTAACATGTAAGAGCTGCTAACAATTCAGCAGAACTTCCACCTGTTCCCACATTCATTGCACATGACAAAAGTTGTCATGGGTTCATCAGCACTGCGTGTCTGGACCTGCAACAATGCTCTGTGTTATCTAAATGATTAGGATGTGACAGTGTAGCCTGGATTCAACTGGCTCTGGACAGGGGCCTGTACTGGGACCTTACGAACATGCTGAATTGCACAGTTCTGCAGAGTGTGAGTAATTTCTTGTCCTGCTCAGTGACCATCAGCTTCTTAAGAAAGACAATGTTTCAAGTATAGTAACTTCCCCATTTAAGATTTCTTTGGGAAGCAGTGGATTTGAATGATAAAGTATAGAAAATCTTATGTGGTCGGACAATACAGTTCGTGAACTCATCGCGGTAAAAGTGCTACATACCTCATTGCTGAATACCACCATGGTCGCCTTCAAAGTACTTCCCTTGGGAAGCTATGCACTGATGCCAGCGCCTAGTCCACCCTTCAAAACAATTTTGGAACTGGTTTCATGGAATGGCCTTCAGAGCTGCCATTGTATTACTCCTGATGTTATCAATGTCATCAAAATGCCTTCCTTTCAATATTTCCTTTATCTTCGGGAACAGAAAAAAGTAATTGAGGACTAGATCCAGTGAATAGGCAGGGTGTTCCAACACAGCTATTTGTTTAGTAGCTAAAAACTCCCTCGCAGACAGTGCGGTGTGAGCAGGTGCATTGTTGTGATGCAAGATCCATGAGTTGTTGGCAAAAAGTTTGGGTTGTTTCCATCTAACTTTCAAGTACTTCCAAATAGTAAACCTGGTTGACTGTTTGTCCAGTTGGTACAAATTCATAATGAACAATCCCTCTAATATCAAAAAAGTCAGTAACATTATTTCGACTCTTGATTTGGACCGACAGAATTTTTTTGGCACTTACTCGGAATAACAAAACTAGATAAAGAAAAGAATCAATGTATTAGGCAAAAAATGGGAGCACGGAACATAGTAAAGGAAATAAAACAGTACCAGAAAAAGTGGCTACAACATGTACAGAAGAGGATGGACACAAACAGACTACCAAAACAAGCACTACAATATAAACCAAAAGGACGAAGGAACATAGGACGACTGAGGAAGAGATGGAGGGACCAACTTCATCTTGAGGATCAAGGGACAGGAAACACACCTAACCCTTCAGGAACGTGATGATGATGATGATAATTTTTTTGGTCGTGGGGAATTGGCAGTCTTCCATTCTGTACTTTGCCACTTCGTTTCAGGATCGTATTGGTAGACCCATGTTTCATCACCTGTGATGACATGGCCCAAAATGTCATCTTGCCTCTCCAAAAGGTCTTGGCAAATTGTGACTCTTCTTTGCTTTTGTTCTTCAGTGAGTTCCTTTGGGACAATTTTTGCACACACCTTCCTCATGTCAAGATTTTCCTGTTTCTCTGTCGATGTTCACTTGCTCTGCTATGCTCCTGACAGTCAGCCAACAATTTTCAGACACAATTTGATGAATTTTTGCAACGTCTTCTTCAATTCTGCTTGTTGCTGGCCGTGCTGATCTCTCTTCATCAGTGACACTTTCTCTTCCCTCAGAAAAACGTTTCACCCACTTGTAAACTGCTGTTTTCTTCATAGCATTATCCCCGTAAACTTGCACTAACATCTCTTTGATTTTGTTTCCACTCTTTCCAAGTTTAACAAGAAATTTAATGTTCGTTTGCTGTTCTAATTCAAGCTCCGACATTCTCGCGGCAGCACACCAAAACACACGCAGACAGTAATAGATGCCACTCAGAAAGAGACTGCCATAGATCATCAACAACAACAACACAGCTGATATGTTAACGCCATCAAACTATACTAAGGCTTTTGTCCAGTGCTGCCACGGGAAGCACATGGTGGTGAGTTTGCGAACTCAATTGTCCGACCACGTATATGGATGAAACTTACCACAGAGAAGAGTGACTATGGATCACTTGAATTCAATGTTAAATCAGGGAAAACTCTTAAAATACCAAACATTACAGGATGTCTCTGCAGTTTGTTACATAGTTTTGAAACACAGGAACTTAAAATCGGGCAAGAACCCATCCTTTTTCAGTCATTCAATTTACATTCAAATCAAGAAGTATGACATTTTGCACTTCTTAATATTTTCAACCATTTTCTTTACTTTAATATACTGCAACATACTGTGCAAAGTGAAGAATAAAAACCAACCAGATGCTACTTATTGTTTTATTGTACTTCTTATAGGCACAACATGTTTCGGGCACTGCCATGCCCATCATCAGGAGTTCATGACTATAGTGCTGATTACCACATGGGCTGCAGGCTTAGCCTGCAGCCCGGACACTTAACCAGCCTGCTTGCACCTAACTTCCAACCAACTGCAACCCGAGAACCGGACGGCCCATGTGAAAATCAGCACTATAGTCATGAGCTCCTGATGATGGGCATGGCAGTGCCCAAAACATGTTGAGCCTATCATAGGTATAATAAAACAATAAGTAGCATCTAGTTGGTTTTTATTCTTCAGTTATCACAATGATGCACGGTCCAATACACATTAAAAATACTGTACAAAGGTCAGTTTCTCCATACCATATGACATCCAGGTGAAACAACCACATGGCCAGGTTTTGCCCACTGAAAAATGTAACTGTCACAATTATGCAGAAACAAGTCAAGCCTCAGGATTTATGGGGTTCTTCCAAATGGGGGTGAAGACACAGATGCACAGCTGAACATCTGCTCCTCAGCTTCTGTCAACTACAATTTTATGATATTTCTATGTTCATGTATACAAAGTTGTGGCCTGTGTGGATTTGAAGTGGAATGTTTAGCTCGACAAGACAAGAAAGAACAAATTCACCAAGCTCTACCATATATTGAAATGTATTTTTTGTGATATTTTTCAAAAGTCAGGAGACACTGTTTTAAACACCAGCAACAAATAATCCTAATTTTAGAACTCAAGTAAGTATTAAGAGCCATCAACAGTTTGTACAATGGGGTGTAATTCATCACACAGTTTTTAAAGGAAAAGATACAGATTTTTGAACAGTCAGTTACCTGATTGTATGTACAATTCCTCCTCTTACATTTGCCACACTTCAGCAGGTCTGTTTTGGTGCCCTGAACAGTGGCTAACTGGGCATCATTTATAGCTTCCTTCAAAAATTTATTACGGAGACTTTTCATCTCATCACTAGCCATTTCCTGCAAATATGCAAAAACACAGCAACTCCCAATGCAACTATAACAGTAGGTATAGTCAAGAATAATAATTATTTCATAAAACAAAACTCTGTCATCGTAATTTGCTGTTAAGAAACGTTATTACATACTGAATTCAGCCAACAAAAATGGGAAAAGAAGCAAATTGGAATAGAAAATGAAGAAGACACAGAAAGAAGAGCTGGGAAAGAAAGAATGCAATGACCGAAGAAGGTGGATACAAACGTGTATCACATATATGAACTAAAGACACTGTGTTCACATTTGAAAACCAGAGCCCAAAAATTTCTGAATCCATGAACTTCATGAACTTAGTTTGCATATAATGGTACAGTATACTACTGAAAACTGCAAACTTCACTACCATTACAATCACTAGATGTAACATCCCAATTTTAGTGTGGTAAAACAACTTCAGAATTCTGCAAAATACATAATTAGCTTTCCAGTTGATGATAAAAACTAATGATCCATTTTGAATAAGAATACCAAATTTGGTACAGAAAACAAACTTAATGGAGTGTAAGCATTCTCATATAGTGGAGGTGATGAGGAATCCAAACGTTCTGTACATTTGTGAAGATACCACCATTTACCCTACTTGAGCCAACTGAATCAAGTCAAGGCTCTCAAACCCTAAGTTTGAAACCACTATATGGCACATACCGCATTCCCCATCACTGACAATGAGTCATGACAACTTCAGGGACTATGCTGGTTTTTAAGAGTGTGTTATGAGCAGTTTGTAATTTACTGTTCATCCTATATCCACTCTGAACATCACAATAAAACCATGAAACCAAGAAAAAAAGGCTGAACAGTTTTCCTACCTCTTACCAGTGGCTACTGTGTACACACACCCCAACTGTTTGCAACATTTACAAGTACATGACACAGGAATTCAAATGTAATTAACCCACTTCCAACATTGCTATGTTTTTGGCCAAAAAAAGTTCCCATTACTTCTGAAGGGACCATCACATTATTCTCTCGTCTATAACCATGTTCTGCCAGTATTCACTTCATTTCAGGTTTCTCAGTTACAATGTTCTCATCTACCACAAAAACCCACTCATTTCATGAGTCATGATTTCATCACCCTAAAAATGATTGGTAAATTCCATTATATAATTTTCTCCCTCCTGCTCTTACCACCAAACACAGAAGAAATCTGGTATGAATGACAGATTGCCAAGTTACCTACAAATTTTATATATTGGACATAAATTCTGAGATGATGGCTGTCAAGTTCAGCGTAAACGGTGCCTATAATAGAAGACAAGATGCACAGGAATGTGGTAGATCATGGGCATTCAACCATTTTATAGCAAAGTGGGCTGGTTCAAGGGCTGCATGTGAAATAATAACAGTAAGTGGCATAAATAAGCACCCAAATCACTGTGTAATGTTTACGATATATACATAATTTATAAATGTGGCAGCAGGCCTCATAATGCAACCTGGCAGGCTGTGGACTGCAGGTTGGAGACCTATGCTGCAGATCACTGAGATGTATAATTATTACCCTACAATTAAGCTACATCCCTCAGACATGTTGCAAACATGTAAATGAAAATAAGACATTAGAAGGTCCTTACAAATTTGTGGATAAACAAATATATTTTTAAAAAATCAGTAAAGATGGCACATGTTAACATGTCCATGTTATGTTACCATTACAGTAAACAAGAGAACAAAAGAGCTTGTGCGTCAGTATATCAATCAGGTTTCCACCCAGTTCCATAATATCAAACTGACTCTGACACATGTCTAAATTTGATATATGCTTACTAAAAGTACTTGGACAAGCTGTTCTCAAACAAAAACTTTCCATGGACACATTTACAGTCATAAATAAATTCTATGGCCATATAAAGTTAAAAACCAAACTTTTTAGGTATAAAAACAATCCTGTAATGAAGCCTGTTAACAATTTAAAAATTAAAACTAAGAAAAAATGTGCAAAACCTTAATATGTAACAATTAACACATAACTTATGGATGGACACATCCCCACTAGACATTCTTTCACAGTTACCTGAGGAGCTGCAGAATACATGCAAACCCACATTCAGAGACAAAGGGTTAACAGCCAGGTACAGACCAAAAACACCCATATTAAGATGGTCAATGAATGTACAGATGATACGAGGAAAATCAGTCCCAAGACTGGAAAAACGCTTTCAACAAAAGCATAACTGGTGGCTGCATGCAAAGATCCTTTATGTAAACCCCAGTGAATTCTAAAAACATCAACACTACATTTAATGTACCTCTGCTGTCAAGACAGCAAGTCTGCTGGCAGGAATTACACCAACAAGAAAGTTCATCCTCAGGCCAGGGTTCTTTACATCCTTTAGATTGGCAACTCTGCTGCGCACTCTGTTCTTGTAACGCATGTCAGTATTCCGGAACTCTTGATAAATGGCTTCTTCCAATTCTTCAGCCAACTCTTCAGGTGCTGCACAGCCTTCTGGGATCTCTTCAATAAGAATCAATGCAAATGTAAATGACACACATACTTTTATATACAGGCATCCTGATTTATATTAAGTTAATCTGTGAAATGATGTGGATGGAACCAGTGTACAATACTTATTAGTTGTATGATACACCTCCCACAAAATTAAAGCTCTATGTATGCAACACAGTATACATGGAAAAACTCACAACTCTATGCACACAACATAATATATACAGGTTGTTTCACGATTTTAGGACATAACTGCAGGAGGTGATTTCCTAGGTCTTTGTGATCAAAAAAGTTCATACAAACATGTGTCCGATTTTGGACGGTTACGGAGTTATGACCGTTTGAAACTCAGAATAGAAGGTAACGATTACTGACAATAA
>Ga0136643_10014879_pt1 | contig 11693 bp, 4 predicted proteins | sample TergutLab28metaG_FD_96883 | JGI IMG/M metagenome (GOLD analysis project Ga0136643, IMG submission 96883) | Labiotermes labralis P1 segment gut microbial communities from Petit-Saut dam, French Guiana - Lab288 P1 (version 3) (version 3) | ecosystem: Host-associated > Arthropoda: Insects >...
GTCCATATACCCACATCCCACCTCCTGGAGATCCATCCTAATATTATCCACCCATCTACGCCTAGGTCTCCCCAGTAGTCTCTTTCCCTCCGGTTTCCCCACCAAGACCTTATACACCCCCTCTCCTCACCCATACGCGCCACATGCCCAGCCCATCTCATTCTTCTCACGTTATTAACCTAAAAAATCGATATTACGTTCACATGAGTTCGGACAATTGACTCTGTTGTATACTGAAATCAAACCCCACACGCTACACCGAAACAACCGAATAAGCGAACATCATTACTGTCGCAATTACATCACCTGTAGCAACCCAACTTTTGTTACCATCCCTCAAAAAACCCAATACGTTTGTGTTGACACTGCAATATTACATTTCTCTCCATCAGGTTTGTGAATTCCGCTGATGAGGATCAACCACTTAGCATAAGGTTGTCAATCAGCTACGTAATGGACGATGATTTGCAAAACGTTGATAAGTAAGGAGTTAGTGACCCTTCCAAACACAAAGCTAATGCAAGGCTATTAGCAGTAGACAATGTAAGGAATGATTTGCGAAATAATGGCAAACAGGGAGGCCGTGGTGGTGTTGATTCTAAAGATGTATGAGGAGAGGAAGGGTGAAATCGTTAAGACAAACCAAGGATTTTGAGATATGGGGAACAGCGATGACGTGTGTTCCTGGACGAGTTGCCATACGCAAAATCGTCGTGTAGGACAGTGTCAGACCTACTACCTTGTAAGCAGTTACCCCAGTTTCAATTAATGGCTGCAAAGCTCAATGGCTTACATGATTTTACTTGTAAGTAACTTAGTAAGAAAATCAAGGTTCAGTATTGTGACAACAAAATCTGACTCTCGAGTCTGCAGCTGTGTCCTTTGGTGTCTCAGGCTCTCCCTTCCAACGCAGTCTAGTTATATTAGAAGCTATTCTCACCTTCGTGACCCAAATAAATCAGACAGTTTTGACTAACTTACCATTCACACTTACCTTCCACATACACAAGCCTATGGCACTACCCGATACCAACTGGTATATTCCAAAAACAAGCCAAATGCACTATCTGATACCAACCAGTATGTTCCAAAAACAAGCCTATGGCACTATCCGATACCAACCGGTATGTTCAAAAAACAAGCCAAATGCACTATCTGATACCAACCGGTATGTTCCAAAAACAAGCCTATGGCACTACCCGATACCAACCGGTATGTTCCAAAAGCAAGCCTATGACACTATCTGATACCAGGCGGTATATTCCAAAAACAAGCCAAATGCACTATCCGATACCAACCGGTATGTTCCAAAAACAAGCCTATAGCACTACCCTATACCAATTGGTATGTTCCAAAAACAAGCCAAATGAACTATCCGATACCAACCGGTATGTTCCAAAAACAAGCCAATGGCACTACCCAATACCAACTGGTATGTTCCAAAAACAAGCCTATGTCATTTCCTGATACCAATTGGTATGTTCCAAATACAAGGCAATGGCATTACCCTTGTACCAACCAGCTGAAGTTAATGGCAGTTAGTCAGAGTAAGACATTCAATGTCAAATGTAATGTCTACGCATTGTACATTACACGAAGTTGCGATGCTGTACAGTACCTGTGACCAGACCTACTTTTTACGCTTTCACATTGTGACCAAAACATTTCAATATACCAGACACTCAAGAAACAATTTTTGTTCATTAACAGGAACAGCTATCAGCTGTTCTGGGTTCATGCAAACTAAACAGTACAGTGGTAATTAAACAAGAGCTTTGTTGAAAAAAAACTGTCTTCAACTCCCCTTGAGATAGAACTTTCGTCAACAAACTGATGAGTGGGGATAGATTCTTAATGTCATGAGTCAGTTCTTCCAAGGGAAAAATCACTGACCAATTACCTTCCTGTTAATAAGACATATATATATATATATATATATACACACACACACACACACACACACACACACAAACATATATATGCATCTGATAATTCATATCATCCAACTGTATGTACAATGTGATCTTATAAACACATTACATGCAAGACACACACTGCAAGGAATGCAAATGGGGACCAAACATCATAGGCACCTGGCAAAAGTCTTTTAAGTGGTATTAATACATAACCTAGTCACAACAAGAATACCAAAAGATTTCAAGTAGACATGTGACTATCACCCTCCCAAAATAAGGAGTTTTGCATGGAGTTAGATAAGGACTAAATATGGCCTTTCATCAGACTTTATCCCATTAGAGATCAAACCAATTCAACTAGCTGCAACATGTTAGTTTATTTCCATGTCAGTCTTCAAAATGGCCACCTTCCTCACCAGCATTCTGTAACGATTTTTTGTTACTCCCATTCAAGCTGCAAGCTCTTCCAATTCCCAAGGATTATTCTGTATTTTTGTATACAAAATAGTTACACATTTTTGATTCCACCAAAAGACAGCTAATTCCATGCAAAATTTGGTTTCCAAGACTGAATCTGGGATCTTGCACCACACTTCCAGAAAGCAGTAATATTCAATTTATTCCAGTTCATCACCACAAAATGCTTCCTTTTAATATCATACGCCTACATTACATTCGGTATGTCACAATAGCCTCTTTTGATAACAATTTAAGAAATGTACTTTATATCTTCCAGACATGGGTGAGTATAGGCCATCTGATTTCCACTTAACATTATTTAGCAAAGAAAATTCTTCATCATGCAGCTTTCTCCATTCCCTTGGAACTAAGCTGTTTTTGGTGCACAAAATTTTCCTTTTTGTAAATTTAACCATTCATTTCCAACCCCCAAAAAAAATACTGGATAAAGGGGCGCTTAGAACAAAAGAAAATTACGTGAAAGAAAATTAATAAAACAGGCATCAGATTATGAGAGATGTGGCCTATTTACTCTTGTATCATAAGAGGAACAATAACATGTTCATACAGCTACCAACAGGATGTATAATTCAGTCACACAAAATTACCAAACAAATGGAAATGTCTTGTTGATTGGCAGGCTTTTTGGGTGGTCCAAATGGGACATAAAAAGGTAAATCAATCCCATTACAGGCCTGAGGTGCCCAGAGGGTTCCAGGAAGTTAAGGTCCCCAGATTACGTGACAATGGCCCAAAATGTTGGTAAGGTTTTCAGCCTTACGCACCGGCCGTTTTTACCCCCCAGGAAATACTCCTGGTACTCATATCTGTTAGAGGCTGAGTCGACCCCAGGGCCATAGTGCGATCGGAAGGATTATGTCAATGGAAAATTCCAGTGATACCATCTGGAATCGAACCAGTGACCTTCCGATTGTATCGCAGCACCTTAACCACTGTGCTACCGCGGTACCCAAATGTGACTAAAAGGTCTCATATAATTCTATAAAAGACACAATAACTGTCAGAATCTTACCTAAATATATGTTAATTTGTTTAATTTGTTATTAAATTAGATCGCATAATATGACTAGTTCTGTCAAAATCATGAAAAGCATTACAACACCCCCTAACATTTTTCACACCTGAGCTGAAAAACATTATAAAATACAGTACTGTTGAAAGATACGTAACTGTACTCCTTTATACTTATGCATATAAACTGAAATAAAATACAGTCTAGGAAGGGAAAAAAATGAAACAGATAAACAAACACAGAACTTCCAGAGGTTCATTATGATTGTGTTCATTTGTATTAAGTTAGCATCCCTGCTTCAAAATTCAATCAGTTGGGATTCAAGTCTACTATTCCATTGTTACTAAGACATCCTGAACTTTCATACTGCACCACAGTATGTTAAAAATTTATGACAGGATTTCAAAATGTATAGTACTCTTGATTTTTTCAAGCATTTTTCAAATTTAACAGTTCTAAACACAGTTCCACTCTTCTATAAATAACCTTAACAACTTACATTGTATAAAAAGTTGGGAAGCAGTCTGGATAAAATGGCTCCTGTATAGTTAATGAAGATTTGGTGACTTCTTGCACAGCATATATAAAAATTTTAGACATAAAACCTCAAGGGAAGAGACCATTTGTGAGATCTGGCCATTGGTAAGAGGTTAAAAATTAAAATGGACCTTAAATAAATATATTCACAAGGATGCAGGCAGGATTCATCTTGCTCAGGAAATCATAATAAAATCTGAGTCTCATAAAAAGTAGCTGAAAAATTATTATTTGTTAAGGAGTGCACACCTTTGACATTCATACGGCCATGCATTGTAATATTATCTCTATAGTAAAACCAACTAGATGCACCAATGTATCAAATTTATTTTATTTTGGAATGACACTCTACATGTTTTGGACGGTCTTTCCATCCATCATCAGGAGTACAAGCGGGTACCCGCTAGCAAGCAGACAGCAGTGTCTGTTTAACAAATGCCTGTTGCTGTATATACAGTCTTGAACTGCTGATGATGAACGGAAAGACCGTCTGAAACATGTAGAGTGTCATTCCAAAATAAAATAAATTTGATACATTGGTGCATCTGGTTGGTTTTACTATAGAAATAAGACTCTACAGCATCAAATTAGCTGCATTTTAAGTTTAGAAGCACTTTCAGAACATTTGAGGCAGGTTCATTTCAGTAAAATGAGAAACACTGTTAACATTTCATTAGAGTTCATCAGTTATATCTGTACGAATTGATGAGATTATGTCATATCTCTTATAGAACAAAATGAACTGCTTACAACCCTCAATAACATATTCTCAGATAATATGCAGATGACATAACTGTGGCATATGAAGCACTTTCACTTTCTATGCACAAAGGTATTTTGACCAAACATGTCTTATTTGGGAGGTGCCCAGGTTAAGTAACTCTTAGCATTGTCAGTAACATAAACTGAGGCTGCCTGGGAAAAGGGAGCTGAGGAGGATATTTGGACTTAAAGAGGAAGGAATTAAGAGGTGGAAAGAGGAGAGAATTGTAGCAACAAGCTTCATAGTTTGCATGCCTACATTATCACCATATATTATCAGAATGATTAAATCAAGTACAATAAGCTGGACAGAGCCTGCAGCACATGTGTAAGAGCAGAAGAAGAAATATAAAGAATTCTGGTCACAAAACCTGAAGGAAACAGATCGTGCAAAAGTTATGCACAGGTGGAAGAACAATGCTAATTCTCCTCAATATCTCAAAAACTAAATGTGAAATATATCAAACAGTCCACTGCTACTTCAAACCTCCTCCCCTGACTCATTCCTATTCATAAACATCTAGAAACATACATGATCTCTACTACATCCTATATGTAATCATCTACATATGTGTATTCAAATGTGGACAGTTAACGCTGTCAAAATTAAATGTTCCAAATTTCCCATAATTATACTAGTTCACAATGAAATACTAACACAAAAATGACCACAACCACCACCACCACAAGTACAGAATATTTTTTTTTATCATCACATCAAGTACAGCAGCTTTATCGAACAGAAAGCTTACATGCAATGTCCTATGACACATGCAGCCCTCTGCAGTGAAAAAGGCACTGTACTTTACTTATCAGTGCCAATTCATAACTTCTGACACATATACAACATTTGTTTCTGTAACTGCAACTGAAAAACTAAAGCATTAAACCACTGAAAGAACAATTTAAAAATGTTAATGTCCAAATTTGCTTAAGCACTTAAGACTACAACAGCAAAAATTAGATTCTGATCATCTGAGATACAACACCATATAGTCTGATAGACTGGCACCAAAGTTAAAGGGGAATCTGTTGCCTCCATCAAAACTCCTCCAAAGCTGTGGTGAACAGTATCATACCTCAGAAGACTGTAATCTTAATATTTGCTGTCATGAGAACCTCAAATGTCACAGAAAAGCTGAAGTTTGTCATTTTACCTGCACAAGCTGGAGGATACTCGCAAAACTCTGACGGACATCCATGAAGGGGCAGTTAACTGAAAGTCTCAAGATGGTAGGCATGTGCAATGTCACGAGAGAGACATATTCTGCATTGTTTCTGTTTGTACAATAATGACCATTGGTTGCAGGATCGTTAACACCAACACTGTTACCAACTGATGTTGCATTAGAGGGCAGCCTAGAATGTTTAGGACTACCATAACCATCCAACCAACCCATGACTGTTTTCTCAATGTCTTGAAGTCCCATGGACCGAGCAGCGTGGTCTCTAGTACACACCGGCGTACAGAAACGAGTAATGAGGTCCACTTCTTCAGCAATGTGATTTCCACAAACCTCATTGCTTTCACCATGGCAACGACTTTCGATGTCAATAGCAATGGTTGGAGTTGAATTATTATTCGTAACACTGTTATTTGTTGCCTTCTTCAGTTCTGGAGTTTGCAGAAACATGATATGCTCCAGAGAAAAAAAGGAAATAAAGGTTTCACTCGCGAACTTTAAAAAATATAATACCGCACTGACTTCGAAATACTTTTTTCGGACCGCGAAGATATAATTTTACAAACCTTTCACTCTAATACTGTATAAATACTGAATATAATTAAGTTTATACAGCTAGTAATTTTCCATCCTGCACTCAGCAAGCTGTACCTGAAATGAAAATAAATAATAACATTAACAATAATGCCATAATTAGCAGCACAGAGAACTTACGAGAACAAAAAACCAAATATCACGTACATCGATTTCATGCACAAAGAAATGTTCAAAAAATAAAAATATAACTTTAATAATTCGCAAAAATGAATAAACAACAATTCCTGTGTGGCATTTTCACTTACTTTAGTACGGAATTACGTAACGGTCACAGAACATGAACTCCCACAGATATAATTTTACTATTGGCATTTGACAGTTACTTACCGGCTTCCGTCCCAAGTCAGTCCGTGGAACCTTCCAGCTGCTGTCCCGTCAGCTGGTTTCGGGCCGGTAGGTGCGTTCTGTTGCTAGCGGCCCCTTATCGAGCGTTACAGTCTGCTATAGATTTGGGTTAATTTACTTTACACTTGAAACCAGACTAAAATAAGCAGCCAATATATGAAGACAAAAGTTACTATATGTATTAATATTCGTTTCACTCATGTATTACACTGTACACTTCAAATGTTAAAAAAATTCACGAGTTTCTGCAAACCACACATTGCTAGAATACACAAATTCGTTTGACAGATGATTTCCACGCTACCCAGTGGTAAATTCCTGAACAGCGCGACATCAGCGCCCCGACCGCGCAAGTGGGAACATCGTCGTCATTTATATTCTGCTATATTCCCGCCAAATTCAAAACTCAGTGTCTCATTCTCATATCAGCTTTATATTTTGTTCCGGACAAAAGTAAAATAATGTGGCACACAGAAGCGCAGTTTATAAGCGTTCGCCTTCAGTACAATGGATTTTATAACCTTATTTGGCCTTCTGCATCTCAAAAATTCGTAACTCTAAACAAAATGCAACATCTTTTCTGAACAGTGAAAATGTTTACCCGTTGCTTAATTTCAGGATTATCCAGAGCTCTTGGCCTTAACAATATACTTTTAACGCGCCTAGTAACATATTTATTCCCTGAGCTTGTAGACATTGCCATTCCTATCAAAACCAGAGAGAACCACACACAAGTAATGAATGACTGTTAGCACACATATCTGATTATGAATTAGCTCTCTTAACAGACCCACAGTGCTCGCTGGTAGTCATTTACCACTGATGATGAATGAATGAATGAATTTATAAATTTAAAACACAATAAATGCTGCCACCACAATGCAGTAGCCACTATTCAGCATTTCTGCAAAGAGTTGATTATGCCAAACAGAACGGTTAATATTAATATCCATTGGCCGTTTGACCGATAATGGATCTAAGAAATGTATCTATGTGAATGTGAATGTGAATGAATGTGAATTTAAATTATTCACAAACTGCAGCAGCACTGTACGAATGACAATGGAGGACATTTATCAGACACTAAATAATTGAGGAACCATCTAGTGAAAAAAATTACAGCTAGCTTCCATTAATAACGTATGTAATAGATGACAATACCATCTTCCTATGGTATATAGGTACATTTATTCAATAATCCTATGGTAACTTTCAGGAATTAATTTACACTTGTGAAATACTAACAATGTTAGCTATTAGGTAAAGCAGTAAAATTCATAAACCATTTGACATCCACTGTATTCTATAAACAGACTGCAATAAAGAACAAAATAACTGCCATATATATTAATATGAACTTGTTCTGGGAATAGAACAATTCTAACTGTTTGTGTTCAAAATAAACTGATAGTAGTGGGTTATTTGCACGGAGTGGTACTATTGAGTCAAAGCATATATGCATACCTATCTGTCTGCAGGTATCATGTAAGAAACTACTGAAATGGCTTAGAAGGAATTTAGTATTTGTGATCGAAACAAGAAGGTATCAGGTAATCACCTAATTAGGGTTATGTGAACTATACTTCCCGGAGCTAATAGGAAACTTTAGTAGTTCTAATAGTCTTCTAATAACCACCACCATTCCGGGCTTTTAAATCATCACAGAGACTGCCAGTTTGTGCCATCCTTAACACCACAGAAGGCAGCAATAGGTAATGGGTGATCAGAATCACTAGTTACAATTTCTGTGCACTGTGCAAAGAATTTTTTGGATAAAAATTTAAATATTTTTACAGTATCTTATAATGACGTCACTTTTAATGGGGGAGCAAGTAGCTGGGATCAACTGTAAATTGCCTTTTCTAAGAAAGGTTCTCAGATTACATGCATTGAAACTAGCATGTAGTTTTGGGTTATTTGTACATCAATGTTTATTACCAGCCTTGTGTTTTATGGTTGGAATGGACAAAGATGAAATGTTGTTAAGAAGATTAATATAACAAAATATAAGATAGCAAAGAAAATAGTCTAAACTTATAATGAAGACCATAAATGAATAAAGAGAGACCAAATTGATGTCACTTGCTTTATTATTACATTATTTAAGGCTCAACCTGTTTCGGATGTTAATACATCCATCTTCAGGAGCTTGTGACATATTTGTTGAGTTATTTCATGGGTTGTATTGCTCTGGTTCGATGTGTGTTGGTGTTACGTAGTGGTTTAGCTGGGGTGGTGTGGTATCCGGATGCAGGCTGAAGCTTGCCTCAGCATCTGGATACCACACCACCCCAGCCAAACCACAACATAACACCAACACACATCGAACCAGAGCAATACAACCCATGAAGTAACTCAACAAACAAGTCGCAAGCTCCTGAGGATGGATGTATTAACATCCGAAACATGTTGAGCATTAAATAATGAAATAATAAAGCAAGTTACATCAAGTTGGTCTCTCTTTATTCAGCTATCAAGATGATACACGTTCCAGTAAACATAAGAAGACCATAAAGTAATTATGTTATGAAATTGGGAATATCAGTTGTTTTATAAGGCTTGGAGTGATGCTTTATTATTGGTAAATATGGGTGGCAGACTGGAGGACTGGATGTAAAAATAGTATTGTTTATAGAATTAGTCGTCAAGGTTGTGAAGTGCAGAAAACTTGATGTTACTGGATGCAGCCATGTGTGTTATTTGACTCAACCGCTAAATAAATGATTTTGATAAACACTGATTTGATTATGATAATATTATGACATGTTTGTGGGCCTGGTAGCTCAGTTGGTGTAGCGACTGACTACGGGCTGGACGGTCCGGGATCGAATCCCGGTGGGGACGAGATTTTCCGCCCGTCCAGACCGGCCCTGTGGCCCACCCAGCCTCTGTAAAATGGGTATCAGGTCTTTCCCGGAGGTAAGGTGCAGCTGGGGCGTGCTGCTGATCACTCACCCCCTTCTGCCGCGGTCATGGAAGAGTAGAACTATACCTCTACCCACCCTCTGGGCCACACTGGGCCTGTAACAGGATCACATGACATGTTTGGAAAAATTTTAGGGAGGGATGGCTTCATTTAGAGTTGTCGTTAACAGGCCAAATTCAAATCTAACTGCTCGCTACAGTATCATCTCCAGAAAACAGCATAGAGGTACAGATAACACAAAACATGTAGTACCAACCATAATATTCTGTTATATAAGTTTAATTCAAACACAGTGACTGCAATATTTACAATACAGAAATAACATTTCTTACAATTAATCCAAGTATGAAAATAAAATTTCTGTTTAATCAACAAAGTATTTGTACATAACTGAGTGTACACAAACAATGCCACGACAAACACACATATACTACATTTTAGAACCACTTTGCAATGTTGACTGGACAACAGAAATTAAAACATATACCAACAGACAAAATTTCTGTTTGAACACTTATAAAATATAAAAAAGGAATGGGACAATTCTTCTACAGCAGAAACCGTACGACAGCATTCAATTCTACAAAACATTTTGACATGGAAATTACAAAATATATAAGATCTTGAATCATTTGATGCATATCAACCAAGCTGGCAAGGAATAAATAAAGCTCATGATCTGAATGTAATATGGTCAATAAATCTGGTTACATAATTTCTCGTATATATTTGTCATGAAAACAGTTATGTCTGAGGTACTCAGTTATACAGCATTTTATTAAAAAGGGGAAATAGGGTCTGTCAGTCACAAGTATGCCTTTGTGACAGCTTATTAATATGTTGTGCAGGCTTAACCTTGACAGAAAATCCATCATCAGGCACTATAACAATACTTCTAGAAATAACACTTCTATACAACACAATAAAATATTAAGTGATTGAAATTTCAAACCTTAAAACATATTATTCATTTTACAAGCTAAAAATTAAATAATAAGAATAAGATTGAAATTAATATGAATTGGGATATATTAGAAACTATACAGTACTTTATTTTTATTGTTACACCGTGCATGTTGTCGAGTTACTCAATTATCACACCGTTGCGTGATACGAGTATAACGCAATGTAGCACAGAACGCACATCCGTAGCAGGGCACTCTTTGCAACATAACATTACACAACACGGCATGCTGCCACAATACCCAACTGGTACAGCGAAATTAATGTGCCTTTTTTTAGTGTGACTTTAGCAAGGAATATATGGCTCCCTGATGATGGTCCTAGGACCGAAACATGTTGGAGCGTTTTTAATGTTTTAATGTGTAAATTTTATAAATTTTATATATGTGCAGTAGTTGATGTGGTAATTGAGTATACAGTACTTAATTTATGTGAAAGTATTGTTCTTTTTTATTATATATGTCCCTTTGGGATGGAAGCTGTAATGGAAAATACTGGTACAAATATTTGCATACTGGTATATATAACAATTGATTTTAAGTTGCCATGGTTATTCATGGTTAATGTTGCCAAAACTCCCAGAAAGGATCCACATTAAGTGTTAATGTAATACTATCCATTGACATAGTGTCATATACCAGAAGAACAGAATTCTCAAGATGAAATTAGTGACAAGTGAGACGAAGGATTTTGTGTGACTCCACAGTGTCAGGTAAGGGGCATAGGCTGGATGACATCCACAGGAGGATACAGAAGTTGCTGTGGTCACTATACAACAGCATCTGCAGAGGCACCTGGAAGAATTAATTCACATTGCCGATTGTGAAGCTTTCAGGTCTTTTTTTTTTTTTTTTTTTTTTTTTAGATTATTTTATGAGAATTTTTTTTTTTTTTTTTTTTTTTTTGAGGGTGATAAAAAATTTAAAAAAAAAAAAAAAAAAAAAAAAAAAAAAAAAAAAAAAAAAAAAAAA
>Ga0136643_10014880_pt1 | contig 11693 bp, 10 predicted proteins | sample TergutLab28metaG_FD_96883 | JGI IMG/M metagenome (GOLD analysis project Ga0136643, IMG submission 96883) | Labiotermes labralis P1 segment gut microbial communities from Petit-Saut dam, French Guiana - Lab288 P1 (version 3) (version 3) | ecosystem: Host-associated > Arthropoda: Insects >...
GCGAGTACTTGTTGTGTTGTGTAGGCTGACTTGAGGCGTGCTGATGTTATGTAGCGGGATTGTCCGTTGGCGATGTGGTATCCGAGTGTAGGCTGAACCACTACTAGTGGTTCAGCCTACACTCGGATACCACATCGCCAACGGACAATCCCGCTACATAACATCAGCACGCCTCAAGTCAGCCTACACAACACAACAAGTACTCGCTAGCTCCTGAAGATGGACGTATTAGCGTCTGAAACATGTTAAGCAATATATAATAAAGCAAGTGTCATCTAGTTGGTCAACCATTATTCAAACATATTCATCATGTTTATGTCCATTGCAAACACCGTCACGACCTACCACAGGTTGTTTTCATTAACGAAAAAGTTGGTTGTGCACAGTGAAATAGGCCACGATCGAATTATCCCAACGTTTGTCTGTAGGCCGTACATCTCGTAAATCTTTATTACGTATCACCAGAAGTGATAACACAGCTTAACATTTCCTCATGTTGTTACAGTAAGTGTACAAACTAGACTGGCTGTAAATAACTCAGATACGTTAACCACAAAATGGTAGCCGAAATTTGTAACCCATGCAGGTTTTTTATACTTTTTTAAAAATTTGTATTCAGACCGGATAAACATGAATATCGTTTATTGCGGTTGTGACATAATTACGTCATTGCAATGAGGATAAACATGTATTCGCCCTTAAACATCACGTTCTCACGTTCTGACATGTTAATTATCATGTACCCACATCCAATATGCGATACTATTTAGGTGGTGTTTGTTCAGTGTCAATAGTCCATGCACATCCGTGCGATTGTCATTTAGTATCCGTGACTGAACTGTGTCTAGGGTGTTCATCAAACATGATAGAGGAGGTGTGGACAGAGTGTAGGGCTAGCACACAGTTCGTGGCAATCGGCGCAGTGACAGTCATTCCTTACGCACAGGAGTCAATAATGTTCTACCGTAATTCACATATTTTTGCCCAAAATTGGTGAAATTCTGTGTAGAATGGGAGTCAATAATTTTCTACCGTAATTCACATATTTTTGCCCAAAATTGGTGAAATTCTGTGTTGAATATTCCCATATTTCGAATTTCGTGAAAACTGGTACATAATTTACGTAATGGTTTAAGTGAAATTTAACCCGTACGTTCAAAAACTTTGTCCGATTTGGATGGATTTCTGTGTTGGACATGTTCATAAAACGTTAATTGAGTGATTGTGATTTTCGTGAAAATCGACGCAGGAAATTTATGCTTTCCTGATGGGATTAAATTAAATTACGTGTGATTGTGTACCGTGAAAACGTATGACTTTTCATTGTTATTGTTTCCTTGAAAGCTATGAAGTAATATTAATTTTGTGTTCTGCTTCGAAATCAATATATATATATATATATATATATATATATTTAAAAAGTTACATAATATGAAATACAACACAGTTGTAAATATACATATATATATTTAAAACTGTCTTGTATTGCATATTATGTAACTTTGTTTACTTGCGTAAATGTTATCGTTATCTCTAATTTTGTCGCTATTGTCCAGAAATATTTTACATTATTATTATTATTATTATCATCATCAGCAGCAGTATCATTGAACTTTACAAAATACGGACACTGATTAGTGGTCGTACTTTCAATTTCTCAAAAAAGCAGTACCAGTGCCCGCGGTCCCGCACTTGTGAATCATTGCAGTACACACAGTTCAGTAGAGGAATCCTTAGAACGACTAGGGTCACGCAGATTAACTTTTGTTCATCTTGTTACTAGTTCCCCTCTATGCCACAGATGACGTCCTATGGTATTTGTATATTCCCTCCTAACACTTAATTTTCTAGCACAGCCCGTCACGCAGTTAGAAACCGTATAGCCCAGAGGGTACAGTAAATGCGTCCGATTGTCATAACACGTTTTGAACGACTAATAAAAACAGACTGTTGCTGTTGGAACCATTGTTACGCTGCTTAATGGAGCACAAATTCATTAGAGTTTGCAACGTTACTCGCATTACATTCCCACTAGTCGCTTGATCAGTGCTATTAAAATGTTTAAGGTCACGATTCGGAAATATTTAAACCTTTGTTGGCTAGCATTAATACAGTCAGTTTTCCCGTCTCTCAAACGAATTTTACTCTGTGTAGCTTGAGGAATATTCTCGCTTGTATTTAATATGAATATATATTCATATAAATTTTCTGATGAGCTGAGTTGTGTAGGTGTTTCATGCAATTGCTTCGTAAAAAAATCCTTGGATAAGTTTCATGTAATTGAAACTTCGAACTTCTACTATGTTTTCGCATTTTCATGTGTTAGTTTGACTGAGGGCTCTTTATTGACCCTGTTTTAGAAGTAGCGCCTTTCAAATTGAGGGTCATGTTTATCAGTGTTTACGTGGATATCTTCGAGGGTTCCAGCGAAATGTTTAAATTAAGAGAAAAGCATAGTCTATCTTTATATTGAAACATTATATTGCGTATTGTCATTTCATCTTCATGACTTCTCTTCGATAAATATACTCATCAGTTCTGGTAACTCTCTACTCCATATATGGAGTACAAGTGAGCCTCGTTTTGTATACGGATAGTAATACAGAAGTCCGTAAATTCTTCACGTTTATGGAAGCTAAAGTAGGAACACCATTTGTAATCTCTTTGTGAATCCGTAAACCATTACAGCAGTTTCACTTGTTCACTTTATCCATTAGCTGGCATGAACATTTGATTAAATGGCTGGAAACATGACTCAAAGTCTTGAAATTTTCGTGCCAATGATAAAATGAGTAATATTTTCCTATTTTGTTTCGATGTTGAGAGAAGAGCTGCCTATATGAAAGAATCTTTAAAGCCATATAGGTCGTTTATACCTACGCACAGTGGAAGCTATATTTTAGAGTACACGCTGATAAACCATCGTGAGAGCCATTTAAAAAGTGAGTCAAATGAATTGAAATTGGAGGCGTGAACTCTTTTGATTAACACGAAGAAAGTCTTCTCGTAGTGCCGTTCACTAAAACTGTCTGCACCTTGAGTAGCAGATATTGACACTTTGAAGTCACTAACGTTTTGGTGTTGGCTCCCGAATGTGGGTTAAATTCACACGGAGTGTCTTTTCTGATTATTAGAAAAATGTCATATTCTGTTAATTTTTTTAGGCACCTTTAATAACCGTACTTCAAATGAGATCAGTTTTTCAGCTTTAGTGATATCTCCTTTTAACTCTGTACCCACTCATGGCTTTCCATGTGGAATTTATAGTGGTTAAAGAGGCAGTGAGGCAAGTATTCCTCCCATTACATCGATTTTTCCCTGTCACCATCACTCCACCAATTTCCTGTAATCACATTTTATTAATTTTTGTCGAATGCTCTCTAATTTTGGTAATTGACAGCGCCGTCAAACAAAACACTTTACAAATCCTGTACTCACTATTTTATGTCGTTCATAATGACTGAAGTGACGTCTGCATGACGAACCAAGAGTAAAGTGGATTGCTTGCACTTATTTGTTCCAAATATAGTATATTTACAGCCGAAACATGTCCACTAAATCACTAAAGCTAACAGCGTCAGAATATTCCCGTAGAGCGATTGTCACTGTGACGCTTCATATGCTGGAGCCTGAGATTTAACTTCCCGACGCGTAGACCGGACAGCCTGATCAAGAATGTTTTAGCTAAATGCATACCCTGTACTTAAATTTGGGACAGATCCGTACAACAACAAAGGACCAATGGAGTGACAGAATGTTTGACTGCTGACAGCATTTTTCCTACGAACATATTCTACATGTTCGATGTAATCGATTGAGAAATAATAGATAGTAAGTTGCTATAATTACTACTATTTTTACTCAAAATTTCGGTCTTTTCATAAAAACCTGTAGGCTACAAAACATAATTTCACAGATATTATTTTTAATTATTTTCATCTGAAGGCTTCACAATAAACAGGAAAGCAAAAACTTGTTTTCCTTGCGCTAGGGAAGACAGTTTCCACAGTATCCTGCCTAAATTGCAGTTGTTTTGAAAACCGGTATTTTGGAAGTTTTCTAAGCGACAACAAAGACCTGTTACATTTCAGGTATAAAACATCTACTGTCCCAAGGGGAATATTGTAAGATACGTTAGGATGTTTGTATAGATATGTCGGAAAGAAAAAAAGAGTGACTCGATTCAAGTACTGCAGTTTTCACGAGAAGTGCAACGTCTTCCTCCTTTTTGTATTCAAAGTGGTGTTTGTTAAATTTCCCACATCCAGATACACGTAACATCCTTCCGTCTACGAAGGGAAATGGGTTATAAAACTGATCCATAAAATACAGAATCGCTTTCGATTTGTCCTACCATTTTTCTTCTTCGTCACGCTTTGTTGGTTGTTTCCTGCTATTTTTTCGCATTTACCGAACTTTTTATCAGCCCTAAGAATATTTTGTTTTATATCTGTTACATTGTATTGCAACTGAAGATCTGGATTCATGTTAAATTCAGAAAATATATTATTAGTGTTTTATAAGCAAATAATAATGAATTACTTTATGCAAGACAGCAATTTTGTAGGCCTACCAAAACGAAGTGAACTTTTTCTTAATATACAACTGTCGGATTCAAATAAATTCGTAATTCAAAGAAATAATTGGTTTTTGTTAAGGAAATTATTTTGTATGTACATTTAAAGGTGAAATTGTGGATAATGTAATTAATTTTTGCAGGTTTCTTGGAAACCGAATAATCGTTTAATTAAACGGCAATTACAAGACATATCATACATTATATATTATGTTGTATATTTTATATATTATATATTATTTTGTTTATATTATATTTTATATTAATCCTTACACTGAATGACTTTGGTGTGAGATCTAGACAAAGAATGAAGTACTTATTAAAGCACTATATTTTTCGCTTATGCTATGAAAGCACAGAATAATTCATGAAGACAATTTGCTGGTACATTTCTGGTAGAAGATAAACGAAGACGTCTGCGACAGTTACACCCCTAGCTTGTCCAAGGAGCAGGACGTGCCATGCTTGCTTATCAGCTGAAGTTGGAGAACAGTTCAGATTTTGACAGAGCTAATATGTTTACTTTCCTCAGATGGGGCATTTGGAGACCCAGAATCGAGTTTAGAAATTCAAGAGAAGATTACCAAGCCCGGATACGACAGGGGATTTGTACAGACGTCTCAAAATATTACTGAACCCCTTTTCAAAAAATAGGGAACACTCGAAAGTTGCCAAAAATGGCTAGCTAGCTGATTTACTTATAAAATTAACTTCTCCTGAATTATTGAGAAGGGCTGAAAATTATAAAACATACCAATCAGAATTTACGAAATAATAGGTCTTCAAGCTGTAAATGCAACTTTTGGAACAATCGGTTAATACTAATTTTCTCGCACAGGCTTTCAGCTGAATGGATCCCGATCTAGGCACAGGGCAAGCAACATATGCCGAGTTCTTGTCGTCTGCGCTTAATAGATAAGAAATAACGTACACTCACAGTAAACATATTTCTTGTTTTATGTGCAGTACAACTTGATTTGATATAAATAGGAAGAAATAAGATTGCGAGATTGTGGAAATAACGGAACGAACCAACCTCGTCACTACCTACCCAGCTGATTTAAGAAGTAAATAACCTCACTGAACAGAATTCTTCTCGAAAAGTAAATAGTTCCTTGGCAAGTCATGAAATTCTCCGCATTTTAGGAAACATGCATGTTCATTACCGCTATCACAACAGCCTGCCACTTGTGCTCATCCTGGGCCAGATCGGTACAATCCACGCTGTCCAAAACGATTTCTTTAAGATAATTCATTATTGTCCTCCAATCTACTCCCAGTCCCTTCAGGTTGTCTCTTACCCACGAGTTTCTCAACAAAATCCTGTATGCACATTTCCTCTCCACCTTACATGTCACATTCTCCGGCCATCTCATTCTTCTTAATTTGATCACCCGTGTAAAAATTGGCGAAGAGAACATTTTGAATAAGAACAGAAGATATTTTGGTGTAAAGAAGTGAATATTAGAATCAGACAGCAGATTTTAAGAACAGTGGATAATTATAAGCTTAAATATTCACGTATTATCTTTAGAAATATTCCTTACCGTATTCGCAGAAACACGCAATTAGACCTTAACACTTGACAATTATTTTAAATCCATTAACTTCTTTCTTCCTCAAATCCCATTTAATATCATTCTGCCGTCAGGGCCCGGTTTAACTTGTGTGGTCACTTCACTCCATGTTTTCTGATATATACATTTGAAGGGTACTTGTGTGCTACATTAATCTTCATTTTTTTAAATTCCCTACGTTTATTAGGCCAATATTTCACATTTTGATATATATATATATAAAATTTTGAAAAAGTTACCCTATTTTGTACGTCCACCTTTTCCTTACTTAATTTTATCATATATTTCCATATAATATATTAACAAAAATATCGGAGCAAACACAGAATGGTATGAAACGATCAAGACATGAGAAGACAATTTAGTCACGTCTTAGGTGACGTCATTCCATTGTGTGTTCTTGTCAGTCAAATTTTATTATTCGTGTCCAATCAACTCAGCTCTATAGGTCTTTTACGTTTGATTTTTATTCGGTATTGCTGCATATTTCGGCTGTTCACTGCTGATGTGGATAGCCGAAACATGTAGTAATATCAAATAAAAACCAAACATACAAGATCTATATAGCTGTGTATATCGGATAGGTCAAATATCGTTTGATTGAGTCACTGTCCTTATAAATATGATTATACGAATTTTGTTAGGCTCATTATTCTTTCCTACATTTGGTGTAATTCTTCCACATTCCTAACCACGTTTGAAACTACTGTCTTTGATTTTCAAGTAAACAATTTCGGATCTTGTTTGGAGAGATTGAGGAACACCATGAAACTCTAAGAAATGCTGTCAAAGTCCCGGTTGGAATTCGAAAGTGACACGTCCCGAAAAGAATTCGCAAGTTTTATTGGTTGAGCCTTCTTTTTCGGTTTTGAAAATGCTGGATGTGTGAAAGTAGAAATCCGAGAAAACCAAACAGATCTGCATTTCCAATAGTTATGCGGTGTGTTTCCAGATAAAACCAGTACCAGCGTTTTCATCGGATTATGTTAAGAACCTGCAGTACGTGATCTGTGTTCGTGGCGATTTCGACTGGTGCTGTTCTTCTTCAATCAACTTTTTCCCTTTCTATCACGTGATCAGGCCAATTTAAACCAGTTTCCTGCGTAATGTTACCCTGCAGTTCGGTCTGATGGCCCCCTTGTTCCCATAACACATATGCTGAAGACTCTTTCGTGAACAGATATACTTCGTACTCCGTAGATCACACTTTTCCTTAGTTTCCAGAGTTGCAATGTTGGGTAATACTTGTCGAAATTTGGGCAGTTTATTCCATTCCTTCATGTGTTCTGTTCTGTTACAGTAGTCGGTTACACCGAACAAGGTTCGATTTGTTTACGGCTTTGTAAGAACGCCAGACAGCTCCAACACTAGTCAGATTTTTTTCTTTTTTGGAGAATTTTGAATCGTTGAAAGAACAGCAACGTGATAGGGGAAAAGAATTGAACGAGTTATGAAGCAAATGAGCAGATATTTGTCGTTAACTGACAGTACTTGTAAAGTCTTTAAGTCTTTTACCCTAGACTGATAATCGTGTAAAGGTCTGTGAGGGTTCACTGGAAATGTGTACGATTCATTTAAGATATTCGTGACAGAATACGAGGAAGTTTTGATGGGGTGTGCGCCATTTACTCCCATTTCCCTCCTCGAGGTGAAGATAGCAGTTTCTTCCTAAACGTCGATACCAGCTTACGAGGTGTCAGATGCCAGAATACTTTAATCTGACATTTTAAATATGAATTCCAATCTGGTAATAATGGATAACCTGGGCGTTAGGGATCTAGATGTCGCGGTAATGGTACAATTTATCTTTAAGTCTGTGGTAAATTGGTTTGGGTTAGACCAACAGAAATTAATAACTACTCGTTAAGACTGTAAGGTTATACCAAAACTCGTCTTCAAGAAAGCCACTGGAAAAGTAAAGAAGGCGGTTTGCAAAAGAATGGGCGAGTTCCATGGCAACTTAACTGTGTAACCTTCCTTCTAAATTTTGCCCGACCCTGGGTTATAATATTTTGCAAACTCGTCGTGAACAAGAATCTTTCTTAAGGAATTTAAAGGGGGTATAGAAGCCGCTCTAATTGTTCTGTAACTCTTTACTCTTTGAAATCTCGCAAACGACTGCTGCTTTCATGCTGTCCCCTTGTCAAAGAAACAAGCCACCTGTAAGAAAAACTAATGTAACAAAATCTCTCGAACAATTGAACATCTGCCCACAGCTGGCCACCGCTATAAAGCAAGAGAGTACCAACCTTACATGGAAAAAACGCGTGTCAGACTTCTGCCCATATAGCATTCCAGCTGCAAGTGCGAAGAACATTTGGAATTTGTAGGTAACAAACCCCTCTGTGCATTTCAAACTAAAAACAAAATTTTACCTTTCTTTTCAATATAAACCGACCAGTGGCTAGACGATCAGTTAATCTTCTTATTTTCTCGATTGCTTAGCCCGAGATTTGAAGTACGGGACCTGGTCTGCTACCACTGTCTGGAACAGGAAAGCGTAAAAATTACTGCTAGGTGTCCGATGTTTTCTCGGTTCTCGCACTGAAACAAATCATATATGAGAGGTACCTTTCATCTAATATTATTACGCCAATTAAGTAAGTCAGAAAGATAAGGACAAACATTGCAAGCTTGAGAAACATGAACAGCGCTCATAATTTTTGAGTAGAGAATGTCCAAGAAATAAGACTGTTGGTGACCAAGGCGTGGATTGAATGACAATATTAGAATATTTTCCAGATGAATGGAATAACAAGTTGTTCCGGACCCATCTCACTCAGCACATTGGCCGGTGTTCAGCTCCTGTGAACACGGTGATGTTTATTCGGTTACTACAAACATGAGCGACTGTTTTAAAATTCAGTAACGATAAAATTTCCATACAGTAAAAATACAAATAAAAGGAATGTTTTTATATTTACTTTGTATAAGGAAGCCACGTTTTGGATAAAGGCGTGTTGAGGTTTGTAGGATGGGCGTAGCCGAAATTCTGGGCGGTGTTTTCGGGATTGAATCCCAGAGTTTTCATAAACTGTTCTAGGATATTTTAGTAAGGAGTTAGGTTAGGTTAGGTTAGGTATGTATATACTTAACGTCGAACACAACTATATTTGTTTTTATTACAAGGAGTTTACAACGACATGTTTCGGCCCTATATGTGGGCCATCATCACATTGTGATTAGACTTACAGCATAGGTTATACTTGCATTCGTGTAGTGGTTATGGGTTGTAATGGGGCGGGTTCGAGATCTCATTATATCACAGGGCCGAAACATGTAGTTGTAAACTCCTTGTAATAAAAACAAATATAGTTGTGTTCGACTGTAAGTGTTAAAATACCTAACTCCTTACTATTGTACAAAACACAACGGGGATGACGCACATTAGAACTAGGATATCTTATTTTATACTTCCACTAGATTTCATGAAAACGCGAAACCAACTCCACTGTGGCAGTGTTTAGATCAGGCGATGCTACAGAATGACTCCATGTTTGAGAGTAGTTTCACACCATGTTAAAAGTAAAGGTAAAATTCAATATGGAACAGACTACGAAGGGTCAGAGTGGGAGTGGAAGTATAGTTCTGGTTTTTCCTTAACCTCAGCGCTAGATTGGTGAGGGTGGTCAACGCCACGCTCTGGCCGCTTTAACACCGGGAAAGACCCGTTACCCATTGTATAGGAGGCTGGGTGAGCCCCAGAGTCCGTCTGGAAGGGTGCGGAAAATCTCTCCCCTGCAGAGATTCAAGCCCCGAACCTTCCAGCCCGTAGCGGGTAGCTATACCGATTGACCTATCGCGGCACTTCACAGAGCAGTAGGGGCATTAAAACGGATACTGCATCCTTTTAAACAGTTCCCGAATGTAAAACTTCCTCTCTTCCTTTAAGATCATGCTACAAAAATATTGCAACCAGGACGACTGCATTTAGTTGTACTAAAATTACAGTTGAAAGCCACGCCAAATGCGATATTTCAGGTTTCTGACTGTGTGTAAATGAGGTCTTTGTTCATTTGGTTCGTTACGCAGCACATGTTGATGATTGGTTACCGACGTTTCGGGATAACCATTCTGAGAATAGTGGCTGTTATTGGACTGCTTGACCCTTGAAGAGAGGACCGGCAGGGTGTCCCATATCGTCGACAGGCTTCTACCAACATACGCTACGTAACAGTCCTGCAGAACAAAAACCAACATGGATTGTTTCCGGGACTCTTATCTCTGATCGGTCGTAGAAATGAATGTTTTGTAAGAAGCAGAACGTGTTCCTGAGAAATTCAACACATAGGAACCGTCAGTATCAGGCAGCGTCCAACATGGAGCAACAACATTTCTTTTTTTTAGTCGCTTCGTGTTTTATCTTCTTTCATTCCACTTCTTCGTCTTTCGGTCTCGGAATTATTCAAACCTATCTCCTTTTCAGCTCATTCGTGTTTTGATGAATGCTGATCCTTTACATTGGGCGTTGGTGTGAAATCGCTGACCGCAACAAGACAGATACTTTCATAACGAAAAGTATTTCAGGGAAACCTGTTGCCACCTTCTTCAGGCTGTATAAGTTTCAATCATAAATGTTTACATAATCCAGGATTATAAATTTGTCTTTTGTTTGATAGTGAAACTTGGTCTGTCAAATTGAGGCAGGAACACAGTCTCAGAGTTTTTGAAAATAGGGTACTGAGGAAGATATTTCAGCTCAAGTGTGACGAGGTAAGGAGAGAAGGGAGGAAACTGCATAATCAAGTGCTTTGTGATCTATTCTCCTCTCCAAAAATTATTTTGGTGGTCAAATCATGGAGGTTGCATGTAGCACGTACGGGGAAGAGGAGAGGTGCATACGCGGTTTTGGTGGGGAAACCTAAAGGAAGGGAAACTATTGGAAAACCTTGGCGTTGACGGAAGAGTAAGAGTAAAATGGATCTTAAAAGAATTCGGATGGGGCTTAGAATTCATTGTTCTGCCTCAGGACAGGGACAGGTGGTGGGCTGTTTCGAAGACGGTAATGAAATTGCGAAGGTCCTTAAAATGTGGGACTTACTGGACTAGCCGAGGAACTGTTGACTTCTGAAGAAGGATTTTGCCGGGTGATTTTAGTTTGGTAATTAAGATAAGTAGACCTTGATTGAGGAGGAAGTAGCTTGCACCCCGAAGTTTAACCACCTGCGGTATTTTCATGGTTTCACAACGTGGCAAAATTACAGTTATTTTAGAAACGTAACGTTTTATGGAACCTAAAATTTCATGCCCTTTCCACATTAGAATCTTCAACAATCGTATTTGCACTTTACAGTCTGTTCCTCCAAGACATTCTTCAGTTTTGTATGCTTCCTTACGTAGTTCGTGTTAATAAAGTGTGTCATGCATCATACGTAAATATTTAACTTAATATTTTCCATCCTGAAGTGTTTGATATTTATATAATTAGCAATATTATTCAGTCAAACACAGCAAACATATGGTATGTTATTTATTAACTAATAGACTTGGGCGATATGTTTCGATTCACATGGAATCATCATCAGGCCCTCTCTAAAAAA
>Ga0136643_10014881_pt1 | contig 11692 bp, 5 predicted proteins | sample TergutLab28metaG_FD_96883 | JGI IMG/M metagenome (GOLD analysis project Ga0136643, IMG submission 96883) | Labiotermes labralis P1 segment gut microbial communities from Petit-Saut dam, French Guiana - Lab288 P1 (version 3) (version 3) | ecosystem: Host-associated > Arthropoda: Insects >...
CGGCGAAGTTAGTGTCAACTTTTGCGGATAGAGGGGTGTCACGTGGTCAGCGCAACGGGTCCCCACAGCCGTTAATCTCTGTTTTATAGACCTGGAGCCGCTACTTTTTTCATACGGAGAGTATACACCATGTTTAAAATATTCGGTACCTATATTTGTTGAATAAATACATAAAATGCAACTTTGGAGGTTAGTGTTGCGGTACGTCAACTATATTTGACGTTAGGCGCCTAAAGGTTAATTACATTACACGCTGTTGCGATTTATTTAGTGTTTACGACCTACGAAACCTTCGTCACTGAAGATCTCTCTACTTCCCGTTTTGCACAAAATGAATTATATCATATATCAACGTCTCCATCGCGTGACTACAACAGGACATTCGTGTGATCGTTGCACAACGTACCTAAGCGGCGAGATAATTTCTATGCGCATAATCTTTACCTTTACCTTTAACAGTTACCTGTACCTCTGCTTTGTGAACAATGTGCAAATGTCAGTATATATGTTAATCTACTACACAAACTTTGTGTATCAGATTTAGGTCTTCCGGGATGTTACGCTGTATGAATTGGTAAATCCACTGACGTTAACGTCTTCCGAAACGTCGGTGGCTCTTCACCAATTGATACTGCGTAACATCCAGGAAGAGCTGGAAATTCATAAATATCTCTGTTACAACTTCCAATCCCGCGTGACTTGTTACGAACAGAATTCCCTGCATTAAGCTTAACGTACGTCTGTCCCTGTGCCTATTTAAGCATGAAGCCATGACGACGCATGGGGGAGCAGAGATAAAGCTCCATGTATTCTTAACCTTGGAACTAAATTGGCATGATTTTTCAGCTTCATACCTCAACCCCTTTACCCCCGAGAAATAGATCTCCGGGTACACATTGAATAGGAGAAAGAATAGCCCCCACATACAGCCTGGAGGCTGAATGAGCCCTAGATACGGTTTGGAGGCTGAATAGGCCCCAGATACGGTCTGGAGGCTGAATAAGCCCCAGATACGGCCTGGAGGCGGAATGAGCCCCAGATACGGCCTGGAGACTGAATGTGTCCCAGACACGGCCTGGAGGATGGATGAGGCCCAGATACGGCCTGGAGGATGGATGAGCTCCGGCTATGGCCTGGATGCTGTAGGGGCCCCAGATAAGGCCAGGAGGCTGAATAAGCCCCAGATATAGCCTGGAGGCTGAATGAGCCCCAGATACGGCCTGGAGACTGAATGAGCATCAGATACGGCCTGGAAGATGAATGAGTCCCAGATACGCCCTGGAGGATGGATGAGCCCCGGCTACGGCCTGGATGCTGTACGGGCCCCAGATACGGCCTGGAGGCTGCGCAACAAAAGAAAAGTTGCATCTGACGAGATTCGAAAGCCAGGCTCTGCGGTCATCCATACCGCAGCCTAGCCACTGTAATGTGGGTGCCGCGTAAGTGTGAATAGTTTGAATTAACCACTTAAAGACAAGTAATTAGTACATTATTGCCACCTTCAACACTAAAAACCTCGTTTCATGCCCCCACAGTATATTTGTGTTCGCTACGGTTCTTACAACACACAGCGAGCTTTTCCCTAACAGCAGCAAGACAGGAAACGCGCGTATAAACGTAACATCGAGCCGTTTTAGTGCGACCACAGTTGTAGCAGAATAGCAGCAAGTACTGCGTGTTTCTGAGTGTGTGTATGTAGCCTACGTTATCCTACATGCAATGCGCATGCGCCGTATTATATTGTCATCTGTGACTTGTCTCGCTCTACTATCTTTTTCCACATTATCTCATAAACGGTACGATTTTTAAAAAAAGAGTTATTGGACATTAAATGTGTGTTCTGTTTGTCTCTGCAACGTCTTTCTGAAACATCTCATTTTAAGAAGAATTCATCGAGATATGACCAAAAAGTATGCATAGCTCTTCATGTAAAGTACCCGTTATTATTGTCAGAGTTTCATAAACCTTCAATTTCCTGATAGGTTTTTTTTTCGAAAAAATGCCCAAATATCAAATGTAATGAAAATCCGTCCAGTTGGAGCCCAGATGTTCCACGAGGGCGGACGGACACAAGTGGCGAAGGTAATATTCGCTTTTCGCAATTTTGAAAATGCGCCTATCAAATAAGGGGTCTTGCTAAATGGGAGCACAGTTCGTTCTCTGTGAAGTACGAACTACACATTTTATATTATGTAGAATAATTTTAGTCTTCAAGTGGTTATTCCTTTTGCGGATAGAGGAACGGCCTCTTTTATGGAGGGTAGCTGCGAATAAATTGAATAAGCAGTCGTCGACAGCCGACAAGGGGTGGTCCTCCTGCTTGGGGGTTGGGCGAGGTGCTAACAACCCCTCCCTGTAAAACATTGATGTTAAGAAATTCTTGCAGGCATGATGCTTCCTCTGGAGACAAAACAATCCGGAGGTAAACTACTCCCCCACTCGGATCTCCGGGGGGGGGGGAGGGTTTCTAGGGGAACCATCGCCCAAAATACACAGGGAAATGAAATTAGGCACGTGGAACGTTAGAAGTTTTTATAGGGCAGATCTCCAGGAGGTGGGATGTGGGTATATGGACTGGATTGGGCTGGCCCAGGATAGGGACAGGTGGCGGACGCTTGTGAGTATGGTAATGAACCTTCGGGTTCCGTGAAATGCGGGGAATTTCTTGACTAGCTGCAAACCAGTTAGCTTCTCAAGAAGGACCCTGCACCATGGAGTAAGCGACACATGAAACCGCACATTATTTATCGCCGTCTGGTGAACCCCAAATACATAGCTTTATGTACTGAACGTGTACGGTTGTCTTGTGACAGAAACAATGTTACCCATACATAGCTTTATGCAAGTACCGACCTGTAACTACCAGGTCGAACGGCTGAAAACGGAAGTAGAAGGATTCTGTGCAGCGAAGTTCTCCAGAAGCTAATGGTCTTCAGCTATGCAATAAATTTCCTGCCTTTTGTGCTAGTGGAAGTTTCATTACCGCTTCAAAGGAACTAGCGATTGGAACTCCCCTGAGCCAGGCGATTAGGTATACAGCCCGCACCCATCCCCCAAACCATGTTCTTCTGATCAATTTTCAACCTTCAAGGCCGGAAAATAATATGAACATCAGGCCTACATAACACACCGTGATTTATTCAGTTTCTTATGCAGTACAATGTTGCACTACATACACAACTGCCGCAAAATTCAGACAAGTTTAGCCCCGAAATAAGGCTTCATTGCGTGGTTTTGTGGTTGACACGATGGACGGATACAGATTCTACGAACGCTTTAAAATGTACACGTGTAGCAAGGAACCATCTACAGAGTTCAAACAAAGCTTTTCAGTGACAAAATAAATAGCATGGTGACGCTACAACAGCGACCGACAGGAAACACTACAGCATCGGACACACAATCACTGAGACACAAAGACAGAGTGTTAATGAAAACGTGACCAGTGTAGAATCCGGAAGACCGATCAAAAGCTGTAAAATGCAGAAAAGGTAACACAAATGTAATACGAAGCGCGTAGCCATACAGGTACCTACAGCAAGAAAAACTGCTTCGAGACAATTAAGGTACCTTCGTCTCGGAGATTTCTCTCTGAAAACTACTGTAAATCCCAGTGAATATATTCTGAAAACTCTTATTATTTGTTATACGATTTCTTATTGTCTGTTGATGCAGCAGGCCTACAACTTCATTACAACATAAAGGACTAAACGTCGTCCACATAAAGGCAAGACGTCAATAACAATGGAAGTCCACAAACATAAAAACACATACATACACACACACACACATACATACACACACACATACATACACACATACATACATACATACACACACACACATACATACATACATACACACACACACATAAATACATACATACATTACACACAAACATGCATAAAAACATAAATACATACACACATACAAAAACGTACATATACACACACGCTGGTGACAAATTTTCCAAAAATCTACGCGCCACCATAAGATTGCAGGCATCACAACGGTGGTGCGAAGGAAGTCAGCCGCATACTGACAAGCCACAAGTATTCGGTGCCACCGTACTAACTTTAGTCGCCACGGCGAACTGGCGAACAGGATTAGTACAACCCCGGCCCAAAACACAAAGACGTCTTCATTACAAGCACACTCACGGTGATAAAATATTCTCAAGTATTACGTCAAAAGGCCTTGCACCAAGTAGTGCTTTCAAACAAAAAGGGAAGCTACGTATAAAGTTTTAAATGGTCAGTGGGTGGAACCACAGACACATCAGTGTTCATGGCTGCACACACTTCAACAAAGTTCGATACAAAAGTGCTACTACATGGAGCGTTATGAAACTAAATGAAATCGTATATTTGCTGGGAGGTACAGGAACCTGAGCAACTGAGCGGAAAAATGAAAATTAAAACAATTCTGCGTGGTGGATTAAAAGCCAAAACATGACAAGCTGCAAGGCTATATAGAGCCTACAAATCAAATCCTGAAACACAGACTCTCATACGTACTACAAAAACCATTCGCAACTCATATGACAAGGATAAGTTCGTCTGGTTCCAAGGGAGGGGTCCAACCTCGACAACGTCTTCTGAATGTTGTTCTGTTATCATATTCAGTATCGTGCAGTGAAGAACAAATTTTGAAGGTACCTCATTGCCGATTCAGCCTTCTCTATTCTCCCTAATTACTATATAAATATTTAGTACGTTTCACGTATCGCAAACTTTATCGAATTTGGGCTAACCTGGTACGTCCCATGGAAATTCTTAATCTATACCCTGTCCCACTTTCATAAACTTTTTCGTTCTTAATCCTAGTTTCACTTGCTTATGGAAGGCTGAAAACTGTTTTAAAATTCCACTATAATAATTCTTAATATCTGTCGATTTTAGTGCTGCCTTTATCGTCCTACACATTCCGTGAGAGGCGTAATGATGTATTTTACTGATACCATGTCACAACCCACGTACGAACAACTACTGCAGACACTTGTACGAAATTCGTGTACAAATTTCAAGTCAATAAATCTGCATTAATAATAAGGGCGTAAACAAACATAAACTAGGAGAATATCATGTTTCAGTAGGCTAGTACATTCCCTACTTTTTACAAAGTCAAAACATCCTCCAAATACACTCGACATGACGGAGCATCGGTTCAACTAACTCTGCATAACAACACGTGTAGTGGAGTGGATTAACTTGCTTCTGACAATTGAAGAGGATAAAGCCCACTTCTGACGAAATTGGATCTGAAATAGCCAAATTAACAGCTTCTGTCCGTTAAAATATTATATGTCTAATCAACCTTCAAGGCGGGTGGCCGCTCCAACAGACGATGGAAAACACCCTGAACATTATGAATGCAGTATGATGTGAAAGGCCCAGGGAATTCTAAACTTGCTAATTGACAGATCTTGTTCACAGCGACAAAATACTTTTAAATAAGGATTGTGAACTTTCTGATCAGGACACCACGCCGTTTTGCAGGCAGTTACCATGCTCAGGAGACACGTACTTTCAAGTCTGTAAAATAATGCAAAGGTTTGTGACTTATGCCGCCAGTGTCCCTGATCATAAAGAACTCCATGCTCGGTTGAAACATGAATCAGATTTCCCCCACCATTCGTCCACATACCGTATGCGATGACCTTATTTTCTTCTCTTTTGTCACACGTGAAAACCCGGTGGTGGTGGTGAGCTTTTCCGCACCCGTCCAGACCGGCCCTGGGGCCCACCAAGCCCCCTATACAATGGGTACCAGGTCTTTCCCGGGGGTAGAGCGGCCGGGACGTGGCGTTGACGACCCACCCCATCTAGCGCCGAGGTTAAAGAAAGACTAAAGCTGTACATTTACTCCCCCGTTGGGTCTTCGTGGCCTGTTCTAGGGTGAACTTTACCTTTTGTTACACGTGAAGTGCGGAAGAGTAAGAACAAAATCCGTATAACATCCGGCTTGTCTCGAACCCAACAACTTCTGCAAGGAAAACGAGCGCCTTCTACACGGAATACAAAGTCCCGACAGAGATAAATGTAAACTGGAACGGTATGAAATTACGGTTTCAGTAGGATGAGAAAGTGGGGTGGCAAATCAAGCAACTCAAAATGGAACTCCAATGGAAGAAAAAAAAAACGGACGAGGAGTGAAAATGCGTCTGCACGTAGCACTACGGAGTTTGTCCTTATGAATCACAGCAATCAGAAACACGACGGATTAAAGTTTCAGTCTTCACGCTTCTGGATAAAATCACTCCCGAATAAGCTTAAAGGCGTGTCCCAAGTCATGCAGGCCACACTTGCGAACTTGCGAGAGGTGAAATATGACGAGCATTAGGTGCAATGACAGCTGCAAAGAGCAGGTTCACATACTCGTATGTCTGCGAACTCGGCTTACAGAGCTTGTTAAGTACCAGACTGCCTGCAGTATTATTATAGACCCGCACACCACGCTTTCAAAAACTGTCGCCGTCCTCAACTCAAGAATTTAATTAACGTTTCCAATTTATCACGTCTGCTGCCGCAGAGGCGAACTGGCTCGAAGCGGGTATCTCCTTAATGCACTGTATGATACGTGGCGAACGTTGTTTACCACCCGACAGCTAGGCGACCTCGTTATGCAGCGCCATTATTCACATGTTCTCTGGAAAACAGAGGTACGCGATACAAGCTAAAGTCTCTTGATTCCAAACAACACTTAGGCCAACGTCACGGTTCCCACCATGAACTTCACTTGGATTTCGAACTTCCAATAGCATCGCTTTTAACGAAATCAGCTAATGTAACGGTCCTGTTCCAACTGTACTGAAAACTCGACCTCATGCATGCTACAAATTAGTAAACTCAGCCCGTAGGTGGATATCAGACGCAACATGTGCACAGAATACACGGTACATAGCCTACTGCGGTCTGTTACAATCAGTCCAATGGCAGCCCACAGAACACTGTCAATTTAGAGACAAGGTTACGGGCTACGTGGTTCAATTCCCGTAAGGGGCAGGAGATTTTATCTACTTCATTACATCCAACCCCATACTCATTGGGCAATTGCGTTGCTTTCTGGGCCTGAAGATATCCACTCATCTCCATCAAAATGCTTCCACTGACGAGTGCATACTAACACCTTTACTTTTCCAATCAGAATACATAATTTCATTATTTTGGACGTAAGTAAAGCAGAATCTTGAATTTCTTAAAACTCGATGCTCGAGACGTTGACCTTTCGTGAGCACCGATTTTAATTCCACTGTATGGATCTTTCGTGGGTGATTTCCGGCGAATCTGGATGAAAGAGACCACGTGGTTGACAGGTCGACTTCCCCATTCTCCTGCTACTGCACATACCACGCTCAGCTCAGCAAGCTGTTTTTCATGAAGTGCGGTTTACTGCTCTCGTGCTCCATAACCCCGGTGAGCAAGCAGTGTTTTGTGTTACTGTTCCGCAAGAATGTCTCTTCCAGCTCCTTCTTCTTCAACCGACTAAATGCCTTCAAATTTCTGGAAGGACGACCAACCAGCCGTCTTTAAGGCATGAGACTCCCTTTAAATCATTTCAAGGTTTCAGAAATTGTCTTTTATATAAAAAAAATTTACACGTTTGACTTGTGAGGTAATTTTATATTTTTGTTACTGGTACATCGTAAAGTCTTGCAAGCAAACAGGCGTTTTACATTGACAATGGCTTCCGATATGAGTGACGGTATAATCGGCCCCAAATAATTACGAACATGGGACTCTGCTGTAGTAAAAGAGAGTCTCATAAGGCCTAGACACTACTGTGTACACGGATAAAGCAAAACTATCCTCGAAAAAGTGATATCGCCGGATAACCAAGCCGGTCTACTTCTGTCTGCAAAATGGTCTGTAACTGGACTCTATCCTCAGTCACACGAAACCAGCCCATTGTCTCACACGCTACAAAAGCCATTCTAATACAAAGCCTGAACTTCCGTCTACGACTAGGTCTCCTAACTTATTCCTCGCTTTGTGATTCTGACCAACACGTCTTCCGCATCTGTCACATGCGTGGTACATTCCCCACCAAGGTCATTCTTCTTTATTCGATCATCAGACTCCCCACTACGCAATTTTCTCACTCTTCTATTATGGCTTCTCTCTTAGGGCCAGATATTTTCCGGTGTAGTTTTTGGTCAAACACCTCCTACGTTCTTCGCCTTATTTCAACATAATTTCTTGTATCTTTCCTAGCGGGCCGATCCCAGTGGCCGCGCGGTCTAAGGCGTAGGTCTACGGCCGCTCGCCTGCTGGGATTGAGGGTTCGAATCCCAGCGGGGGCATGGATGTTTGTCTGTTGTGAGTGTTGTGTGTTGTTGTCAGGTAGATGTCTCTATGACGAGCTGGCCACTCGTCCAGAGGAGTCCTACCGACTGTGGTGCGTCGCTGTGTGTGATCTAGAAACCTAATGAATGAGGAACCACATCCAATCAACGTGATTGAGCTCAAATAGGAGACGTATCACTGGATGTACTTCCTACATGCCATTAATAGTGACCGTCAAACACGATTGCTGAATGTCTTCGGACAGACTGCAATGATACTGGGAGATAAAAAAAAATTCCTAGCGAGTCAGGCGATCAGCATGAGCCACCTCACTGCTCGCCTGCACCGAGTGCCGGTCGGTTTAAGAACGCGAAGAACATCTCTCTCAATGATAAAATCATAAAATATGTAGCAGACATACAGTCTCTCTCAACTTTCCCTTTGTCTTTTTTCAGTACACACAAAAGCACGCACGCACACGCACACACACAAAAGCGAAAAGCGAATGGATATCAAGTCTTTGGGCCGGTTTTCCTACTGCAGCATAAATGTGAGGCGCATAACAACAAAATCAAGCGACTTTTGTATAATATAAAAAAAATGGGCAGTTTACGTAAAACATCAGTTGCATCGATAATCTATCCGCTGAACCGACGCTCCAATCAGGTATCTCAAAAGGTCAACAGCGCTAAAAAAAAAATGCAACCACCAACCCGGTCCCGAGCCACTTACAGCATCCTCGCAAGTCTCACAACCAATTTACGTAACACAAAACTTAATATTCCCCTTACGTCTGCTTTTCATTCCGCCAAGTAAGCACTTTCGAAGCGATTCCCGCATTAAAATCCTATACGCTTTTCCTATATTCCATCCGAGCTAAATAAGCATCCAGACTATCGCAATCCAGATTTATCTATCTCTATATTAAGTGGCTTAAATAAACAACCAAGCTCCATATTATGAAACACAGGCCCATTTTAATTTTCTGGCTTGCTTCGTTCCTGTTATATCCAAATATTTCCCATATAACGGGTAAAAGTTTCTATGGCCTTCGAAAAAGCAATGAAAATTCCTTTACCTTCCATCGTCACGTAGAGAAGCTAGGCAAGAATCCGTTCGTATTTATTGTTTTCCAATTCGACAGACCATTGTTTTTGTTACAGCATACAACTGTCAGGGTTGAAGAAAGAACAGAAGAGTAAAAATTCCACCGATGTCAATAAATCGGGTCTTAGTTGAAAGTCTCAGAATTTAATTTCACTTTAGCAGCACAGACTTCGTCTGACCGATGAAAATGCCTTCTGTCTCTGCAGAGGCACAATAACGAGACCAAGGTCAGCACCCACACTGTGCAGTATCGTCAGAGTCGGTCAACACAATGATAAATCTGACATGACATACTGAACTGTCACAGTCTCGGCTGCTGATTAGGCACAAGAAAAACTTGTCCATGTCCACTGTTAAGCGTTACCGTAATTAATTCAACAAACTGCTTGACCACTCGATACCACATCTCCAAACAAGGAGCTCAGGGACATGCAACATGTACGGCTTCTCTTGTCTGGATGTCCTTCTCTTATGATGCCATTACCTTTCTGATGTAACACTTAGACGTGACGTGCACAAACAAAGCGCAAGCGCAAATTAAGGGAGATAAACAGTGGGACTTAGACGGTGTCACCCGTCCCTCAACTGCGCCTCCGGCTACCACCGTAAAATTCTATTTACCTACCATATTTTAACGCAAAACTATAAGACTCAAAAGAAGAGAGAATAAATCCAAATTTCAAGCACTATTTAATCGTTATATGTAAAGGATATTTCGCTTAAAAACTTGCTTCATGGTGCAGGTACGTCCATGTTGAGTTCATCATTACTTGTTGTAAGAAAGCCTAAGTTCCATACTGTGGCCATAACGGCCCGCCATAGGACCTTATCACAAGCCCGTTCAATTCTCTACCCACGAACGCAGGATTAATTTAAACTGATATTTATTAATGAAAAATATTACAAATAACAGATTTCGTATTGTAAAGTTCATCAAGGCGGTTGCAACAAGGACGGTTAACACTGTTCTGTATTGCTTTAAATAAAAACGCCATCTAACACACATTCAAATAATATCTGTACGCCTCCAACATACCTAGACCCACAGTTCCATCGATTGATAATTCTTAAGAAAACTCAAGAAATGCAATTCTGCCTTCCTGCGAAACCGATATGGACCAAAATGCAAGTCGCATTGTAGTCCCACAAACAGCAACTTATATTAATCCTTCAAGGGTCATATGCAATGTCTTACTAAAGACCAAGTTCGTATCGCGCAGAGAACACACTACATCCAGGTAATTACAAGACCGGCAGGGTACATATAACGTAACACTGAGGCACGTTCGTGCAACCATTGTTGCAGTGGAAGAGCAATAACTATTACACATTCTGAGTGTGTGTTTGTAGACTTAAGTATCCAGAATGCAATGCGCATGCGCCATACTGTGATCTGTGTATTGTCCAGCTCTACAGTATTTTTCCACATTATCTCATAAACGGCACGATTTTCGGGGGAAAAAAAGTTACTGAACATGCGTGTGTTTTTATTTTCTTTACAACATTTGTCTGGATTTTTCCCAATTCTAAGTACAATTGAGCGAGATATGATAAAAAATGTATAATGGTCTTCATGTACAGTAACCGTTATTCTTGTCAGATTTTAATGAGACTTGGAATTTTCTTAACAGAGTTTCGAAAGAATACTCAAATGTCAAATTTCAAGAAAATCCGTCCAGTAGGAGCCGAGTTGTTCCATCCGGACTAACAGACAGGCAGATGGACAGACAGGAATAAGCTAACAGTCGCTTTTCGCAATCCTGCGAACGCGCCTAAACACCATTCACTTAATGATGTACAGTGAAACAATTCCTGTTCTGAGACCTATACACACACACATAAATGCAGTATCAATAGAAGGTGGCTTTCTTTAACATTACATCTGGCGGTACACATAATAACCCAGGGCTTTAAAGGGGTTAAATCTGTTGCGTAGTTTCGGTGATGAAACCGAAGATCGGACCTCATCATACGAATACTTTTTTTTTAAAGCACACAAATCTCTTTGCTCGAACATTAAACCTTCCTACGAGCAGCAGCTCTTTGCTTTCTAACCACAGACTTCACATCGCAAAATCAGCTGAAAAGCACTTTACGGTATGCATGTCAACCGCGCTGTGTGACAACATATGTAAGGTACATATCATTTTCAAGCAAAGGACTGGTTACACTGAACCTAACTAAACTAAACTCCGTGGCCTTAGTCCGCACGCGAACTATACCGACAGAGCGGCCGCCGCCGGTCGGCGAAGTTAATGCCAACTTTTGCGGATAGAGGGGTGTCACGTGGTCAGCGCAAC
>Ga0136643_10014883_pt1 | contig 11690 bp, 14 predicted proteins | sample TergutLab28metaG_FD_96883 | JGI IMG/M metagenome (GOLD analysis project Ga0136643, IMG submission 96883) | Labiotermes labralis P1 segment gut microbial communities from Petit-Saut dam, French Guiana - Lab288 P1 (version 3) (version 3) | ecosystem: Host-associated > Arthropoda: Insects >...
ATAGATAGATAGATAGATAGATAGATAGATAGATAGATAGATAGATAGATAGATAGATAGATAGATAGATAGATAGATAGATAGATAGATAGATAGATAGATAGATAGATAGATAGATACGTACATACATACACACGTGCATACATACATAATTATATACACACATAGACACATAGACACGTACATATATACATAAATACATACATAATACATACATACATATACATACATACAAACATAATGCATGCATGCATGCATACATACACACATACATACATACAAACATACATAGTTATTCTTGGGACAGTTTGATATTTTAGATGAACAAGAATAACAAAATCATACTTAACGAACAGAAATCAAATGTTATTATTATATCAAGAAGGAAAAGAAAAGAGAATGAGAAAATTTCAGTCAACATGAACAAGAAGCCTTTGGAAAAGTTTCACAAAATTAAATGTTTGGGAATAATTAATGACAGCAAATTAAACTTTAAAGAACACATTATTTACATATCAGGGAAATTTACAAAATTAATACATACTCTTTCAAAGTCTGCAAAACATTGTTGGGGGCTTAGCCTCGAAGCTGTGTGTACCATATACACAGGAGCAATTCTACCACTTGTTTTTACGGCGCATTAGTATGGATTGAGGCATTGGAAAACGAATGCTACAAAACAGTATTCAACAGAGTACAGCGCCTTATAAACATAAACATAGCAAAAGCTTTCCGAACAACATCCAACGAAGCTCTCTGCACGTTTACCGGGTTAATACCCATAGCGATTATGGCGGAGGAAGCAGCTAAATTATACATAATGAGGAAAAGTCAAGTCCACGAGATTGAACACGAAGCACAGCCAAAAGAGTGGCTTCACCCAACAGACTCAGTCAGAATCACTGAACAACAAGATGAACACGCTACACAAATACTTACGGACGGCAGCAAGAGGAAGCACGGGGTCGATGCTGGAATAGCAATATTTATCCAGAGTAATTTAGTGCTTCAATTAAAGCATACGCTACACGATGGATGTTCCAACAACCACGCTGAATAACTGGCTATATTTAAAGCACTAGAAACAACAGAAAAATCACATATCAATGATAACATCCCAAGAACAGTAACAGTACACACAGAGAGCATAATCACCCTTCAATCCCTCAAGAACACAAAAATTCACAATTACCTCATAGAAGAAATCAGGAAGAAAGCAATAGCACTTGAGAAACACAGCTGGACATTCATGTTCACCTGGATAAAGGCTCACGCAGGAAACTACAGGAACGAGCTAGCTGACAATCTAGTGAAGGAAGCCTCTAGAAACGATGACATATCCTTCAACAGAAATCCTAAAAGTGAAATAGTTCAACAAGTTAGAAAACAGAGCTTAAACAAGTGACAGATCCAATGGGACCGAAATACAAAAGGGTCGACAACAAAAGAGTTCTTCCAAACTTTCAAGGAGAGACTGAAGACCAAAATCAAATTAACACCACACTTCATGGCTATCCTAAGAGCTAATGGCAAAAACAAGGTATACCTGCGCCTTTACAAAATAATAGAGTTTCCAGAAAGCCCATGTGACGGCGGGACCAAACTGTGGACCACACACTATATAACTGCACAAACCTTCAGAGGTTGAGAGAAAAATATATAAACAACATATTAAAAAAGGTAACTGGCCGGTGAATAAGAGTGATTTAGTGAATAAACACATAAAACACTTCATTCAGTTCACAAACTTAATTGATTTTGAGAAACAATGAACCCATTAATTGCTCAAAGAGCTGAAAAAAACATACAAACATCAACAAAAGTGCTTATATGCAAATATGATGCAGTGCAAAACACACAAGAATGGAGTGCGCATCACATACTAACAGGTAAAACGGTACGTATAGAATACTAATTTTAAATGGGAATATGAAAGCAATCTGTAAATGATTACGCTAAGCATGTAGTATTACTAATTGTAATGGGGCATGCTGTTAATAAAACTATATATAAATAAAAATAAATAAATAAACACATGCATACATACACAAACAAATACATACACACACTCAAACAAATAGATATATACATACAAAAATACGTACGTACATACATACACACACACATACATACATACACACACATACATACATATATACATACATACACACACACATACATACATACATACATACATACATACATACATACATACATACATACATACTTACATACATACGTATGTATATACATACATACATACATTTTTTAAATATGGTTTATTGCTTGCTCCATTAGAGTGGTAATACTACAAGCTACACATAATCGATGTTTCTGTATTTACAGTACTTTTTTGTTCCTTTTAACTCATATTTTCTCTTGTTTTTATGCATTTAATTTGTGGAATGGGATGTCGTTGATGAATTTTGCAAAGTCTCTATAATGCCTCTTATTAGAGCCTTTTTATTTGTTGGCCAGCTACCATTCTGTAGGGCGGTCGTCTTCAGCCTTTCCCTCTCTTTTGTTATCGTTTCGTATTCAATGATTAGATGATCCGTTGTCTGTTCTGCTGTTCCGCAGGGGCATGTTGGTTCCTCTATGATTTTAAATTGGGATATGTATACTCTTCCTTTTCCATGTTCCGTTATTATAGCGGTGAATTTGTGTGTGAGGTTTATTTTCATTTTTATCCTTTCTTCCACGTTTGGGAAATATTCTTTCGTCATGCTTCCTTCGGTCGTTTGTGTCCAATTTCTTCGCCACTTCCTCACGCTTTCTTCTTCTAACTCTCTATTCACTACACTTTTTGGGATTCTTTTGTAGTCTTTAGTTAATGATTCATTCGCCGCCGCCTTCTTTGCTAGCGTGTCCGCTAACTCATTTCCCAATATTCCCGCGTGTGCCTTGACCCAACAAAGCGTTACTTCCCAGCTTGTTTTATTCATCTCGATCATTTTTCTTCTTATTTCTTCTATTCTGTATGTGTCTATTTTGCCATTCTGTAGTTTGTCTAGTTTTATTTTGCTGTCCGTGTATATTTTTATTCTTTTGCCCGTCCTTTGAGTTTTTTCTATGTACTGTATTCCTGCTAATATCGCTAGTTGTTCTGCTTGGTTATTTGTGCACCTTTATTTAGGCGGCGCTGTATGCTTTTGGTATGTCGCCCTGATTCGAAAAAGCTATGCCTGAGCCGACTCCCCTTTCTGTCTTGTTCCCATCGGTGTATATGTGCATTGATCCGTTTTCTTCTTTTCCATCCGTACTACTTACACTCGCTTCCGCCGGGTTTTGCCAGTATTTTACCTCCATATCCTTCCTAACTGTTTTTTTTATCATTTTCAGTGCCTTTGGTTAGTTGGTATAGTTGTGCCGTTTCTTCTATTTTTATGTCAATGAGCATCATTCCTGTGAGCACACCGAGGGCTTCGTTAGACACTGCGCGATATGCTTTTTCCATTTTATGTTTATTAGTCCTTGAACTCTTAGTAGCCTGGCTATGTAGTATTCTTTTCTCATGGCTTTAATCCATACTGGGGCTCCATATACGAGCACGGGTTGAATTCCTCCTAAGTATATTATCTGCAGGGTTTTGTGGCCTAACACCCAGTTAAGCTTAGCCGATTTTGCCAGTTGGAATATGAGCTTCTTACATTTGTCAGCTACGTAATTTATGTGCTCCCTAAAAGATAGTTTTTAATCAAATATTAATACCAGATATTTTAATTTTTGTACCTGTGGGATGGCGTTGTTGTTCATGTATACTGCTACTTCTTTTTGTTCTTTGCGTTTCCTTCTAGTCATTAGCATTGCCTTTGACTTTTCTTCGTTATATCTTGTTTTGTTGTTTTGTGCCCAAGTTGCAATTTTGTCCATTTCTACGTTGGCAATATTTTCTGCTTCTCGTATACTGTCAGCTCGTATCATTAGTATCAAGTCATCTGTGAATGTCACTGCTCTGGTGTGGTGGGTATATTGAAAGTGAAAAACTGGGTCATATGGGATGTTCCAGAATGAAGGGCCACAGCAGGATCCTTGCGGACAGCCCCTTGTGTTCTTTCCCATGTTGTAACTGTTTATTGTTATGATTGTTTTCCTCTCCTTCAGGTAATCTTGGTCTAGGTAGTAAAGGTTTCTGGAGCATTTTGCTTCATGCAAACCTTGTAATATCGCCGGACACCATGCCGAGTCAAAGGCTCCATGTACGTCCACTCCTCCTCTCTCTAAGTGAGGTTCTATGTATTGTTTCACTTCCATGGCAGCGTCTACCGTACTCTTTTGGGGCATGAATCCGTATTGGTTTTCGTTTAAATATTCTGTCTTGAATAGGTGGTGCGTTATTCTTTTACTTAGTAACTTCACCAGTACTTTGCCTTCTGTATTCATCAAGCTAATTGGGCGATACTTTCACGTGTCAGCGCTATTTTCTCTTCCTGCTTTGACTAGTAGGAGTATTTTTGCTATTTGTCAGTTATCGGGGAAGCGTCCTGTTCTCAGGCTTGCGTTGTAAATTGCTGTCATTGTTATTGGTAGCACTTTAAAAACCAGTTGAACTATTTCATTTGTGATTCCATTTGTTCCCGGTGCTTTCTTGGGTTGTGAACTTTCAATGACCTGCCTAACTTCTTCCTTGGTAAATTCTTTATTGTCCGTGGTGTATAGGGGTTGTTTTGTTTGCTTCCTAATTGTCACGTGGTAGGTTGTGTCTTCTTTGTGGTTGTCCTCCAGAATCAGCTGGTCCAGCATTAGTTGGAGCGTTTCTATCATGGTTTCTGTTTTTGTTCCGTCCGATTTTTGTAGTATTGTTATCATTTGCTTACTTCGTGTTTTATTGTTGGCTAGTTTGTAAACCTCGTTCCAAGGGTTGTTTTGGGATATAGTCATGCAGTATTTTTTCCATGACCTAATTTTTTCTCTCCTTATTGCCGCTTGGTACTCTTTCTTGGCCTCTGTGTATTGATTCTTCCTGTTCTCTGTTAGCTCATCATTGCTTGTCTTCCGTAGGTATCGTCTTCCTAGTTCATTTGTCCTTTTTCTCATTATCTTTAGTGTTTCCTTCCACCAGCATACGGTCTTTCCTTTTGCTTCCTTGTTTGGTGGATTCTTTTGTCTGCATATTTCTCTGCGTATTGTCTGTATGACATCTTCAAGTTTAACTGTGAACTGTCTTATATCCGTGTTCTCATTTACCTGGCTGTTCAGTTCTAGGTCTATTTTGTCTGTGTGCCTCTCTTTGTCCTCCATTTGGAATGTTGTAGCGATGTTGTAGTATAATTTCTCGTAGAATTTATTTGGTTGGTTTTCCTTTATTCTGTATCGTGGTTCAGAAAATTTGTTTTCGTGGGTAGTATGTTTGTCTAATCTAATGCTAAACTTTATTATGTTGTGATCCGAGGCGCTTTCCTCCTCGGATATGTCACAATTTGTAATGTTTGCTAGCATCTGATTGTTGGTAATATTTAAGTCTATTTTGCTTTTCCCTCTGCTCCTCTGGAAGTTTGTCCTTTCGTTGTCTTCGTTCATTACATGCAAGTGATTACTGGCTACGAATTCCTCCAACTATTTTCCCTTGAGGTTTGTTTTCTTGTCATTCCTCGTTGTTGATCTTGAGGGCTATCTGTTGCCATTATGAATTTTTCTCCTTTTGTAAATTGCAATATACTTCCTATTTTTTTGGACTGTTATCTGTTTCCTCATTATAGTCCTTGCATATGCTAGCAGTGTAGAATTTTTTGTTTCCATTTTGTATTTCTAGTAACACTGTGTCTTTATCCAAGTATTGCGTAAGTACAAGTGCATCTATTTTGTTATTAGGTATTATGATTGCGGCTCTGCTTTTGTCGTTTCCGTGGCTGTACGTTCTGTAGCCTCTTGTGTTTCCTTTTGGGCCGTTTTGGTAGAGGTACGGTTCTATTATCATGAACATGTCTGTGTTTTCTTTAGATATGATCTGCATTAAGTTATCTGTTGCCACCCTTGAGTGCTGTAAATTTATTTGGTAACAGTTGATATGTTCCCTGTGTCTATTCGCCGTGTTTCCCTGTGGTTGTAAGGTTGTACTTTAGTAATTTGTATTTTTCTTGTATTTTTCTAGTACAGTTATTAGATTAGGGCATTTCTTGTCAAGGGAGGAGTGGGCTGTATCTATTTGAGCCGTTGTTTCGTGCTTTTTGTATACCATACAATTAATGCATTTGTGTTCTGTTGGTGCAACTGTGCACTGTTTTAGACTGTGGTTTCCTGTGCATAGTGGGAAAAATTCTTCTCCTTTGCACTCTCTGTGGTTGTGGTTGAATCCACTGCAGCGGTAGCATCTCTTGACTGGTATATAGTCGTCCACTCTGCAAATTGTCCACCCTAATTTTACCCTGGTTTGTTGTAGTTTCTTCCTAGTTTCAGAGTCCAATTCTACCACTAGGTTTCTTGTTCCCCTTTTTGTTGTATAGCTAAATTTTGGTTCAAAATATCCTTCCTTTATGTCAATTTCAGTGTTTTGTTGTATTAGGATCTCTTTGATGTTTTCCATTGTTATTTCGCTAGGGATGTGTAGGATGACTAACCTTGGGTTTCTTAGCTTCTGGATATTTATCTCCAGTTCCTCTCCGCACCTCGCTCTAATTCCTTCCTCTAATAATTCTATCTCTTTCTTGCTCCCTACTTCTATTATTGATCTTCCGTCTCTTAAAGGTTGAAGTGATTGGATTCCTACCTTAATTTCTGTCAGTTCACCTTTTCTTTCAGTAAATTCTTTATCTCATCCGGGGTGTGGGTTCCTTTGGTTCTAAGTGTTAATTTAAACTTCATTTCGTCATGCCCAGCTACCACGTCAGAGTATAGTTTGGGGGAGTTTCTGAGAGATGGCAGCAGCTGTCTGCTAGCTGTTTTTGGTGGTACCCTCTTCCTGTCCCTAGATTTCTCCCTCTTGTTCTTCGTGCTGGTGTTGTTGTTTGCACTCCTACATTCATAAGATGGCAGCACCTGTCCACTAATTGTTCTTGGTGGTACCCTCTCCCTGTCCCTAGATGTCTGTCGCTTGCTCTCCGTGCTATTATTGTTGATTACCTTCCTGCATTCGTCTAGCTCTCTTTTCAGAGCGTTGTTTTCTTTGATAATTTGGTCTTTCAGTCTCGTTCCCTCCTCTAGCTTTTCTTTCATTTTAACAAATAGATTTCTTAAGGTACTCACAATTTCGTAGATCGTCTTCTTTGGTCCCTTTTTCATGTTCCCGCTTTTATCCTTGTTTTAACTAGTTCATTCAGCGCTTCCTCTCTGTTGCGTGGCACCTCCTCTTCGGCCATCTTGGATCGTCTCATACATACACACATACATAATTACACACATACATGCTAACATACATACATACATACTTACTTACATACATACATACATACACACAAGCTGATATCTACACTTTTCCATTCTTATTAAAGCGAAAATAAATTACTATTTTTATTCTTATCATTACTGCTATTATTACACCATCGTATGCAACAGTACGCACAGCGGCCTCTCTGTTCTGTGTAGACAGAGGCACATACCTGTTTAACACTATACGGTGTCACAGCCCAGAAGAACGTACAATTTCCTGAGCATCGTGGGTTTACATTTAGCGATCGTAGATCAGAATTAATGGAATATATGTCAGTGTATTACGTGAGTGACAAAATTTGTATCTCGTTTCAAGGAAAGACTATACTGGCAGATGAAATTAGCCAAACTAGCGATCTAATTATACAAGATTCCCTGAAACCTGGTGAGCCGCATCGGTGTGAAGACAGCCTAAAATAAATGACTTCTGGATACATCAAAATTTTTCTCCTTTTATTACTATGTCTATTATTGCCACTTTTGATGCGTTAATATAAATAGATTTTCCCTAAATGGCAGCTAGATAATGTAGTCGAACACTGATTTGGTTCCAACCCCAGTTAGACCACGTCTCAGCTTTAATTTGTGTAGGCATTTAGTTCTCACAGAAAACTTAGTTAAAATTGAAACAATAATAATTTGGCAACTTATGTAGAAATTGATCACCCAACGATAGAAACCCCCTTTGTTGCACGACCAATCACTTGAGTCCGTGAGATTTGTGGCAGATGTCACCCTGAATAACGAGATAAGTGGAATGAGAGGGGTTGTTCAACATTTAAACACAAGACGAGAGAGAGAGAGAGTACAGTGTAGAGAAAACGACAGTACTCTGGAGTGATCACAAAGTAGAGGCACTGGTCAGACGCTAGGACATATTTTGTCAGATTAGAATATGGTCGGATAGTGATGAAACCTAGGCCGCTTTACAACACGTCTAATATGTACATACGAAATATCAATGACTGCAAAGCACTCCTTCGTAATGCTAAGTGTAGTGTTACTTATTAAGACGATATCGACGACGCCAAACGAAAACACCATTAAGGTCGTAGGAAAATTTCTCCTGCTTCAAAAAGAGAAAGACTACATGCACCTGGCATCCCACCTTTCAACATCAAACAAATGTGCCAAGGCAAGCATAAACTCTCTGGAAAGCTGAAGTCGCGATAAGGACCTGAAGCAGAAGGCGACGTTAGCTCAGTCAGCATATAGACAAGGTAATCGACCAGTCACCGAAGAGATGGTGTACATTTGACGTCAGAGGCAGTACATTTCTCTCTTTTTCAAAGCGTACTGATAAGCTATGCAGGCCACCAAACCAGAACTACGATGTGCAACGGAGCACTCACCACGGCTTAGTGCTGCGTTCAAGAATGTGTGCAGCTGTGCCCCATGCCACTTAAGCCTGCAGAGCATGGTGTTCGCACGTAAGGACAACTTGACACTTATTTCTCTAAGTGCTTCTCTTCTCGCACATGACATAAATTAGGAAAGGATACACCAATTAATTTCAAATCCTGAAGGGAACACTTCACTTTAAATATCTATAAGTAAGCGTAGAAAAAACCAACTAGATGTTACTGAAGGGTTTGTTGCACTTATAATATGCTCAACATTTTTTCGGGCACTTATATGCCCATTATCAGGAGCTCGAGACTATACTTGTGTTATTACCGCATATGGTGTGTGATGCCTTGGTTGCTGGTGGTCGGCGGTCAGGAGTAGGGCAGCAGGCTATGCGTCTAGGGTTACATGCGTATCAAACCGTCTTAACCACCAAGTCCTGAATTGGCAGAACAGAGCACCAGAGGCGGCCTATGATATACAACTGCAGTGTGCATGTAGTCATTTGTTGCTGATACCTGATCGAATGGCTGGACAGCCGGATGATTTAATGGATGCAAAATGCAAGCACAGATCTGACTGCCCTGATTAACGATCCACCATAAATAATTAACAAGGGACTTTTAATTACTCTACACCTGTCTATGTCACAATAAATGAATCTATCACAAGGATAACCCTGTCTCTCGTTGATACATACAAATGTCATGTTTACAAACATTCGTATACCGAAGCGTACAACAATTTCCTTACACATAAATTGTGCAATGAACAAAGTGTCAGCCGCCCATCAGTACTTAGCCTTTAGTGACTATGGTACGGGCTGGAAGACCGTCACAAGAACAAAAGACAAGTGTCTTCTCCACGGTGCCCAGAGCGGTACCAGCATCCACTTAGTGTCCCCTATCCAAAGGACGGTGAAATCTCTTTACCGAGTGATAAGTGGGCCAGAACGTGAAGCTTACAATTTAATTTATTCCACAACCATTTTTAAGAATGCATGGCTCTCGCTGCTTTCATTAACCAGTAGGCCTTCTTTACGTAGTATTTATGGTGCAAAGGAGCAAATTTATGTTTATTTAGGTAAGCATTAATTCATTCTAGTGCTATGGCTTATATTATTTTATTTAGGTATAGTGAAGAGCTTAATTTTTTATCGTCGCCAGATATTATTAGAGTGAACAAGCGGAGGCGAACGGGATGTGCTGGTCTTGCAGAAGGAATGGGAAGTGTACAATATGCTTATAAAATTTTGGCCGCAAAACTTCAAAGGAAAGAAGACTTGGAAAATTCTGAAAATTTACAAGGGAGGTCATAAGCACACAATAAAACGGCGTGAAATCCGGTTCTTTCGTATACAGCAGGGAGAGTTCGGGTTCGATAAAAGTGGGAAAACTTTGACCAACTGCTTCTTTCAGTCTTTCCGGAATATTCCGGCCCATAGTTCTATTTTCATAGTTTACAAAATTTGTTTCTTCAAAGGAATAAAATGTGGCACTTATCAGTTTTAGCGTGATATTTTAAAATGCACAGACGCCTTCGAATTATTCTTAAGGTCTCATGCAAATAAAAACCCTCACTCTAAATCCGAATTAATGTTCGAAATTTGAAGATACCTAACAACAAACGTTCATTATTGGGTACAATCCTAAGCCACTTTCATCCATCTACCTTTCTCGAAAGCAGTTTCCTGCAACCGCCTTTGCATTCCTTTTTGGTCTTCCAGACCTTCTTTTTCGAAGTGAATTTTAAGTATAAGGAAAAATTTATACTTCAGGAAAGGTACATTTTCCCATCCTCCCTAATACAAAATCATGGCTGTAAAAATACTTGTTTATTCAATGCCCACGATTTACTGAGAAGCAGTGCAGTTTGAACACTTCCCGCCTTCTCCAATTTGTCCTGGTTAAGCACTGTAAGTAGACGACGACGACGACGATGATGATTATGATGATATGATGAGTCTGGAGCATTCAAGGTATGTGTAAGCGCTCGGGCTGAATGTTAGATGCAATTCGATTCCTCACTTCCAGTCCACTTCATTTTTATAATTACATAAATTTTGATACTGGAATAGTGCAGTCGGTGTACAGACTAGACCATGGAATGTGCGACCGAGGAATCGTGTTTCGATTCCTGGCAGGGTAATTAAATTTCTTCTTATCCAAGAAGTTCAGACCGCCTATGGGGGACAACCGCAATACGGTTAAAGTGGTTTCTGACCCTAGGGGTACAGCGACAGATTTGTGAAACCGCCCAGTCACTTTCAATTAGTGCTGAAGTTAAGAATGCGTGCAGCATATGCTTTTATGACTCGAAAACTGTACCGTTACCTTGTCAGTATATACTGTGGTCCTGGTAAGAAGAAAAGAATCTTACCCATTTCAACGAAAGGGTAAGGCTCTTTACGGTTGCGTTTTTTACTACCATGTAATCCGCAAATTCATTTAGACAAAAACCTTCTAAAATACATCTTGAAATCACCATTATACGTGGTATCGGTATGGAAAAATAACAACTATTTTAAATTTGCTATTGTCTCCGTTATAGGCCTACCTGTTAAAAATAACACAGCCTATTTTCCTAAAAACAGGAATGCAAACTAACGGCAGAGTGTGGCTGAAGCGTGGCAGTACTGGGGTATTTGGGCAGTCTGTTTTATTGTGCGCATAAAGTTTAAAGAATGCACTTAACTGTGAAAGCTGAGTACTGGCTTTATCTCCCTAATATACGAATTTTTGTCACTTTGAAACACAGTGGTAAAATAAGAGAAAAATGTATATGTATACAGGGTGTTTCACGACTTTAGGGCATAACTGCAGGAGGTGATTTTCTAGGTCTTTGTGATCAAAAACGTTCATATAAACATGTGTCCGATTTTGGACGGTTATGGAGTTATGACCGTTTTTTAATTCCCGTACACGCCCTCGTGTGAACCGCGTCTGTCAGCTGGCGGGTCGCTATTTTTAGCCAGCTAC
>Ga0136643_10014885_pt1 | contig 11690 bp, 9 predicted proteins | sample TergutLab28metaG_FD_96883 | JGI IMG/M metagenome (GOLD analysis project Ga0136643, IMG submission 96883) | Labiotermes labralis P1 segment gut microbial communities from Petit-Saut dam, French Guiana - Lab288 P1 (version 3) (version 3) | ecosystem: Host-associated > Arthropoda: Insects >...
ACTGTTTGCATGGTCAAATGCGTATTGAACTGTTCCTTCATCTGCTTTCGCCAAAAAGCTGGGTGGAATGCACGCTTTGTTCTTTTTCATGGTGCCAACCAAAGTGAGCTTTCGGGATTTCAGCTCCATGGCCAGAGGAACTGACGTGTAATAATTGTCAGTGGTAATGTTTCTGCTTTTTCCCGAAACTGACGGAACCAAATCCAGAACAGCTTGGTTTGGGACTGGCAATCCCTGTGAATGAGTGCCAGATCCCGTGTAAATTTTGGAAGAAACCAAGTAGAAGGTTTTGCTATCAGCCAGAACATATACCTTGATGCCGTATTTACTTGGTTTGTTTGGTATGTATTGCTTGAAACTACACCTTCCTCTGAATCCATGGAGATATTCATCAACTGTGCAACCAGTTCCTGGAGTGTAGTTTGCTTCACAAGCTACAACAGATTTGTCGTATATGTTGGAATAGTTGCCAACTTGTCATCAGCTCTTTGCTTGGGCCCTCGTGGTTGAATCGTCAAAGTGTAAACAATAAACAAGGAACAAAAAATGCTTCTGACTCATCGCTGCTATGCAGATTGGCTTGCCAGTACCATCTTTCACCCAAATGCTTGCAGTACTTTCTTTGGAGCTCTTTGTAGCGCCCAAGAGCAGCAGGATGCCTATGAGTGCGCAAATTTCTGTCATGCTTGTATTGTACAGAAATCCAGGTTTGCTTGTGTAACTGGTTTTCACATTCTCAATCTTCTGGTTAGTCCATGTCACAATCTCTGTTATCACGGCGTCATCGAAAAATAACTCAAATGATTTCAAGGGGGTGTCTGATTGATATCCATTCCCTCTCGTTCCTGGTTTCTCTTTGACAATATTGCGCAATGGTGTTCTTCTGACAGCTTTTGGCTTCTGCGACCACACATATCCATCTTTTCCAAGAATTTCACCACTGTCAACATGTTGCTTCTCTTCCGAATCTGATTCACTTGCACTTATTTCACTGTAGGAATCTCACACTTCTTTGGACTCGGGGTCGCTTTCATCCCAGCTCAAACTATCTTCAATATCGACCTCATGTTCACTACTGACGTCACTTAACATGTCTAAACACGCCAGAACGTCGTTGCACGAAAATCCCCGTCGTCTTGCCATGATCCCTTTGCCACCGAATGCTTTCTAAACACGTTGCGCAGTGAGACCGAACGACTTGTAAAGATGTCGCAAACAGTGAGTTGGTGGGAGGAATTCTGTTCACTCCTAAACGATACCACTACATAGGTTTCTTATGCTGCGGGACCCTTGAAGGTCAGTATTCTCCTCTGTGTACCCAGAATGAGCCCCCTCTACCCCCTAAACCCCTCACAATACCGTGATCTATATGTCATACGCAGAGCAACTGTGCATTTTCCCCCAGCTGATTAATGTGTTCTAGCTTTGTTTATAACTCTAAATGGTAGACTATTTTTATGGTGAGAACATGGCACGTGAGAGATTTTTTCACATACTGCGTTTTCTGCATTTTGCAGACAATTATCTTTATTACATGGAAGGTACTATGGGGTCCATTTGACCCCGAGTGGAAATAAACATAAATAAAAAATAAACGGAAAGACACAAAACCTACCTAATGTGTGTGACATAGTTAGGAAGGCCTTATGAAAAAATACGTAAAAGGTGATGTCAGTATTCATGACAGTTTAAAAAAAAAGTGAGTCAAAGAGGACTGGGGTCACATAGACCCCATGGTACCAGAGCAGGGTTAAACAGATGGGCTGCAAGGATATTGGCCAACTGGAGCTATGGAAACAGGGGGAGGGAATAGCATCTAGATTTAACTCTCAAATTCAATACCCAAACACAGCGCCCTACACCCTCCTCCTGCCATCAAATAAATAAGGTAATGGTTGCTCTAGAACAGGCCATGAAGGTCTACAGGGTGAGTAGAGGTATAGCTCTACTCTTTCTTTTACCTCGGCGATAGGTTGGGTGTGCGGTTAATGCCGTGCCCTGGCCACTTTACCCTCAGAAATGACCCAGTACTCATTGTACAGGTGGCTGGGTGGGCCCCAGGGCCAGTCTGGACAGGTACAGAAAATCTTGTCCCCACCAGGATTCGATCCCTGGACTGTCCAGTCTGTAGTGAGCCACTACACCAACTGCGCTACCCTGGCCCATAATCAATACATAAATAAATAGATAACAATAAAAAATTAATGACTGAATAAATAAGATTTGCTCTCCAAATTAAAATAGTCCTTTCATGAAGACTAGTTATTGCTAGTGATAACAAACTATAGGTGTTCAATGTAACTTTCAATATATGTGTGATTTCACATGCATCAGAAAAGTATGCTTTATGAGATATTCTTTGAACTCCATGTTTCAGATGGGGAATATGGAGAAATCTGTGCGATCAATATTATTACAAAAGCACAGGCAAAGGTTCAGTGTAATCAGGGTTGACCTGAGACACGTGGGCACTCTAAGCAGGTTAATAATTTGGTGCTCCTTAAAAACCAATATTCTTTAAACTTCTTCCATGTTGGACAGGACTGGCGAACCTTTTTGAGGGCACAAGCACAAACTACGGTTTAACTATTGGAGAAATTCTTTCACGTGGTGAAACCTGACTTTACTAGCACCATATTTATGATTATTCCAATGAATTCTTAGCATCCTTTATAGGTTGGTGCCCAGCTAACCCACCCCTTAGTCCAGCCCACATTATAAAAAATATCTCACAAGACAACTTCACAGTGTTTACAAGCAATGAACATAGAGACACAACACAATCTGTGAGACACAAAGAACAGTGAACTTGTTGATGTAACTTTCATTCCAAACTGCATGAGATTCTTGAAAGCCTTACTTCAATCTCAGTAACCTGCTCTCTGCAGCTCAATGAGTTGACTGCCCAATTTCTCTTCTTTCGTTTTCCTACTCTGGCTCAGCTGCAACATCAGCACAAAGATGTCCACGTCAAAACTGGTTTAATACACTTCAAAGTATGCATAACCTAAGGTTCTGAAACTGACATTAACATTTAACACATGCAGCATTCCTCTGAGAGCAATTTATAACTTCCTAAATGACACCTACTTACATGCAATACATTAATCAACAAAGTGCACTAAGTAAAACACAATAAAACATAAAATACAGTCCATGTTAAGTGTCAACTCATACATGTTTCGGCACCAAGGTATCATCTTCAGGGAGTTTAATAACAAATGCACATAAAATAAAAAAAAAAAAAAAACAAACCTTACTTCTATTCTCTATTAGATGTTTAGTGTCACCAGAGCTCTGATCACCATTCAGTTCCCTAATATCAAAATGCACTACCTGTCACCTATTAACCCTTTGGCGCCGAACGACATATATATATATATGCAGTGAGCCCTTTAAATGGCTGAACGGCCATTAAAGTGGATGGGGGGGGGGGATTTAATTCTGGCGCCAAAGGGTTAATGTCAAACAACACTCTTTACTTATCTTCATTCACCTCAGATTAAAAGTTCTATAAACATCTAACATTAGTCTAAAAATTAATTAGATGGAAAGTTTCTGAGTTTAGAAATCACATGTTTTAATCTTCTTTCATGTACCTAATTCTTGTATGTGAAATGTGAGTGCAATACGATAATTTAAAAGTAATATGGTGCTGATACCCCATCAGAACAGATGACAGGGTTTACCATCACATGAAGAGGAATAGCTTGTATACCTTTCACTGAGAAGCCTTCAAATACCAGTAAATTCACTGCCGATACGTGGAAATGGAACACACTGCTGACTATAAAATATGGCAATTTTGACGCTATGTAAGCTGATAACATGGAAAGGGGTGTTTCAAAATATTGTTAGGTGACAGAATATACAGAACTAGACTTGGGACAGGCAGTTTCAGGTTCTGCGAATCAATAAGCAGGTTTCTTGTGGCAACACAGACTGTAAAGCACTATCAAAATTTCAACTCGTTATACACATATCTAAGAGTGAACATGGCAATATGACCACTCACTGTACGCTTCTCCAGGTACTTGCTGACAAACTGCTCAACACTCATCTCTCCACCCAGAAAATGCTCTGCAATCCGTTCACTCTCTTCATCTGTGTGCAGAACTGCCAACCTCAGTGACTCCTACATAATAAAATGGAAGAACATAATTAACCCCCACTCACTGCACATAAATTTTTTGTACAAATGAGCTAAAGTGAAACACACGAAAGACATTTTTAAAATTTAGCACATCATCCTTAATGAGCAGGTAAACTTCTTAAAATAGTGAGCCTGAAAATGTGTTATTTTGTTTTTTCGTAATGACCAGGCCAAGCTCAATGCACATTAGAGGTAAGAGGCTTGTCTCCTCTCCAAAGCATCCACCGTTTCTTATTCAGGGCATATCAGGGGCTATTTCCCTGGCAGTAATACGACCAGGGCATAAAGATGACCAGTCACCTCCAACTAGCACTGGGGTTGAGAATGCAAGTTAACTCGCCTACATGCCTTCACAGTGTACAGAGGAACATCTACCTTTTCTCTCTCTCTCTCTTTTTTTTTAAATTGAAACTGACATTCATTTTACTGCAGTATTATTCCCTACATGTAGTATATTAAATGCCTGACTCTTTGCAGCCATGTGTCATGTGCTTCAGACAGGCATTTAAATCTCAGTCACAATAAAAGTACATGTATGTGGCAAATTCAACAACAGACTTACCTTGATACTGCCTGGAGCATATTTGCCAGACAGCCGCTGGTACTCCTGGTTGAGGCTCTCATATGAATTCCTCAGGACTGTCAGAGCATCCAATTTTTCTTGTATGTTGTGTCCCAGTTTTTCCAGCTGTGGCTTCTTTGACAGATTTTCCTCTGAAACAAGAGGCAGCGGTATAATTCTGTGTGCGTGCATAACCTCATCATGAAGATGTACTGGTGGAGTGGAGGTGTGTACCTACACGCATCCTTAAACTTGGCCCTAGAGCTACAAAAATGGGCCTCAAACCTAGGTAAAGCCCCTTGTATAGAAACTTGCACAGGACAGCACAGAAATTATAGACAAGCCAGTCTTTCATAAACTGTGCTGCTAGCATTACACGTCTTTCAACAGACCAGTGAAATGAAACTAATTAATGGGGAAAACTTCTTCTATGTGAAGGCCCAAACATGTCAATTTTTCAGATCCACTTCTGTACTCTGATCCCCAGCAACTGTTATAGTATTTCAACTATGATGACTATACCTTGCTATGCAGTCACTGCAGAGCTGAAGGAAAATTCATAAAACACAAATCACAGTCACCCACTTAAAAATATGACTCCACGGACATCTGTTGTTGCTGCCGGTGCACCTGTAACCACTGCAGAACTCTCATTACACGTGTGTTCAGTGCTGATTCAGTCACAGCACATTATCATCTAATGGAACAGCTCTATGACACACTTCAGTTAGAAAAAATAAATACCAAAACCATTACCAGAGAAGAACAGCTCATAGGTTGTGTGTGAACAATGAAGTGGCCCTCAAATTATTATGAACTCTGCTACACTTTGACCATCAAGAAATGAATAACTTTCAGCCTTCTAAATGCATTAAACGGGAAATCTTGTACAAAAATTGGACAAAACAACTTCTACAGGAAGAAAAGTTTTACATAAAAAATTTATATGCAGGTAAACTATTCTTATGGGAGTTTTGGCAGAACTTCAAGAATCACACCTCTTACACAAGAAAACTTTGCATCTGGGAAACAATGTAACTATGTAAAACATGTATCCAGCAGCCACTCAACAGAATGTTTATGACAAAACACCCATACAAAATTTCAACTTCTTGTCTGATGTCCATTCCAATAAAAAATAAAATGTTAAAAAGTAAGTTTTTGTTACTGAATACACAATATAAATTTGAACTGAATAATGAAATGCAGTTCACTGTGCAAACAGGTATCAGTGACAGACTTTTATCATTTTCAGTACTAATTCCTACTCAAAGTGCTCACTGGCCAGGTCTTCATTCTTGGTGATCATGTCATCCACCCTGCTACTCAGCCTCTGCATAGGCGGAAGCCTGCTGATGAACTCATCCAATCTGTCTTCGCTCTGGATCAGCTGTTGCAGCTGTGTAGTTGACAAGTCCAGCAACTCTGGGAATGAGACTACACGCTGAGGAGCGAAAGCTGGCATCATGTAAACAGGGGATGTGCGTCCATCAGTAGAAGCCTCTTGTCCTGTAACACAGCAAGTGCCCAACTTATATTTTTAGTCATGAAGACAATAAACAACACCCAGTTTTAATACAAGTTCCTGATGGTCATTTGGTGTACAAATCTTCCAGCAACACACCTTTCCTTCAATAATTACCACTTTACACTAATGAATGGACTTCACTTACTTAGATAATACATTCCCCACTCTTACGATTAACAATTACGTTTAAAAAAGTGCTAACAATCAGAATCCATCCATGGCCAGTATGATGTTCACAATTTATTTCTTCATGATAATTACAGTTAAAGCTGTTTTATCTGACGCTGTATAATCCAGAATGCTCTGCTAATGGAAAATTTACACAGACCCATTATAATTCACAATTCCATTTACTGCAGCACCCAGCCTTGTGTGTCCCAGTTCTGAGTGGCTGCAGCAGACAAATATCACATTATTTCACAGCCCAGGCTCATGTTATTTGACTGTGGGCAAAATGCATTTACGTAATTTGCATTTCTATTTTCTGCAGAAACGAAAAGAATGCACCACACATGCAAATATTCATTACCAGATATTCTGGAAAGTTTGTATGTCACATACAATTTGTCTGATCCTATCCACAGGAGCGTAAGGCCTAAGAGAGGAAGTTAATGGGGGGGGGAGTGGAAGCATCATAGGCAACAACATGTGTTGTGATTGTAGCAGAATCAGATAGTAACATGCAGCATCAAACAGAGGGAAAAAAACTACAGTAAACTTTTTCTGACACCAAGTATAGTTTAAGTTTGCACACACAATTAACAAGAAAGACCATTAAAGCATGAATGAATGTAAACAGACAGTGGTGGTAGCAACAGCTAGGAGTGTATGTACCTCAGTGTTGTGAATATGATGGTTACGGGGTGAAATACTGGTGTCTTGTTGGTTTTTTTGATGATACAGAATGTACCAGAAGGGATCTGCAACACCCCAGGAGAACATTCATTCATTCCATTGGCATGTACAGAATGCAACTATTCCTTGCTGTTCTCAGGAGCTTCTTCCATTCCTCCCTGTTATGTACTTTTTCCTGCCACCCTTCTCCACCAACTATTCTTCCATCGTCTCTCACTTCATCTTGCCATCTATTTCTTGAGTCTACCTCTCAATCTTGTTCCCAAATTCATATATAATACCCTTTTGGGAATTATATTTTCTTCCATTCTCTGTACATGCCCAAACCAACGTTATCTATTTAACCTTATTGTCTCTATAATCGTAGGTTTCAACACTTGCATAAATTTCTTTATTGGTTATTATCCTTCAATTTTCTTTTTCACTGTCATATACTGGGCCTAAAATTGTTTTATACAATTTCCTTTCAAAAATGTTCAATTGCTTTCTATCTCTCTTTGTTAGTGTGCAAGTTTCTGATGCATATGTTAACGTTTTGTCTATTATTGTGTTCTTTAGTCTTAATTTTAGTTTCTTTGATATGTTTTATTTTTAAAAAAATTCTGTAGCATAAAATATGTTTTGTTTGCATTTTTTATCCCCAGGAGAACATTCCTTATATTAAATTACACCAATATAACCAAACACACCTATGTCCAAATTTGAACAGCTATGAACATAATGAAAAGATGAGTTTTAATGAATAAGAGCTGTAATACATTTACTGACTATATATTAAAATAAGGAGGATTTACAGTGTCTGTAATGTTGACACCTGTAGTTAACATCTAATTAAGGCTTCAGTCACACAGACAGCAAGCTAGTACCACTCATACTAGTTTAATAAAAATCACCCTTAGGGTTCCAAGCACTTTATGCAGCAAATGAATGACTATATATTTTGGTATACCACTTGCCAGTATTAAAATACCTGTTTAAAATGAAATCTACCCATTTTAAGAACCAAACACACCAAAGAGTTTCACAGTAACTGCTACAAGTTTCCTCCTTGAATTGATATGCCTTTTTCAGCATGCACCAGCAGAGACTGAGTAGCTGATGCCATGTAGTCATGACAGTTGCATCTGTGTTTTGCTGCTGCTGCAAAAACACGATGACACAGTGTTGCTCTTAAATCGACTGTTACTTCATACACAACTGTCTTCATGTGGCCCCAGAGATAGTAATGAAGCAAGGCAAGATCTGGTGACCTTGGTGGCCACACAAGGGGGCCACCATGACACAACCAGTGGTCAAGGAAACATTCCTGTAAATACGGCTTCACATGCTGGGATTAAAGTGACTCAGCCCCATCACACTGAAGTACAACTGGCCACTTACCAATGGTACATTCCAACAAACCTGGCAATTCATGACTCAGGAAGAATTTGTATGTGCCACCTGTTAAATTGTTGTCAAAGACAAATGGTCCAATCAACTTGCTGCTCAGCAAACCTAACCATACATTCACTAAACCTCTCCTTCAGGATTTGATTACCTTTGTTGTATGTGGATTTTCATGAGACTATGTATACCAAGTTTTGTGGAATATTTATGCTATCCCAGACACAAGAATGTGGCAGAAATCCATACATTGAGCAATGTCTCTTGGTTCAAGATACTGAGCCCTCCGATCAAGATAAGGATATAAATCTGCCTCACCTACAGTTTGGCACACCTGCACATGTAAAGCATTGATGCAACAGGCACTTCTACAAGTATATAATTGTGGACTGCCCTGAATCATCTCAAGAACACTCTCTTGTTTGTTCACATAAGGTGCCACATCCCACAATGATTGTACAGAAACACTTGTAACAGAGCAAGTTTCACTCATTGTCTCGTGAACACTAGGTGAGCCTGGGCACAACAATTTAATGGTGAACCACTCCACCACATTTTTAGACAAACAGACTTACATAGACAAAGAAAAAGAGTACCTCATGCTACACTAAGACTTCCTTTCCACATTACAGAAGGAACTATCAGTTTGCTGGTTACATGGTGGAAAACATGTACATAACAAAATGTAGTAGAGTGAAAACAAAGACAAAAGGGGCAGTTCTCTTGAAACTGCATGAAATATTGACTAGTAACGCAACATGAAACATGCATGAGAAATGGTTTTATCAGAGGGTACCTTGTGTTTTTTGTTATGATGCTGATTTACAATCAACATCATAAAACAGCTGAATAAAATATCTGTTCATTGATTACTTGGAAGAATACATGTTCACCACGAGATGTAAGGTATGTAAGGTATGTAAGGTATGTAAGGTATGTAAGGTATGTAAGGTATGTAAGGTATGTAAGGTATGTAAGGTATGTAAGGACAGAGCAAACAGTCATCAGAGCAACAAATTTCTTAACACAGACGCTTGTGATGTCTGTCATCACAAGCGTCTGTGATCTATGTATTGTACTAATGTAAATGCAGAAGGGCACAACTAACAGTTACGCAGTACAGCAATGCCATGCAGCTTAACTTTTATGCAGCAGGGCAAATAATTAGTAATCTTGAAGTACAATTATCTAAAGCAGGCACAAACAGAAATGTATAAAAAAATTTGCAATGTATTAACTATAAGCAGTCTCACCTAAACGCCTCAGTGCAAAGGAATTAGTATTCTTAAACTACAATACGAACACCGCAAGACTTGGCAGTTTGTGCCATGCAATACTGTGCTGCGTGCCTCAGTAGTGCACCCATGGTGACTTATTGTTCTTACCTTTGTGACTGGTAGCAGATGAGCCCTCAGCTGATTCTCCAGCAAGATGAGGGGGTCTGCGTTCAAACTCTCGGATTACTGCCTGCACAACACGACCCAGATCAGAGTGAACGGTGAACTGCACACAACAAACTACAGTTAGACCATCAGACAGCACCACCACAAGGCAACAACATCACACACAAACCAAACCACTTACATTCATAAGCCCAGGTGCACCTACAATCTCGCACTGCTCATTAACCCATGGGTGGTCAATCTGTGGTGAGACTTTGAGCACGGGCTTCTCAAGAGGGAACTCTGGGGGCAGGGACACTTGGATGGCCATGCCATGTCCTCCAGCACTGAACTCAACTCGATACTCAACATCCTCCTGAACCTCTGTGACACTAAACATAATATTATTGGTCACTCAGAGACAGTTCATCTACTTCAGATGGACCTGAGTATATATGAAATTGCATTTACAAAGTAGCCATGATCTATCCCAGTACACACATCTGAAGATACTAAGCAAACAAACTTATTAACATCAACAACCATGCCTGCTTCCTGTGAAATCATTCTTTCTCAAATTTCCTGATATTTCTGCAGTATGTGTGTCAAAACCATGTTGATGCATGATGTGAAAGTTCATACACATTCTGACAACTAACACTGGTGCGTTAACTTTCAAATTTAAATATGGAGAAATCAGAAGCCTATCTTCACGAATTGTTATGTGTCTCATACTTTCATGTTTGACATGGTTACTACTTTCCCCGAAGGTCTGTAATTTCATTGGAGAAATCAAAATAAACAAGTGTGATTAGCTTTATGTATTCAATTAAAGTGATTCATTAAATAACATGGAAATCAAACAGATGGTGTCTGGAATGTCCATCCACCTGCATACAATAACTTGGCTCCTGCTAGACAGATATTGTGTGGAATTTTATAAGATAAGGGAAGTTTCTTTTTTACTCCAGAGTAAGGAAAGTGAAGTTTCGTTAAAATCGGACAAAGAATAGCAGACATTTTATAAGAAGCACCATGTAAATTTATTATTGCTTTGGTTACTTGTGTTACCTTGGCCACCTTGTCACCATGGTTACCTCTGTTTACATGGTTGCTATGGCTACCTTGGCACCATGTTTACCAAAGGTCCCATTCTTCATTGGCAGCTACAGTACTATCAAGGAACCAGAAGGGCTTTGTTCTGCATACATCTCCTATCATGTTGACCATCTCCAGAACAAAATTTTGCTCCTTAAAAGAAGACAGGAAATGTCCGCAGGACAAAGCCCTCCCAGCGCCTTCATGCAACCACAGCAACCAGTGAACAACAGTAACATTAGTAACCATGGTAACAATGGTAACTCTGATAACCATCATTACCATGGTAACAAGACGGTATGAAATACTGGTATCCTTGATAACAAAGGCGACCGTGGTAACGCTTGTCACCAACACAGCCACAATGTATGCTGCTCCTCACGTAAAGTGCCTGTTATTTTTGCCCTATTTTTTTGCAACACTTCAGTTAATTTAACAGATTGCAGTAAACAACCCTCCCTCACCCAGTATAAAATTTTATGAAAATCCGTCTGGTGGGAGCTGAGCTGTTCCACTCAGAGAGATGGATGGACGGACGGACAGACAGACAGACATGGCAAACTGTCACTGTTTGCAACTTTGTGAAAGCACATAAAAAGGGCCGACATATCGATCATGACCCAAATCTCTCTTATACTACAAGATAATGCTCTGAACTGCTATAATAATAATAATAATAATAATAATAATAATAATAATAATAATAATAACAACAACAACAACAACAAT
>Ga0136643_10014888_pt1 | contig 11689 bp, 5 predicted proteins | sample TergutLab28metaG_FD_96883 | JGI IMG/M metagenome (GOLD analysis project Ga0136643, IMG submission 96883) | Labiotermes labralis P1 segment gut microbial communities from Petit-Saut dam, French Guiana - Lab288 P1 (version 3) (version 3) | ecosystem: Host-associated > Arthropoda: Insects >...
CATACACACGCGCGCGCGCATACACACACACACGCATACACATATACACACACGCGCGCGCATACACACACATACACACACACGCATACACACGCGCGCGCGCATACACACACACACGCATACACATATACACACACGCGCGCGCATACACACACATACACACACACACACGCATACACACACACACACACACTAACGTCTGGTTTCGCTGCACCGAGGGGGAAGCATATTGTTTATAATTACAATTGTTCCTGCTGATGAGCAAGTTCTAACAAGACAGGCAGTGTACGTATAACGTAACATTCGGGCACGTTCGTGTAATCTCTGTTGCCGCGGAAAAACCTTAAGTATTACATATTCTGAGTGTGTGTCTGTGTCTGCATGTTTAGTTATCCAGCATGCAATGCGCATACGCCATATTATATTGTCATCTGTGGCCTGTCTGACTGTACCATATTTGTTCACATTATCTCATCAACGGCACGATTTCGGAGGTCGGGGGGGGGGGGGTTACTGATAACAAAATATGTGTTAATTATCTCCACAGCTTCTATTTGAAACATTTCTCATTCTAAGAATAACATTTCTCATTCTAAGAATAATTCAGTGAGATATTATCACAAATGTACATGAGACTTCTAACTATAGTGCCCGTTATTCTTGGCAGATTTTTCTCGACGGATGTTTGCGCAAAAATACTCATCACCCACTCCCATCTAGCGCCGAGGTTAAGAAAGAGTACAGTTATACCTCTACTCCCCCTCTGGGCCTTCGTGGCCTGTTCTAGAGTGAGCTTAACCTTTTATCAAATTTAATTAACATACGTCCAGTAGGAGCCGCTGTTCCATTCAGACAGACATGACTAGGCTAACAGTCGCTCTTCGCAATTTTGCGAACGCGCCTAAGAACACACAGCGACCTCGTGCTGTAAAGGGCTAATGACTGCGTACATACATTCGCCTCTTTATTTGAAACGCCCTGCGTACGTTTCGTCTTCCACTACCGACTGCAATGTAGCTACAGGAATTAGTTAGGCTCACTCTTGGGCAGATGGTGCTGCAAAGCTCAGTTGTACATCTGTAAGTTCTGTGGTGCTATCTTTCGCACGCAGCAGTTAACTACGTACGTCGTACTGTTGGTACCTTTGTCAGCAGAAATTATGCGTAGATATTTTTTCACTTCCGCTAAACGTCAACCTTACGGAAAAATGTTTCATTTCCGAGTCACACACGTTATTACAACGAACACATTTCTTTGTACGGTAAGTCACTCTTCGGGGAACTTTGGAGGGAGAATGAAGGGGTGAGAAACGCACCAGGCTATGAACCGAGTGGGTGAATGGCGGTAAATTTCTACGGAATCTTAATTTCGGCACTTGATGGGCGGGCGCTCTGCCCGATTACTTCCGGTACCCAATGAAGAGGAACCTGGGTGAATCCCACAGCATGTTTGGAAGGGCTGCTGACGGAAACAACCATGATCGTCCAGCCCTTATTCAATTACCGTATACTTACTGAGCTACCTTCTAAACAGGAAGCTGCAATTCCCCCTAGAGTGCATAAAAAGAGCATTTAAACATTACCGCCCTCTTTTTTGGCCCAGGTCGACTAGATATACAGTTGACACTTTCCCTCCATTGATTAATTAGTTTATTCTGTCACCACTTGTTGACTTTTTGCATCAACGTTATTAGCACTCTTACACTTCTCGCGTCTGCCTCATTACAGCTGTGAACTTACACTAGTGACACTCCACTTGACAATATTTTTGTTATCACTTAACCCAGGGGTGGCTTTTGCAGTTACAGTCGTGTGCACGAAACCAATTCACGGATATCAAACATATGGAGCCAAAATTATTGAGGACACGAGTCATGAGGGAATTAGGATTTGTTCGTAAAATGTACGCAATCCTAAACCCTTAAATCGTACACCTCTATGTTATATGAGCATTTACCGTGTCAGCTCTGGTGCAGAGAGGGCTTCCAATATTTGCTTCTGCTTTGCGACTAGTTTCTATGCGTCCTCCGCACGATGCATATAAAAGGAGTGTATAATGGGGAGACACATCCTGTCCACCTATCCGCATTAATCTCACAGTACATCAAACGAGCTAGCGCAACAACATATTTACACTGGATGTAAATAAACTTCAATTATAGGAATAAAATTCCCACACTAATAACAATTCCCGCATACAGCACATACATGTTTAAGAAACTACTAGCGTTCCAGGCAGTCTAGAAATTTACCGCATTTGTGGAACTCAAAATTCATTACCGCGTACACAACAGCCCGCCACTCGTCCCTGTCCTTCGCCAAATTGACACAATCCAAACACCAAACTGGAGAACCACCACCTATGGTATAGGCTATCCGCAACGCCTATTCGCATCTACCATACACGTCTGTGAAGACATGATCACGGGGGTGTGACATGGTGACGCATTAATTAATAGCGACATTCTCCGGCAACATAATCATATCACACAAACATTTTATTACAGTAACGTGCCCAGTGCTGTCCTCTCGATGTACGGGGTTAAAACGGGTACAAAAAGTAAAAAAGTCTAACTCAAAAGCAATTAATTATTTTTCGATCAAAAGTCTTAAAAAAACAGGAAACGTTATATTCTTTAATCTAAACGCAAAAATTCTGTAAGTTCTAGTGCATTAAATTTTTGTTACTTAACACGTATCATATTTCCATGTAAAATCCCGTCGCGTGCCACCCCGTGGCCAGCGTGTCGTACATTGCTGACCACTGGTAAAGACATTACATGCAAGGACCGAAGCCACTGGTGATGCAGGGACCGAAGAAGCCTTGTAACCACAGTACTAATAAGTACAGTTATCCCTATACACGCCACCAAGTCATACGAGAAAGGTAGCCCTCCACTTACTCTTAACGTTGGTACTACATGGAGGTCAGTGATCAGCTTTGCGGCCCAGTCACTTTAGCCCACGGGGAAAGCGCCCACGGTACCCATTCAAAAGGAAGGTGGGTGGGTCCCAGTGACGATACGGAAGTTCCGGCGAAGAGAAAAATCTCTCACTCTTGCAGAGAATCGAACTGAAAATCCCCGGTTGTCCAGCCCGCAGCCCAGTCATTACACCGACTACGATGGCGCGGGTCCTCCCACACTATTAAATTTCAGGAAAATTCGTTCAGAAATTGCGCAAGTGCAATTTGTGGGTGGATAACAAGCTTTCGCCTGTAAGGGTTACCTCCTTGCCAATAACACACAAACCGGTTATTACTCGTGCAGATTTTTGGTGTCCTTTTAAGTCAGTCAGTAGTTTCTGGCAAAATCAATTTAAATAAATATTAAAATAAATAGTTTCATACAACGACCAGGAAAAGTTACTGTTCTGTAGACGCGTTCGCAAAAATTTCGAAAACCGACTATTAGCTTCGTCATGTCTGTCTGTCTAACTGTCTGTCCGTTCGCACGGAACAACTCGGCTCCCACCAGACAGATTTTCATGAAATTTGATATTTAAGTATTTTTCGAAAATCTGTCGAGAAAGACCAAGCTTCGTTAAAATCCGACAAGAATAACGGGTACTTAATATGAAGACCCTCGTTCAGTTCATGTCAGAATAGAAACTGTTTCAAAGCTTGTAGAAAAAATTAGAACACACATTTTATAACCAACACATTTTTTCCCCGAAAACTGTGCCTTTTATGATATAATGTGGAAATATATGATAAAGCCAGACAGGACACATAATATGGCGTATGCGCATCGCAGGCTGGATAACTAGGGCTACAGACACTCAGAATATGTAACACTTATTGCTCTTCCACGGCAACAATGGCTACGCGAACGAACCTCATTGTTACATTGTACGTCAGTGTTTCTCAACCTTTGTGAGACCGCGGCCCGGTAAATTCTTTTTTCATAAGACAAGGCCCGGTCCCAACAGATTTACTCGTCAGTACCTTTCCAGTTTTCTTTTTAAGTTCATACATTAAACTAACATAAGTATTAATAATTAATTATGGCATAATCATAAAGACAATTAGTACAATTAGGTGTACGGTGTGGCATGTTGACAAATATAAAATTACATTTAAATTTGTTATCAATTCCAGGAGTACCTCTCGCGGCCCGGTACAATTGATGCCAGGGCCTGGTACCGGGCCGCGGCCCGGCGGTTGAGAAACACTGTTATACGTGCACTGCCTGTCGGCTTAAAATATGCGGTTGTTGTTTTCTTATTACCAAAATATTCAATGTGACCAAAAAAATTTTTATTGGTGCTCGTTCTTTGGCTTTTTTTTTTTTTTGGAATACACTATACTTAAACAAAAAAAATCCTCGACCTTCTACAACACCTATTTATACTTTACTGACACATGAAAGTGTACAAGAAAATACAAAAATAAATTTATCCTTAACATCAAATTACAATTCGAAAACTGAAGGACGTGCAGAGAGGAGAATAATTTCATTTAATGACTCTGTTAATTGGCGATATTGTAGAGCGTCGATGCTAGATGAATAAATTTATTGTACAGGATTGCTGGGAGAGCGAAGTACCCGAAGAAAAACCCTGTCGCAGCACCACTTCGTCAGTTGCAAAACCCACGTGCACTGGCATGTAATTCATATCCTACAAGGTCAAGGGGAAGTGACAATACGTATCCTTGCTATTACTTACGGTTGTGGCACCACATAAGTCACTTCCACACAGCTAACGACACATCGCTTCATGCATTACCCGGGCCGCCATTGGTAGCACATTAATTGAACCATGCACGGAGAACCGGAGGAAGAAAACGACATATGAAATTATGTTATATTACCAGCAAAGAAGATTTGTCTTCATTAATCAACAACATTCTCTTGCCAATTTTTATATTTCGCATTGCATGTTCCGTAACAAACTGAATGACGGTCATGTAGTTCCAGTCACCCATGCAAGAAATGCCCTTCACGAATCATGCGTACGTACACGCAGACAAAAAAAAACCTCCACTATTTGAATGATTAAAAATTAAAATCGCAAACATAATTTTAAAAAGTAGCTTAATTAAAAAATAATTTACGGGCAACAAATTGTCGAAATGATGGTATGAACACAGTTTACGCTATGAATAAACAATTTTGTGCCGAAAAACTTAAATATCACATATGCACGATGTATAGGTAACATTCTAAAACCTTGTTGTTGTTGTTGTTGTTATTGCTGCTGCTGCTGCTGCTGCTGATGATGATGATATCGATGTACAATTTTGTGATACAAGGGTGTAATATACATTCGTTTGCAACTGAAGGGGCCCATTTTAATGTTCAACAACAGGCAATGAACGTGTAACGTTACATCCAGGCGCGTCCGTGCAACCATTGTTGCAGCAGAAAAACAATAAGTATTACATATTCTGAGAGTGTGTTTATAGCCTTTGGTACCCAGCGTGCAATGCGCATGCGCCATATTTTCATTTGCGGCCTGTCCGGCTCTATAATATTTTGCCACATTATCTCACAAAAGGAAGGATTTTCGGGGGAAAATTTATTGAACATTGTGTGCATTGATTTCCTCTACAACATTTGTCTGAAACAGTTTTCATTCTAAGAAGAACTGAGCGAGATATGATCAAAAACGTATATTGGTCTTCATGTACAGTACCCATTATCCTTGTCAGATTTTTATGAAATTTGACTTTTCTCTACAGGTTTTCGAAAAATACTCAACATAAAGTTTAATGAAAATACGTTCAGTGGAAGCCGAATTGTTCCATGCGGGCGGACGGACGGACAGTCATGACGAAATTAAGTCGCTTTTTGCAACTTTGCGAAGGCGCCTATAAAGTGCAGAGAAATATAACACGTAATTTCATGGAGTAAAGTCCAGAGAATTTGATAGCCGTTGACATGTCCTAGAAATTAAGTGCCTTTTATATAATCCGAAAGTTCATTACCGCGTTCACACTAGCTCATCAATGGACCCTGTCCCATCGAGTCGATATCCTCACGGCCTAATGCTTAAGATCCATTTTCAGAGCAGCCTCTCATCTCCTTTCCAGTTGTTCGGCTAAAATTCTGTAACATGTATTTCTAATTTCTCTCACCACTGATTTCGTTCTCCTTACTTCCATAAACCAAATAACATTTAGTGAAATAAAGAGGATTTATGATTCTCGCACTCCTACATCCTATCACTTAGAATTAAAAATGTTTCTCAACACCCTATTCTAAAACATCCTCAGTCCTTGTATTTCCATTAACAGTAGAGAACAAATTTCATTAATCACATAAAAAGGGAAGATAAAGGATTTGCATATTTCGATCGTGTTTGGATGGGTGACAGAGAAAACGAAAGATTATGAAATGAAATATTGCAGACACTTCCCAAATTAATCTGCTCTTTATTTCTAACTGTCGCGCCAAAATATTCGAACTAAGGACTTACAAGCTATCTTTATGTTCCAATTTCGGCCTTACCTCTCATTACAGGACACAGACACGCATTTAGTTTCATCTGCAGTTATTTTCGGCCCCGCCCTCAGTGCACAACAGATGTAAGGAGTTACCCTGCATGGTATTTATGTACATTACCAGCTCAGGACAGAAATATGTGTGTCCCAAGCAATGTACGTACAACGCAACATCGTGGCGCGTTCGCGTAATGTTTATGCCTCCTCGGCTATCCTAACAGCCTGACACCATTTTCCCTCACGAGAGCGCTCTTATGGCGTGTTTTATGTCGCTGGCAATAATGAAACGTACTACGATCTTTATGTAGAGTGTCCAATATTTGTACCTGATTTTAACCAAATCTGGATTTTCATGAAAGTCCCCAATATCAAATTTCACGGGAATCCGTTCAGTGAGAGCCGCGCTGATATATTCGTACGGACGGACTTATATACTAACAGACGGGCGGACACGAAACAGATAACAGGGGCTTGTCGCGACTACGAGAAAGCGCCTAAATATTCTCTCACGGAAGAAATCGAGTTTCTACATACACGGCCACTCAACGAACATCCACTTCCGCTTCTTCATTACTGTGGAATGGGTGACCGCCCACGTGACTCGAGCATCTTCCAAAATCAGCTCATCTAGTCGTGCTGTGTTCATATCCGTCCTGGCTGTGCTGCAACTATGGGTACCATCATCACCATGGACGTCCGGTCCACTATTTTCGAACCCTCCGCATTATTTTCTGACATGCAGCACTCCCACTACACCGCCAATATACACTGAAATCAATGGGCGGTGAATTTCGATGGGGTGAACGCAAAGTGGTCATTTTATCCTTGTTTGGGGACGGGCACATCACTGAAATAACAATTAAAATTATACACACGTTTCTTCTTCTTCTTCTTCTTCTCTTCTTCTTCTCCTCCTCCTCCTCCTTCTCCTCCTCCTCCTTCTTCTTCTCCCCTCCTTCTTCTACTTCTCCTCCTCCTCCTCCTTCTTCTTTTTCTTTTTCTTCTTCTTCTTCTCCTCCTCCTCCTCCTCCTCCTCTTGGCGTTAGAACTCTATATGAGTTCTGGTCTGCTGAACACTTCTCTTCCAGGTTTCTCTATCCACAGCGATCTTACACCAATTCTGAATCAACTTTCCCAGATGCTCTCTCACACACGTCACAGTCATCCTTTTTTATACACCTTACATACATCTCTACTGTTTAGTGCTCCACGAGATGCACTGTTGCCACCCAGTAAGGAAAGTCGCTAAAAAGATCCAAGATAGTCTCCGTTTCACCTTAGCAAAACACGTGTCGAACATAAAAGGCGAATCATATAATGAACCTCTTCGCCGGACCAAGGTGTCAACGTCGGTGCCATCGCACACAAATTTATCCCCAGAACAGCATCTGACTGACTCTTGAACTGTATGGTGCATGTTATCCCAGTTAAAAGTGCTATCTCCTACCGAAAACATAACGATTAACAAAAGGGTTACATGCTAAGAAACCTTACTTACTGAACATGCCTTGTACTGTGCATGCATTGTCAGAACACAAGAAGAACGCTGCATTTTGTCCATACGAAGTAGCTTATTTGTACGAAGGGTTGCGTATGTTTCTCGCAATACACAGCAATTAACTGGTTAGTATTTATAGCGAATGCCGTGTGTTTTCTGTAATATATAAACTAAGTTTTTAAATAATGTTCAGAAAGAAATACTTAAAAACGAAAATATCAGCATCGTCACATGAGACTTGACGTTTATGTATTCAATGTGAATACACAAATTCCCACGTTAATTAAGAATCTCCTAACTATGGCTTGGATATAAATAGAATTCTCTACTGATTTTTAAGTTTGTTACTACAAAGGCAGAAAATGTGTATCATTCAACACACGAAAAATACTTATCTCCGGTTATATCAGTGACCCTAGGACCTTCACTTGCATGATACGTCAAACTGCTGATCTAGAAAACAGTGCAAACACTTCCTAATACGATGACCTTATGTTACAATTAAAGTGACTTGACAATTATATACTTATATAGAAAATTCCTAACCAACTGCGGAGATAACGTTCTATATACAAAAAAAGCGGTCGGCAAAACTAGGTTTGTGAAAAATGAGTCTGGGAGAACCAAGACCATTCCTGACACCCACCACGGTATAACAACCTAACCTTTTGCTCCGCTAAATTTCTTTAGTGTGTTTATTTCAGGACGCTGTCAATTGTTACTATTATTATCGGTAATTGCACTGCAGTGGTATAGCCCGGAAGTTAAAATTCTTTTTACATTTTAATTCGGGCAACATTATCCCGTTGCGCTGGTCTGTCACTAACAAATACAGTCCACATGAACACAACACATCAACTCTATACGTTCGTATTTTATTTTCCACCACATATTTCGGTTAAACATATTGGCCATCATCAGGTGGAAGGTACAAGGTACAGAAGGAAAAGTGCTACAGAAGAAGTCTCCCCTTTAAAATCGTTCTGCTAAAATCAATTAGATATTATTCCCAAAAGAGGAATAATAAAAAGGAATAGTAAAATTTGGAAACCAATAAAATTATCCATAAAACTAAGTCCAAAATGTCATAAACTGAAGTCGGAGATGTTCCCGTATATTATACTGGCATTGTTGTAAGAATATGGGCAAGCAACCGGTACTGACAGAGCAACCTCGAATAAACGTGTGTTGCTGCAAAAAATCAAATTTTAAGTAAATATTGCTCATATTTCATAAATAAAAATAAATTATTCTTTACTTTTACAGGAATTCATACGAACGACTTATCAACATACGATAGTGCAAAGCAGCAAACATGTTACATTTTTATCAGCAGACAGGGTGCCCAATAATTCTGGCTATTCATGCGCCGGAGTTAATAGGTAATAAGATAGTAAATAACATCATACCACGCGTAACTTGTAAGTTGTAATACAGTTGATTTCTTCTATTATAAATTACTTTACAGTTCCAATTTACGTAATGAACCTTCGATTGCTTGACCCTTGAAGACGGGACTGACAGGTTGTCCCGAAACGTAGGTAGGGAATTACCACTCCGCGTTGCGTAAAAACTCAAAAGGGGGCAGATCTCAGAGCAATGTATTTCTGGCTTCGCCACCAAGTCCAGACCGGCTCCTGGGACCACCCAGTATTCTATCCAATAGATACGGGAATTAAGGCTTCCGTGGGGTGCAGGTGACGATGAATCGCCATCTTCATTGTTAAGAATGCGTGCAGCTACGCAACCACTTCCGTATATGCCTTTGTACCGCAAAGCTTAATTAAGGAAAGGGATGACATTACCCTTGATGAGGAGCTTCAAAACATAGTCATCAAATATTATTAGGGCGACCAAATTAAGGAGAATGAAATCGGCTGGCACGTAGCAAGCATAAAGCTGGCGAGAAATGCAAGGAATATTGTAATCCAAATACACGAAAGGAAGATACTACTTGCGAGACCTAGACGCAGATGAATAATAACACTAAAATGGGTCTTATGTTTATTGGACCGTGCATCATTGTGATAGTTGAAGAATAAAAGACCAACTTGATGTCACTTGCCATTTTATTTTATTTCTTATGTACTCAACATGTTTCGGACATTAATATATCCGTCATCAGGAGCTTGCGACTATGCTGTTGAATTACCACATTGGTCGTTTTGTTCTTGCTTCGCTGTTTGTTGGAGATTTGGTGCGGTTGGGTTTGAGTAGTGTCCTTGTTGCAAGTGACATCAAGTTGGTCTTTTATTCTTCAGCTATTAAAATGGGTGTTAAAATAAGTAAAATGGGACAGGGTGCGCTGGGTCCAACTGGTTCAGGGCAGGAATGAGTGGCAGATTTTGTTGAATAAGATAAGAATGTAGAATTTTATTAACTGGTAGCGGAGCAAACTCCTGGCTTCTCAAGAAGAAATTTATTCCACGGTGTTGGTAAAAATGATCCCTACTTTGTTTCTTGCAATTCTCAAAATTCCGTGTGTGAGGCATTAAATTAAAGCACACAGCGGTGTCATGGAAGACGGACAATCTGACCATTTCAGCGGGCCTTACAAGCAGGACGAAGGACGTACACTTTCGATACATTTTTCCTGTCACAAGCAACACATTGCCAACGGACAACTGTTTATACGAAATTCGAGAACGACGTTCTTGAACGTGCCTTATTTTAGGAAAAATTTAGGTGAACAGTTTTTTCCGCTAATTAATTTAAATTAGTGATAAATCAACTAAAATAAATAGGAAAGTATGCATATGGTACGCCTTTCTTACAACGGCGTAAAAAAAACATTAAGATGCAGCGGGTTCGCAGTTCGCATTTAGGGACACACACATGATAAAAACTCTTCCGTGAATCTGGAGGTATGCGGTGGCGCAGTTTGTTGAGGTAATGCTCTACAAACTCGAAGATCGCGGTTTCGACTCCCTATGGGGTCTGTGAGATTTTTCATTGCCTTAATCATTCCGACTCAGCCTCTAACAAAAATGAGTACCAGCGATATCTCCTGGGGATAAAGGCAGCCGGTGCGTGAGGCTGACATCCTTGCCACCGTCATGTGCCGACTGTCTAGAAATTCAGGGAGCCGCCTGGAGACCTAAGAGCCTGTACAGGGATAGCTTTACCTTTACCTTTACCTTTACAGACGAAATTTAAAGAAGAATGATGGTTTGATGTTGCGCCAAAGGGGTGCAGTGACGTAGCTGGAAGAGTGGTACGAACCGGAAAAATAAATATTTTAAGTAAAATTATTCTGCACTAAATAAATGTTAAAATACTGAGCCAAGTACAAGGAAATTCAATATGTGTTTTTTCCCTAAATCCGCAATTTCATTTCGAGGCGGCCATTTTGATTATTCGGCCCGGGTGCCAAATATCCGAACTACGTCACCGACTGCATAAACCAGGAAAAAAGTTTAGGAATAGATATAGAAATCCTAAAAGCAGGGGGCACGAGTGTCGGCAGCGTGCGTTCTGAGTGTCTATCCATCGTTAACATGTGATGAGGTTACGAAGAACACTGATCAAAGAACTCGATGGTATATGTGTGTGTGTGTGTGAACACTCTGTGAATAATGACGAACCTTTGGTCTCCAATTACATCCCAGAACAAAATACAGATGGTTTCAATGGAAAAGTCCAGACCCTCCGAAACGGGGGGGGGGGGGGGGAAAAAAAAAAAAAAAAAAAAAAAAAAAAAAAGGGTTTTTCCTTTTTTTTTTTTTATATAAAAAAAAATATAAAAAA
>Ga0136643_10014890_pt1 | contig 11688 bp, 7 predicted proteins | sample TergutLab28metaG_FD_96883 | JGI IMG/M metagenome (GOLD analysis project Ga0136643, IMG submission 96883) | Labiotermes labralis P1 segment gut microbial communities from Petit-Saut dam, French Guiana - Lab288 P1 (version 3) (version 3) | ecosystem: Host-associated > Arthropoda: Insects >...
ACTACAGCCCACTGTGGGCTTTGGCCTGTCGAACAATGTCCCTCCATTTTTTCCTATCTGCCACCAACTCTCTCCATCTTCTCACTCCCAGCACTTGAAGATCTCTTTCTACTTCCTCTTTCCGCCTTTTCCTGAGTCTCCCCATTCTTCTCGTCCCTTCCAGTCCTTGAGTGAAGATCTTTTTGGGCATCCTATACTCCCCCATTCTTTCTAGATATCACAATCACGTCACTAATATAAATCCAAGAATTCTCCAAAACTGTAAGAATAATCACATAACACCCAATTCCTACTGCAACAAATTCTACATCACTTACCGCCATATTCATTCTATCTCTCTATCTGAATATCCCGATTCACCATTAAAAGAAGCTCATAATATATTAACTATACATTTGCTGTACAGATTTTCTATAATACCAGAAACTTCAGCTAGTCTACACCCAAGACAAGTAAAGCTTGAAATATGAAACTATTCTACAGGATCATCATTAAATATTCGACATAAAATAACGTTAAATTATATCTGAATTCTTCTGGGATATTACATAGCGTATAGTGTTTTCTTACGGACGTTTCGGAATAACCTTCCAGTCCCATCTTCAAAGGTCAAGAAATCCAAGAAGAAGAATTACCGCTGTACGCTGTACGCATATCTCATCTACATCGGGGCGGAAAACTCAAATCACCCACAGCAATAAACTGGGTTAAAGCCGGATCGTTCGCAACAATTCTTGTATACCTTTATGATGACGAGAGTACGTACAACTCCAAAATTATATGGGTACGCGGCGGCGCAGTAGGATGAGACACTGCGCTACAAGTCGGAAGGCCGCGGGTCCCATAGGAATTTTTCATTGACATAATCCTTCCGGCCGCACTGTGAACCTGGGATCGACTCAGCCTCTAACAGAAGTGAGTAACAGGAATATTTTCTGGGGGGTAAAGGCGGCCGGCGCTTATGGCTGACAACCTAACCACCTTCATGTGCCGATTGTCTTGAAATCTGGGAGCGTGAACCTCCTTGAACCCACAAGTCCTGTCCAGGCCTGTAATGGGATTGTTTTACCTTTACCAAAATTATGTAAAAAAAACATGAATGCTAATGATTTAATACCCTTTAGGTAAGAATTATAATTTCTTTTTATAAAACTTAATACTGTATTGCAGTTAACCTCCCAAGAGCTTTCTATATTTTTTTTCGCTTACATGAAGATGGTCAAGTCGGCCGAAACGTGTTGTAATGAGTAATAAATGCTGGCGTAAATTTTAATTGTATATGACGGGTTATTTGAATACAGTTTATATACTACCACAACGGGATGTATAGAACTTAAGGTTTGTACGTATTGGTGGAATGAATTAGTGCCGATGCCCTTGGCCCAGCAGTTCTGCGGCTTAGGTCTGAAGCCGCTTGATTGCTGCGATCGCAGGTTCGAATCCCGCTGATGGCGTGGATGTTCGTCTCCTGTGATTCTTGTGTGTTCTGTAGGTCTGATCACTCGTTCAGAGGAATCTCTCCGGCTGTGTCTGTGTGTGATATAGAAACCTCTACATTGAGGCAGCCTAAGCCCTACTTGGGCTGTTGCACCACACGAAAAAGAAAATGAGTCGGCAATTTTATATACATCATAGTTAAATTAATAACGCACAGGATAAAGTACATATCACATAGAAGGGATTGGATTGCGTTTAGAAATAATACGATTGGGCGCTTTGTTTAGTGTAATATGTCTTACGCAGGGCAATTGAAGTTACGTTGGAATTTACTGTTTAATGGGGGACCCAAAGGACACAGTGTAACTGCTGTTGTTTCGTAGTATACAGTGATTTCCGTCTAGCTTACGGAGGTAGGTGCTGTACACAGAAATAATTCTCTGTCATTTGGCAATTTGTCATTAAACGACCACGGCCCTTTGTGCCACTTGATTAACTCGATTGATCCCCTGATATATCCATTGTACTGTAATTTTCCCATTTCGTCCTTTCTCGTTAAACCGAATTCCGCGCTCCAGCCATTGCTGTTTTCTCTTAGTCCACTGATTAATTGTGTAATTGGTTTAAAGCCCATTCAGCCGGAGTGGTTATTGTGGGTGGTCCTCGTATGGAACAAGTCAAACCCGCGTTGAAACTTAGCGTAATGTAATCTTCAGTTATTATATTTTTCCACGCTATATTCGCATACTGCCGTACGTCACTTCATCCATATTCGAAAATAATGGTTTGATTTCCGGCTCTTTCTTTTTCACATGCCTACTGTATGTTGTAGCAAGACATGCAATTGGAACTTTTAAACCGAGTGTGACGCCAAAAAAATGAGTACGCCATTTATTGATTGTTCTTTCCAATGGAAGCACACTGTGTTCTCTGTGCGTTAGGCACTGAATCTCATATATAATTTACATTATAATCGTCAATAGCCGTGCCATGGCCTAGGCTGTTGGTCGCAGATTCTCACCACGGAGGCCCGGGTTTTTTTCCCGGACCAGTCCATGTGAATTTTGTAATGGGATAAGTGGCTTGATACAGGTGTTTTTTTTAATTCCTTTAGTTTTTTCACCTGTCAGTATCATTCCACCAAGGCTGCCTACTCAATTTTTTTTAATATTGCTCTTATCAGGAGGAAAATCGCGCGAAGCCATGGACCCTTAAGGGCAATACAGGGACCATCGGACAGTAAAGCAACGCCACAGTGATTTCTTCGGTACTTTGAGTGCATGTTTGCTGTAGTGACATTTAAGCTTATTTATCAAAGAGTATGGCGATTGAAGTTGCTAGTAATACAAATTTTGAGTCACATAAGTAAATAAATTGTTGGGTGAGATGTATGCTCTTCTGTTATATTACGCAGCGTATAGTAGTAATTCGTTGCCGACGTTTCAGGACAGCCCATCGGTCCCATCTTCAAGGGTCAAGAAATCCAAGAAAATTTCTTGACCCTTGAAGATGGGACTGATAGGTTGTCCCGAAACGTCGGCAACGAATTACAACTATTAGCTGCGTAATATAACAGAAGAGCGCAGATCGCACCTACACCGCGGCGGAAGCCTGAAATCACGCAAACTGTTACATAATATAAAAGTAATTGACTGAAGGCCTGAGTATTTTGCTGTGTGTTCTGAATACGTTCTTAATAATCTGTAGGTTCAGTTTGAGTATGATTTTGCCATAGGAATACAGATGAATGTGTGAATCGAGTGTGCCGCGGAGTGGAGCTATGATTTTGTGTTGTATTTCCATAAATATTTATTTATTTATATCATATATATTTATGTGTGCGTGTGTGCGTGCGTGAGTGTTCTACATTTGCATATACAAACAGGAACATCGGATAGGACGTTAATAGCTAATTTGTACGTTATTAGTCTGATATGGCATAAATGAAATGGGTTTTGTATATTAATCTCGAACATCATTTTGATATTAAATGGCTTGACGTGGTACAAATTAAACTTATTCTCGTATTCTGCCTCATTTCGTAAATCGATTAGTCATTGATTAAATGAATACGAACTTGTAATTATCAAGCAGCGACTGACTGCCCAGTGGTTCATACCGCCACTGCTATCGCCGTGTTTAGTTCACGCAATTTTGGAATTCATTACGTTCCTGAAGGGATATTTCGTGTTAATTATTTAATCCTTTAAGGCCCGTTGGTAACAGTATGTACCATCTGATTTACCATACAGAAACTGCATTGTATCCATGGAGTGTATTTTGGGGTTTCATATTTTTGCTCACAATTAAACTTGCTCAGTTCCTGTTCACCTTCTGCAAGATGGTTTTCGTAGTAGAGGAGCGGTGTTCTCTGTAATGTAGGAACTCTATTTTTAAATGTTATTTAGATCGAATTCATGCTTCAGACTGTTCATTCATTCATTGATGTAGTAGTCAGTCTTACGACAGGTCCAAATCTCTTCCAAAGCGAGCTGTCCACATAGTGCAATCTAGACCTCCCTTCTTCAAATGAGAGTATCCTCTCCTTTCCTTAAGGTCATCCGGTAGCTTTCTACGTCTTCTTCCTCGTCGTCCTGTCACTTCTATCCCCCCCTTTATCTTTCCTTCAATAACCCGTTGTAGAAGGCAGTTTCTACACAAAATGTTACCAATCCACTTAGCCTTCCGTTTACTTATTTCATGTAGGATATTCCTCAGCTCCTTGACTCTAAGTAACACATCTTCATTTCTCACATGATCGGTCCAACTGATCTTTTCCATCCTTCTCCAGCACCACGTTTCAAAACTTTGCAGGTGTTTCTGATCTACTGCCCGAAGCGTCTAAGTTTTAGCACCATATAAAGCTGCGCTCCAAATGTAGCACTTCACTATCTTCTTCCTCAATTCCAAGTCCAATGTGCTAGTAAAAAGAGCCCTCTTCTTGTTGAATGCAGCTTTAGCCATAGCAATCCTACATTTAATTACACAAGCACATCTTCCATCATTTGTTAAAATGCTACCCAAATATTTAAAAGATTCCACATTCTCTAGTTGTTTTTGGACTATCATAATTTTTTACTGGGAATGGTTGTCTTGAAATTCTCATTACTTTTGTCTTTTTCCACATTCATTTCCATTCCATAGCACCTTCCAATTTCAATCAGTTTATCAATAATGTCCTGTAGCACCTTTTCTTCCTTAGCTAGTAACACAAGGTTATCTGCATATTTCACAGTGTGAATGATATGCCCTCCTATTTTGAAGTCTCCATAGTGTTCAATAGTCCTAAAATTGTTCTGTCATACAAACTATCGTTTCATTTACTCAGCAAATTGATACTAGGTCAAGCTATCCCTGTACAGGCCTGTACAGACCGTTAGGGCTCCAGGACCTTGAGGCTGCCAGAATATCTAGACAGTCGGCACGTGAAAATAGTAAGGTTGTCAGCTCTACGCACCGGTCTCCTTTACCATCAGGAGACGTCCCTGGCATTCATTTCTGTTAGGGGCTGAGTCGAACCCATGGCTATAGTGCAGCCGGAAGGATTATGCCCATAAAAATCTCAATGGCCCCATTTATTAATACTAGTTGCATTCAATTATTATAGCAGGGCTTCTACTCAAAAGAGATAAGGCAGACTCACAGTGAAACTCTGCCCATATAAACGAGCTAAATTTCCTGGCTTGTATTTGGGAGGTTTCCTTTTCATTTCTCGGTAGGAACACTGATGATTTTGACTGAGACTTTCCGTGGTTTGGTTCAGCACTTCCAATGAAATTCTGGGGTAGGCCGCGACCTCATCTGTGCATATCTTTTCCGATTCGTTCTACGTGTGAATCCAAACATATGACGCTATATGCGTGCTCCGAGTTACACTAGCAGCGTGGAATTAACTACACATAAATAAGCCTTAATTTAACCTACCAGATGAATGGCAGTGGACCGATGCTTGTTATACGTTAGAATATAAGGTCGTTGACAGACGAAGGTGGTACCGGCATTTGGCAGACTGTTAACCCCTTTAGTTTAAGTAATAATTGCGGGGCCCGGGAGGGGGGATAACGTCACACTCAATTGCTAAGGTTGTGTAGTGTCAGTGGTGAATAAATGGTAGATGTGCATAGATCATTGGTGGAATGATAATGGCTGGAAAAAACCGAATTGCTTAGTGAAGGACTAGTCCCAGTGCCATTTTTTTCAACCGCAAATCCCACATTGAATAATTGGATCGAATCCATCGATACGTTTCAAGTATATGAAGAAATATGCGTAGAACGCTTTACCGAGAATGGATTTTTCGAGTTATTAAAGAAGCTGGGGCAGCGGATCGGTATAGCGACTCGCTTCTCCCTGGACGGTCCAGGGATCGAAAACCGGTGAGCGTGAGATTTACTCCTCCATATCATATGATACTATACTGACTGGGCTTAATAAAATTGTTAAGTGCATGCATATAGTGATAAATATTTATGCTGTCATTCCCTCCACCAGTCGTCGTGAAAATTGCTTCTAGTTATGTTTCTGTTCTCCTTTGCTAAAGAACGCTGATTTAAATGCAGAGATCATTTGGGCGTTTAAACTGCGTACAAGGTGTTTAGAATTCTGTGCGTTGACGCAGTTAACAGTCGTGTTACGAATACGAGAGCTGAGAGGAGATCTTTGTTTCAGTTGCTTTCTACGTCTCTTGCTGTGTCCAGGAAGTTCGAAAATTGTGTTAGAATCCTGAAGGATTGGCTGTTCTTTTCTTGAATTGCCGTTCTGTTTTCTACCTGACAAACAGCCATGTACAGTTAAATCTTTTAACTTTGGTCTCAGCGTTCGTCATGCCTACAGTACGTATTACGTACATGCAGACAGACCCACATGACTGTGCATTGTGTGGTGGTCGTCTATAAGGCTGAAAGACTTACGAATTGCTCTCATGTTAGTAAGAGACCGCGGTAAGGTGCTGTGCTACAATTCGGAAATCGCTGGTTCGATCCCAGCTGGTGTCATTGGAATTTTTCATTGACATAATCCTTCCGTTCGCACTATGACCCTTGGGTCGACACAGCCTCTAACAGAAATGAGTACCAGGAGCATTTCCTAGAAGTAAAAAGCGGCCGGTGTGTAAGGCTGACAACCTTACCACCATCCTGTGCCTTTGTCATGAAATCTGGGAACCTTAAATTCCTGGAACCCTCTGGGCCACTCCAGGCCTGTAACGGGACTGCTTTACTCATATTAGTGCCCTGTGGACAGCATAAAATCTAATCTTGTTTTATTCTGTCGAAAATCTAATGACGTGAGGAAAAGGCGTACTGGACATGAAATGTGTTTTTCCTAAAATGCTTAACGATTTAGGATCATGATGCGAGAAGAAACGCGCAGACACCATTTCTCCGTTATTTGGCTCCATTCTATGTCAAAAGTGGAGTGGTGGCGCGGCTTTCAGTAAGGGTCCTTAATATTAAATTTCGTGAAAATACTTTTACTGATTGCCGAATGGTTCTATGCGGACGGACAGACAGACACGAAGAATCCTATGGAAAATTTCTGTATCTTCTGTTTCGAAAGATTCAGAAACCACCACTGTAGGAGGAAAAAAGACAGTCGTGACGGAGGAACTAGACAGTTAAGCAGTAACTAGGCAGTTAAGCGTACGTCCACCTGATATTTGCAAATGTGTTTTCCATACGAATGTTAGTAATTGCATAATTCCAATTTTTTGTAATCTCTTACGTTACGGTATTACATACCGTACCTTCGTCTGTGTACCTGTAATTTAGCTTACGTGGTTCTATCTGCGAAGCATCTACGCAATGATTAGATTATTTAATACGTTTCAGTAATACTGCTTATCTGACATTCTTGAACAGGCGGCGTTCTCATGTAGGGAATGCCGCAACTTCTTACGATGACGTCGTCCTCCTCCAGATCGTCACTTACGTATACATAAACTGCAAGTTAAAATAGCTTCATTTTATCCCATCGTTTTAAGGGTTTAATTTAATGCCTCTGTCAGTAGTCGGTAATGGATTAAATGAATGATGGTATAACAATGGTGGAATGATACTGAGGCGGAAACCTCGAGATAAACTTGTTTCACTGCCAACAAATGTCACACGGACTGGTGTGGGATCAAACCCAGGCCTCCGCTGTGAAAGACCGCCAACTAACCGCCTGAGCCATGGCACGGTCTGCTTAATGGTCTAATGAATAAATGGAAATCCTCGTTTTCCCCTGTAGAGGCCTACAATCTATTGCAGAGGCGCTATTCTGTCCCAGACAAGGCTGAAGCGGTGGGAAATGCTTACTGCAGCAGTTTCACTTGTAGTGCAAATTTTATGTCTGTTAGATCTGAGATGCGTTGTCTACGACAGCGCATCTCAGATACATAGTTATGTCAAGAATACATAAATATGTCAAGAATGTAAGCATTTGAGCTCCCACTATGCATTTTAAACATTGTTAGTAAGGATCTGTATCTTACAAGGGCCTGAAGATGACTCTATAAGAGTCGAAACATGTTTCCCTAAATAATAACATAACACATTAAAATTCGTTGTGTTTGACTGATGCATTATGTATTCATATATGTGTTAAACACTTCGGGATGGCAAACATTAAATATGCTTTATTATACTACCACACATGAAGAGGCAAAAATGGGAAAATTTCCCCTGTCCTCATCAGGAAGGCACTTGTGGTGAGTAGAAGTATAGCTCCACTGATACTTAATGTCGGTGCTAGATAGAGGTGAGTGGTTAATTGAACGCTCCAACCGCTTTATTCCCAGAAACGAACCCCCGTACCCATTGAATAGGAGGCTGCTTGGACCACAGAACCAACTGCTTTATCCCCAGAAACGAATCCCCATACCCATTGAACAGGAGGCTGCCTGAGCACCAGAACCAGCCTGGACGTCCTGGAGAAGAGAAATGTCTGTTGCTCCTGCCGATCTTCGACCTCTTGGTTGTCCCGCCCGCAGTGTGGACTCTATACCGCCTACACTACTCCAGCTTCCATATAAATAAACATATACTTGTCTGTTTGTTGGCTACATCAGAGAACTGCTTACTACTCCATTTCCACACGCACTTAATTGTCGCCATGTTGTCTCAGAGAAACTTATCACGGCCATTTGGAATTCTATCGCAACTAAGTGTGGCTGCTGCGTTTAGAGAGCAGTGTACCACACTGCAGGAACAATATCGTAATATTAACGGTAACAGCATCTAAGAATATTATCCACATGACTACGCTATTCATTACGCTCCTTGCCATCGCACCGAGGCGATGTAACTTGTACGTTACATCCTAGTGTGAAAGTAAGACAGAAACAAAGGTTAGCTTTATTATGGTGACTGATTGGGACTTAAAAGCCCTTAAAACGGTTTGCAGATATGATATAAGCCATACTTGCGTTCCTGAATAATAAATTATTTGTTTCAACTGCTTTAAATTGACTTCGCTACTTGGAAATATGTGAGCCGGGTAGCTCAGTCGGTATAGCGGCTCACTACGGGCTGGACGGTCAGGGGATCAAATCCCGGTGGGGGCGAGATTTTCCGCACCTGTCCAGACCGGCCCTGGGGCCCACCCAGTCTCTTGTACAATGGGTACTGGGTCTTTCTCAGGGGTGAAGAGCGGCCGGGGCGTGACGCTGACCCCTCACCTCCTTCTAGTGCCGTGGTCAAGAAAGAATAGAGCTATACCTTTACTCCCCCTTTGAACCGTACGGCCTGTACGGAGCCTCAGTGCCTGTACAAGGCACGTGCACTTTACCTTTTTTTTTTTACTTGAAAATAGAGTTTATGTTATTGAATTGGTGAGTTTACTCGTCTTGTAATTATGTTGAAATGTTTACAAGTTAGTGTCACGATTGTGACAAGCGAGGTTTATGAGGTGCCTGTTGTTGCCTGCAGGAGAACTGCGCGGATTTCGAGACTCAGGTGTCTGCACAGTGCGACGCTTTGATCGAGGCGATCCACAGACGCAAACAGGAACTGCTGGATTTCATCAGGCAGAACAAGGAAGTGAAGCTGCGAACTTTGAAGGACCAGGTATCTACATGCACCTGCAAGCTTCAGCACACTACAGGTCTGCTTCAGTTTTGCATAGAGGCGCTCAAAGAGACAGATTCTGCTGCCTTCCTGCAGGTAAGGGCGTGGAAACGAACCCTCTGTTCCTGGTTCCGTCCGTCTCCACCTCTCACAACCGAACGCTCAAAGTTTTCATTTATTTAACGTCGCTCTTCAACTGCAAAGGCTGTAGCGTTGGGTGATTATGGGTGATGACTCTGAAATAGTGTGGAGGGAAGTGGCTGTGGCCTATTACGAAGGTGGGTCCCAGCATGTTAAATAATTTTCATGTGAAAGTCTGTTGAAGAGTGGACACGTTGAGACCAGTGAGATGGTTGTAAATATACATTTTTGACAATGGTTTTATATGAGTAATATCCTCAACATTCAGAAGGACTTTCCGTTGTCGCCAGCATTCAGAACAAACATTACGTTTCTTAGGATTGGTGGCTTCACCCGAAGCAGGCAGCTTCCGAAACGAACTGTTTGTTGTTAAATATTTATGACAATGGAAAAGGTTTAACGTTCATAGAGCTGGACATCGTAATATTATTTCTGTAGTAAAACCAACATGATGCACCAGTGTATCAAATTTATTTCATTTTGGAATGACACTCTACAGGTTTCGGACGGTCTTTTTGTCCATCATCAGGAGTTCAAGACTGTACATATAGCAACAGGCATTTGTCAAACAGATACTGCTGTTTGCTTGCCCCAGGCAGACAGCAGTATCTATTTCACAAATGCTTGTTGCTATGTGTACAGTCTTGAACTCATGATGATGGACGGAAAGACCGTCCGAAACCTGTAGTCATTCCAAAATAAAATAAATTTGATACACTGGTGCATCTTATTGGTTTTACTACAGAAATAATGGAAAAGGTCTTGATGAATGTTTGGTGATATTACTGAATGAGGTAGTGTTTAAAATGTGGGATGACGGACATATTGAATATGCGAACAGGGTTTTTTGCATGCATTTTTGGTCTTCCCAATCAGAACCAAATATCCGTCCCATTGCATTCCCCTGTATTTAATTATCGTTACAAGGGTAGGTGACAGTTGCTGTTGGTGTAACGTCCTCCATTACCAATTTTATTTCTCATCCTGTCGTTCAATGCTGTACACGCTGAAATGCTGACAGTGTCGTCAAAATAATGATAAGTCGGTGTTATGTTTTTAAGCTGTGTTGTGGCGTTGTGAAGAAACAAATTGTGAGTTGTGAAGTGAATTATTGTTGCTCAGTGTAAGGGAGAGTCTTGTGTGCACATTAATGACACTGTGCATCTTATCAGTGGCGGAGGATTTCTTGATTGGCTCAGCCACTGTTAGCGTTCTGTGGCGGATTGTTTTTCACGGGTTACGCAGAGAGTCATCTCAGTTGCAGGAGTAGTTTGTTTGGCCTCTGTTTCAACTGACTTGATTGTTAATATTGCGTTATAATGCGAGCAGTAATGTGAGATTAGTTTAACCACGTTAAAAAGACCTTGCTTTTCCAATATTCAGCAAGGACGTTTGTAGCGATTTGGGCAGAATCGATAACAACCTTTCCACTTTTGTCTATCGAGTATTTTGTGTTCTCTTTATCATATTTGATAGAATTTTATACGAGCTACAGTGACAAAATGACTGTAGAATGTAAATTTGTACATTAGGAGATTATCATCATCATCATCATCATCATCATATATCTTTCATGGAGTTGGGCCACTTGCTGACCCGTTCCGGTCTCACGTATCCGGAAGCCTCTTCTAAGGTCTACCGTGATTCCTTCTGCCAGTTGGGGAATAGTATATCATTACCCTGGTTAATCTATTTCGAGGCATTCTATTTACATGTTGTATCCAGCTTCTCTTGTATTCCATTAATTTGTCCAAAATTGATGTTATTTTTAACTCCTTTGCAATTTGTGCACTTGTTTTGTAATCTGTCCAAGTGTGTCTTGCTGTTCTTCTCATGTATTTCATCTCTGCTGCTGTTATTCTTCTGGCGTCACTTGCTCTAATAGTCCAAGTTTCGCTGCCATATAACAAGACTGGAAGGGCTAGTGTATTGTATTGTTTTATTCTTGTTTTCTTAAGGGGTTTTTGTGGTCTAAACACATTATTTAAAATACCTGTAATTTTCAAAAAGTTATTTAATTTGTTATCAATGTCCAGTTCTCCTTCATAAGATATCATATTTCCTA
>Ga0136643_10014891_pt1 | contig 11688 bp, 6 predicted proteins | sample TergutLab28metaG_FD_96883 | JGI IMG/M metagenome (GOLD analysis project Ga0136643, IMG submission 96883) | Labiotermes labralis P1 segment gut microbial communities from Petit-Saut dam, French Guiana - Lab288 P1 (version 3) (version 3) | ecosystem: Host-associated > Arthropoda: Insects >...
AATACATCCATCCTCAGGAGCTTGTGACTTATTTGTTGAGTTATTTCATGGGTTGTATTGTTCTGGTTTGATGTGTGTTGGTGTTATATTGTGGTTTGGCTTCAGCTTGCATACGGATACCACACCACCCCAGCCAAACCACAATGTAACACGAACACACATCGAACCAGAACAATACAACCCATGAAATAACTCAACAAATAAGTCGCAAGCTCCAGAGGATGGATGTATTAACATCCGAAACATGTTGAGAATTAAATAATGAAATAATAAAGCAAGTGACATCAAGTTGGTCTCTCTTTATTTAACTAAGTGGATCATGTTATGTAGTTAGGTCAATGTCCCATATCAGCAGTATTTACACTCGCAGGTGCTTCATTTCAACTGTTTTCACTTTATAATATGTCAATCAGCAAAAACATTATTGCTCATAGAAAACTGTTTGTGTTATTGTTGGTGCAAAACATAAAATTTATTTAGAAGTCTGTTTAAGGTGTCAGAAGTTGTACTTGTTCTATGGCAGTAAGTGTTTTTATTAATGAATTTCATTTTAAATAACAAAGAAAATGTTCATACTAATTCATCTTTATATAGTATTAATACAGGGAATAAGCCCCATTTTCGTAGGACGTATACCAACTTTACATGTTTTCAGGAAAGGGCATTCCTTGCTGGCATTAATTTTGAGGAGTTTACTGCTTAATCTCACAAGACTTAAGAATGAGAAGGCCCAATTTAAAGTAGCATTAAGAAACTTCTTAAATACACTGTGTTTGCTCTGGTGATGAATTTTTATGTTTAAGAATGATCCTTTGTACTGTAATCAGTGGCAAATCTACTGGAACTGTGATTCAAAGTTATTGTGGTCTGTTCTGCTACCCCTTACCTCTAAACTAGGATTCACTACTGCTGTTTATGAAACCTATATATTTTTATTTTTTTGTAGTAATTCTGTATATTTTTATATTATGTATATTTTATCTTCATGACTTAATCTAAATACTACTCTATGTTTATGCATGTTTGTGTGTGTGTATGTATGTATGTGTATGTATGTATATATGTATGTATGTATGTATGTATGTATGTGTGTATATGTGTGTGTATGTATGTGTATGGAAGTTGTGTATGTGTGTGTTTGTATGTGTATGAAAGTGTGTGTATGTGTGTGTGTGTACATATGTATGTGTATGTATGTATGTATTATGTATGTATGTATTATGTATGTATGTATATGTATGTATGTGTGTGTATGTATGTGTGTGTGTGTATGTATGTGTATGTAAGTGTGTGTATGTGTGTGTGTGTGTGTGTGTCTGTGTATGTGTGTGTGTGTGTGTGTGTGTGTGTACATATGTATGTGTATGTATGTGTGTATGTGTGTATGTATGTATTATGTATGTATGTATGTATTATGTGTGGGTATGTGTGTGTGTGTGTGTGTGTGTGTGTAAACAGGGAACTGGACTTGGCAAGAAATTATGTTGCTGAAATCAAGTATTGTGTGATTGAGAAAGCATGTGGCATACAAAGGGGAGATGAAAAAACTGCTTGCAAAATTGTGGTCATGAAGAGACAACTTGTGGATCCAAACATGTACTGGAGAATACTATTAAGACATATCTTAGAGGAATGGGATAAAACGATACTATAAGTATTCGGTGTTTTCCTGCCCTTGCATGTTTTTTAATGTGTTAGTGGACTTAATTCATGACAAATGAACGTTAAAAGCGTGACTTGTCTGTGCTTTATCATACAATAATTTCAGGTGAAGTGTGGCGTAATCAGCAGGATGCACAACAAGCCTGTTTACTTCCCATAGGTTTTCTGACTTTTAACACATTTACTGTCACTCCATGAGTTTGATTTTTCTCAATTAGCTATCCTATCAGTGAAACTGGTATTTGCAGATGTTTATTAATTTCAACATGGCCTCTCTTGTGCAGCATTATACAGTGAATTCCTTCTATCATGTCCCTGAGCACAGAAGCCTGTACAGGATGATCCAGCAGATGCCATCTTTCTATGCGATACAGCTGCTGTGTGCGGCGACACAATAAAAGAACACTCTGTATTAGAACTGACAGTGTGTTTAAGTATTATTTTCAGCTCGTGATAAAAGTTTATATTACAGTAAAAGCAGTAATATCTAGCACTGGGTGATCCAGAAGCTTCAGTTAACCGGAAACTGACTGATAGGCCCATTAAATTTCACTATACAATGAACCGTTAACACCTGGCATTGTTTCCAAAAGTGCGGTCTTTACTTCTTGGTGTTTTTGGTCTTTTTTAGCTTTGTGTATGGATCTACATCATGTTAATGTAAGTAGTGATGAAAAGGGAATAGAAATGCAGTGGGGAAACCAGGACAAGTTGTTAAGTGACAGTTTAAGAGTTCGGCCTGTTGGGAGGTTGGTATGTTCACAAAAATGCACGTTATGTGTAACGTTGTAGCAGCCAGAACACTAATACCCAGCAAACGTTTGGTCCCAAAGATGATGGATATTGCAGCTTTTATTATATCAGATATTGTGCGCGCACACCCCCACCCCCAACTTAAGCTAAGAAAAGCAAGTCAAATCTTGACAAGATGGAGCACTTTGGTATCCAAAAAGTTCCCCCAAAATCTGTCGTGGCAGTTGATCCAAACTGTACTCTGTCCTTTAACACAGTTGTGAAACTATTTCAGCGGGAAGTCTCCGTCATGATAAGTTCATGGTCATTCATTTGGACAAGACAGGAACCTGAAGACTCAGTACTTTGTCACAAGGGCCTGGCACTCAGCCTGATGAATCTGGTCCCACCGTAACTTCCAGAGGTAATGTGTACTTTTCATGTTTTACTTTCATTTAACAAGCAATCTCACGATGTACGTAAAAAGAATGCAACAAGTGGAGGTCATGTCTATCTACTTGCTTGTTTTGCGTGAGAAACTCTGGATTGATTTCGGTGAAACTTTATATGAATATCTTGCCACTGGAGGGCACTCCGAGCTGGTAATTTTTGCCTTCCTGCCGTGGGTAGTGACAACAAGGTAAACACATGAGCGTGAGAGGTGGTTGTACCACTAGTACCACTTCCAGAACTGAGTAACCTTAGGAAGCAGAGGAACCACATCGAAATTCACAGTAAGAGATTGTAACCAGAATAGCCACCGCATTGGAAATTAGCAACTGTCAGGTCAAAGAAGAAAGTAACTAAGCTTGTGGGTGGAGCTGACCAAACTGCGGTCCTCGAGGAAAGTGTTTCCGGCCCTCGGTCACCTGAATATTGTCAGTATATAATTGAACAGACATAGTGTAATAGACCTACAGAGCATAATATGGCAACTTTTATTGCACAGAAAAGTTACAATCTATAACTCATCACTATTAATTTAGTACACAGTAAGCCAGTCTTTTTTGTGTTTATCGAGTTCAGTGCGGCGTCGTCCCTTGTCGTTCAACAGTACTTTAACCTCAAATTATTGTTTGTAAAAATGATTTTCTAGTGAATGCCCCCTTTAAATATATGTATACACAGGTGTGGTTTTCAGGCGAGTCCTTACCGAATTATGCGGCCTTCCTGTGGGTTGAAGTTGGGCAGCCCTGCCTTTAGGGATCTTATCCTGTGCATTCCGGAATATGATGAAGACAGCAGGTGATATCAAAACCAAATTTACGCCCATGCTTGAAGCAATGCAAATATGTACGGAGGCGCGTGCAAGATAATAGCTTGGAATGTGCCGGATCTTGGGAACACGATAATTAAATTTCCGGCGCAGCTAACTAAGAATATTTGTGACTAAGCGCGAGATTATTACCATCTCCGGAAGGATTGCACCGGGCACTTATTTACTTAGGTCCTGCACATGTGGCTGTTTGTGGTATTTATTCCATTTTTTTCGAGCTTCATTTCAGTGCTTGCCTGCTCTGTCAGAGTAGAAAAATTTTAGAAGTACTGTTCTATATAATGGACAACGGGCTCCCTTTTTCTATATGTCATACGCTTTCAGGTCGAGAGTTCGATTTTGATAGCTGCAGGAGTGTAAATTTTATGAGATTTTGTCTGACGTGAGAAAGAAGGTTCGGTGCTGTGCTGTATTTTTCGCGGGTTAATTTCGGTGATAGAAACCTGTAAAATTTGACATATGAATTTAAGGCTCAGAAAGTGTCTGACCAAGTGAAATAGGATAAGTTATTACAAGTTCTTTATTCTTTTTATCTTTATTAGAGTTATTACCTCCAACTGTTTACTAATGCTACTGCACTATATTCGCAATAGTTGCGTTCTCTTTCACCTTAGTAGCAACAGAATATATATATATAATGATAAGATTTAGTACTGGAGAAGGATGGAGGAGATCTGTTGGGCTGACAGCATAAAAATGAATTACATAACGTCAAGTTAGAAAGGAGCGTCCTACGTAAAATAAAACGAAAGGCGGCCAACTGTTGGTCACATCTTGCTTACGATCTGCCCCCTAAAACACGTTATGAGGGAAAGATACGAGGGTGAGTCAAATGAAAACCTTAGATATTTTTATGTCGTAATTTATTGAACACAAAAGGTACACAATGACTTCATTTTCCTATGTAGTCTCCATTGCCACCTGTTAGCCACTCTTCAAACCATGAGTATCATTGTTGTCAACTAACAAGACAATCGAGCTGTGTTTCGAATTTTTATCGCACTTTTAAAGTTTTCATTTAACTCTCCCTCTTAAAAAAGGAAAAAAAAAGACGAGAAAGAAGACGTAAGCAGCTGCTGAATGACCTTAAGGAAAAAAGAGATACTGGAATTTGAAAGGCGCATTAAATGGCACTCTCCGGAGAACTCGGTTTGTAAGAGGCTGTGGATCTGTCTGAAGACGGGCAACGTAATGAATGAATTAAGATTAAATTAGTTAGGTCTTAGTTATTAGCTTTGCCTCGCTTCGGAACTTGGGAGTTACTGAAGCAACGTAGTCACCCATTCCCAGGCTTTCAGCTGCTGAACATAGTCTATGTGTTTCTTTGTCTTTGTCTTCTGTGTGCAGTTTCTCCGTTACCACCACATTTCCCTTAAAGATAAGAAATCGCGCTTTCCAGTGCCTAAATCCGTGGCACCCATTTTATTACGGAAGATCTTATCAGGAAAACACCTTCCATAATAGAAACCCTCTAGTTGTAGTTCGTGTCTCAAAACTGCACAAGTTTCATTTTATTAAATGCAAACCAGATATTCTATAGACACAGAAAGCCAGCCCAAATTATTTGTTTAGTCTGTAATTAGGATGAAATCTGTAGATTTAGTATATTTAAAATTAATAACGTTACTATGCAACGCTGTTGCAATTCCGGTCATGAAGCAGAGCAGAAAGACCGTCAAAGCGATAAAAAGTTCTTCTTTTATATAAATTCCGAAAACTACACCTATATTCTTGGGAGTTGTCTTAATTTTTTTTTGTTTGTTTTTCTTCCTTCGTTTCACTTTGCATTCTTTCTTTTAGTGTAGACACTACAACCGTCTCTCGCTCAAGGACATAGTTCCCACGAGCGATAAATCTACATGTATATGAAGTTCCAGTGACGGAGGAATTAAGACGTTATAGAATATAACAGCTTTGTTTATTTGTGAGAACGCTCTTACGTCACGTGTACGTAACAGGCGGGGTTCCGTGTGTAGTGTAATTCAGCATGAAGCAGAGGTATCGAAACTCGGCTTCATCGTCGTGCAACAGGAGGAGCAGATTGACGTTTAAGGACGCCACTCACGCATTATAACGCCGCTAATCATATTTTTCTCACCAACTACTTTACTGTGCATGTTAATCTCGTGGAGCCTGTAACTTTGCAAGCACAGTCGCCATGTCACCGTGTTGATGATTGATGGTTGCTACAGTGTGACTTTCTGGTCGCCAGTCTGCAACATCTCACTCCTATACGCGCATTTTATGAGACTAGGTCAAGGACTTGCTATTTGCGTTGTTCGTGTTAACATCATTGACATTATCCGGGGATGGTTTGTGCGGTGTAGTGACCAGGCATCAGGTAGGTCGATCGGGGAACCAAGTTGTTACTCCCGTTTGTAGATTATTTAATCCAACTAATCACACACAACCGTGAACAACTATTTGTCATTTTGTGATGTTCCTCTTACATATTTCTGCCCCTGTGAGTCATTGTAGGGGATTCGTTGAGAATGGAATGCGTTTATACTAAATGCTGCCCAAGATGTGCTTTTACGAACTCAAAATAAGACGTTACCAATTAAAATGGCGCTAAAATTTATAAAATGTAGCTTAATTATAGGTATGTAACACTTTTTGGTAACTTCATGTTGAGCTACAGACAAACGTCTAATGTCACTACTGTCGCCTTAATTCTAAGGGAGTTATATCCCTTTGTTGTGCGTTGATGTTCATATTATGGTGGTCAGTCTATTGCACGGAATACGGATAAGGTTAAATTTCTGGTTTCTCTTATACTTCAAGACCGACTGTTGGTCCTAACTAGCCTCCTATCCGGTGGGTACTGGTTAGTCTTTCTCTGGGGGTAAAACGGCCGGGGCGTACTATGAACTATTCATCTCCATCTTGTGCCGAGTTTAAGAATGAATGGATATAAACTTGTATTCCCCTCCATGTGCCTTCGTGGCATGCAAAGGGACAAACTTGTTTTCACATTATCCACTGCCGAGTTTTCGTATTATACATGCAACATTTTGGAAGGTAGTTCTGTTTCCGTCCTCAGGAAGAAGGCAGAATTGAGCCTCATTTCTAGTGACTGTGACTGGCTGATACTTCCCAACGGATCCATACCACTATGTCTCACCTTTTACCCGAAGAAGGAAATAGAAGCAGATCTCGAAATTTTAGAATAAAACATGAACGAAAAATAGTGCCGAAGGTACTGCAACTGTGGTGTAGCTTGGGTGCACCCTAGACTGGTATGGCTTAGGGTGACGTCCTAATGTGCACTGGCGGAATGTTGTGGTCATGAGATTGAATCTGCATGTTATATAAAATACGGATAATTAAGTTGACATACCGTAAGTTTTCGTTAACTAAGGTCGGTGCTATTTAGAGTTAGTTAACTGTCTAACTAGTTAGCAACAAGTCGCATTACCTTAAGAATAAATGGCGAATTTACATAGCATTATGGTATATCAGAGTACACATTGTTATATTATATGTTTGTTGATATTACTGCCATGTAATTTGCTGCCACCCCAATAACGCTGTACGTTGCTGTGTTTTGATGGTGGAAACAGAGGTTACATATATCTGCACACCTTGTTTGCCCAGTCCATTGAAACAGTTCACGCAGCTGTGAACAGGCACAACACGACCGCTGAGGTGTATAGTACGTCATGCATAAGCCCTCGGTCGTTATCTGAAAAGGGAGTGCTCTAAAGAAAAGTAGATTTATTATGGGTGCGTTGGCACCCTTGCATAATACCTGTTAAAATAGCTCTGTCCGTACGTCTGTGCGCGTTTAATAGCCCTGGAACTCGTTTGAATTTTTTTGTTAAATTTAATATTAGAGAACATTTGAATGTAATAGCGGGGTTATTCCAGGGTTTATTAAAATCGGACACAAATAATGGACCCTTCATGATATCCTATGTAGTTTCCTGAACGCATCACCACGGTAACTTTCTAAATATCAGGGGAAAAAATGTTCCTAAAAGAATTTGAGAGAGTTTTGTGGTGTCCAATAAATGTCTTGCGGTTTTCGCAGCTATTAAAGAATTATTATGCAACATAATCCAACGAAATGGCGCTTTTCAAATTAATGCTTTAATTCGATTTTTGACGTCTTCTACATGTTTTGAACCTAATGGGTTCAACATCAGGAAGACAGTTTGTACACAAAAGTTTTCGAACTCGTTCGTCCACATTCTAGACTGCTTACATATGAGTAAATGCATGAAAAACATACCATTAAAAAACTACCTGTACAAACCGTCTTCCTGATGGTGAACACATGATGTTCGAAATACGAAGAAGACGTCAAAAATCGAATTAAAGCATTTGTTTGAAGAGTGTGCATTTCTTTGGTTTCTGTTGCATAATTTTATCGCAAAGCACGGTGTAAAAAAACATTAAAAATGCAATATGTACGTAACTGAATTTGGACAATGGACAGTTCAAAATGGTTCTGAAGGTAGGTTTGTCCGTCCTGCCGCTCGAAAAGAAGACAGAAATCTCGAGTCTTATTAGGCTGTGGTGAGAAGAGTTTTGTTTCACGTTTTAGGTTTAGCGCTGTATTAAATTACGACACTGTAGCTTGCAGCGTATTAACGATATATACAGAGTGGTGCAGAAGTGCTTGTCATCACATACACTGGAAGAAAATTGTACAGAGTGGCGCACAAGTCCTTGTTGTCACATCACACAATCACCATCATCATCATCAACAACACACATATATTGTGTTGGTGCCAAAGAAGGTCATTGTATGAATCCATTCAGTATTGCTAATAATAACGTTCTATGTAAGCAGCTTATGTTGGTTACAAACGACGACTGCTAAGAAAGACGAATTAAGTGTTAAATGACGGTAAGCAGCGCCTCGTCAAACTGCGCCGCCACGTAACCCAATGTAGGACCGTAGGGTGAGGGTATCCGAGAAAACGGCGCTGGAGAAATATTGGGCCTTAAGAAGAAAGAATCAACAGGAGTGTGCAGAAAGTCGCACAATTGGGAACATTACGATTTGCATCCCTGTCACATATTACAGTTATCAAATCAAGGACGGTGAAATGGACGGGGAATTCCTTACGCACTTGGGAGAAGGGAAATGCATACAGAATTTTGGTTGGAAAACTTGAAGGAAAGAGATTATTGGCATATCCAGACATGAATGGGAAATAATACTGAAACAGATCTTAAAATAATAGGATCGGAAGGTTGGGTGTGGACTTGATCAATTTGGCTCAGGATATGGAGAATATGTGGTCTGATGTGAACGTGGTAATGAAACTTATGGTTCCATATAATACTGGTAATCCTTGAAAATCTAAGGACCGGTTAGCTTCCCAAGAAAAACTTTAATTCGTGGATTTAATTAATAAATCACTCTTTGCAGTTTTTGTCCGTTTACCTTTTGCAGTCAGACATGCTTATCAGTATGGTGATAATGTGGAGTAAAGCAATGTATCGAAGCATGTAGAAGGCACGGAAAAAAGGGATTTGTGTACCAAATTTTGACTAGAAACACAAAATATGTGTTTTGTTGTCTCTGCAACTTTTGTCTGAAATATTTTTCATTGTAAGAACTGAACGAGATTTGATCATAAATGCATATTGGTTTCCATGTACAGTACCCGTTATTCTAATTCAGTTTTAATGAAACTTGAATTTTCTCGAGATGTTTACGAATGATACTCAAATATCAAATTTCACGAAAATACTTCCAGTGGGAGTCGCTTTGTTCCATGCAGAAGGATAGACGGACCGACAAACACGGACATGACGAAGCTAACATTCGCTGTTCACAATTTTGCGAAAGCGCCTAAAAGCGTAATTGAAGCGACATAGTAATTTGATTAAAAATTAAATATTCTTAACGAAACGCCACAATTCAGTGCAGATTTATTTGCTTCAAGATTTGGAACTGTCCTGCAAATGTTAAGTAAAAGAAACGTCCTGTTATGCTAACGTAGAATATGAAAACTAAAATATACACAACTTTTACTTTGCCTCTTGTTTAATATGGGTGTGAAACTTGGTATCTAATGTTGAAGGATGTACTTAAGCTGAGGGTGTTGGAGAAGAAGGTATTGAGGAGGATAAATGATGGTAAAAGGTGAATGGAGAAGACTGCATAAGGAAGAGCTTAAATTTTTGTAACCCTAAGAAGGACGAGAAAGGCGTAGCATGGATTGCGTGTTGGGGGGGGGGAGAAAATTTCGTACAGCAATTTTATGGAGGAATCTGAAGAACAGAGAGACCACATGAGAGATCTAGGCTGGATGTTCAAGGAAAGGGATGGGAGAAGGTAAATTGGATTGATCTGGTTCAGGATAGGGGCAACTAGCTGGCTGTTGTTAGCACGGTAATGAACATTCGGCTTCCATAAAACGCGATTGTTTCTTGACTAGCTGAAAAAGTTCAGCTTCTCAAGAAGTACTCTTCTCCAAGGATGTAGTAAAATTGAGTGCACTTTCACATTTACTGTGGAAGCGCCAAACATATTCTGTATCGGGATTCTACGTCAATTACGAGATGTGAACTTTGAACTTTCGCCGGTTCGAGTGTATTGTTCATCTTCGTGTGAGAATTGTGGGACTGTCATGCCCGTAGCTTGTACTTGACTCAACAATTAGTTGAATTTGTTGCCAGACTCTCTGTATTCCTGCTGACGTCATGTCATGATACCTGAACTGACAGACACGTCAAAACACGTCCGGTGGAGTTAAGGTACCTTCTCGCTCTGCATTTCGGGAAATTCATTTCAACCTCAGTATGACATTTCAGAGTTATGAACTATAGAGACGATTATTGTAATTATGAAATTGTCATCAAAACGTTGCCTATCTCCATTTCAAAGTCGTTTGTATTCGTTCCAGTATTATGATGTGATGAACACAGGAGAGCGGAAAAGTTGCGGATTTGTGCTACCTTACGTTTCCTTGAAAATCAAATGAAACTGTTAACAAAGATTGGCTCAGACGTCGTTATCTTTGCATCTGTACCAGACTTCTTGAAAGGAAATGTCGTGAGTTGTCAGTATTACAGACAAACTCAGCCGGCTTTCTCTATTTTAAGCTTCCAGCTGCTCCTTTATAATTGTCCGTAGTTAAGCTCTGATAATGTTGTTGGGAACAAAATAGTAGCACAATAAATTGAAGAGTAAGCATATTCCGAACATTTCTCTGGCATATGAGGCCGTATAGTCTGGTAGTAATCCACTGATATTTAACAGGAGCCTTTTACTACCCTCATCATAAACGCTCGGAAAGAGGTTTTTGTGGCATTTCGGTTCACTGCTACCAGACTATACAGTGTCATATATTTAAGAAGAGGGACCACATAATCTGGGTTTTGATAACCTTAAGTACGACAGCAGGGCGCCCCAGGCTGGATAATAATTTGGTGCCACCGACCGATATTCTTTAAAATTTTTCTGCGTAGGATCGGGCTGGTCAACATTAACGAGGACGCGTGCCCAAGTTTCGGATAATTTTCGGAGAAATTTTTCGTGTGGAAACCTGAGTTTGCTAGCATACTGTTCCAGATTACTCCAATACCCATATACCAGCAATGAAATGCAATTATCTTTAGGATGAAATGTAGGTATAGTCGTCCTCGCGCCTACCAAAACAGTGTATGTGGAAGACGAAGTTTAGCTCCACTCACTCCTAACTTCGGCACTAGAGGGGGGATAGATAAGTGGTCAGTTTCGCTATCAGGCCGCTTTATTTCTGGGTACAGAGCTGCCGGTACATTCTGAAAAGTGACTGGGTTTGCCCCAAAGCCGGCAAGGACGCTTTGGAGAACAGAAAGATTAATTTCCTGTGCCGGGAATCGAACAGTTCCTCAGTGGTTCAGCCCGTAGCCTGATCACTGCACCAGCTGAGCTGTTCTGGCTCCTTGGTGTATCATCAACGATACAAAATTTAGATTGGTATTGATGTAATGTTAATGTAAAGAAAGCCACTGCGTAATATATAATACAGCCTTCATGGAGATCTTCGTTTTGCGTTTGTATCTTTATGTAA
>Ga0136643_10014893_pt1 | contig 11688 bp, 6 predicted proteins | sample TergutLab28metaG_FD_96883 | JGI IMG/M metagenome (GOLD analysis project Ga0136643, IMG submission 96883) | Labiotermes labralis P1 segment gut microbial communities from Petit-Saut dam, French Guiana - Lab288 P1 (version 3) (version 3) | ecosystem: Host-associated > Arthropoda: Insects >...
ATGCTGCCACAACACCCTGTTAACATAATGGAATTATTTTGTGAATGTTTTTAAAATGACTTTAGCAAGGAACAACGTAGCTCCCTGCGGATGATCTAAGGATCGAAACATGTCGGAGCGATTTTAAGTGTTTTAATGTGTTATTTTATGTAAGTGCATTGGTTGGTTGATAATTAAAGTTATGTATGTCTAATTAGATGTTATATTCTTAATAACAAAAAACCAAAAAACTACATGTTTCGACAAGCTGTGACCATCATCAGGTTTTTTCACTCGAAACAATTATATAGAACAATATAGAACAATATTAGTGAAAAAAACCTGATGATGGTCACTGCTTGCCGAAACACGTAATTTTTTGTTTTTCGGTTATTAAGAATATTACATCTAATTAGACATACATAGTTGTAGTTTTTGACTACATACCTTAGTTTATACACACACAATGGGGATGGCACACTTCAAAGCCGTTTTGGTACAGCTTCTTGTCTCCATCTAAGAGCAGATGACAATAACAATCAGTGAGGTGTGACGAAAAGAGAGGTATTAAAACTTTAAACTCCGAGTTAAATCCAATCTTCCATTTGCTAACATTATTAGGAGCTCACCATATTCTCCACGTTAGCAGGATAAGGATTAACCCCTCGAAACATCGATTATTGCTTTCCATTCGACGAGAAGTCAAATCCCGCAGACTTCAACTTCCTGGAATAGTTACTTTTCCTGATTGTAGCCGAAAAAATTTATAAAAAGGAAAGAAAGAAGCTGGAGAGAAATTTATCTCAGTATTTAACCAACCTGAAGCACAAAATTTGTTTCACAATAAGTTTATTTCATGCCTCTACATGTTTCGAGCACATGTGCTCATCATCAGGAGGTTAAAATTGCATTACACAGCCTCTTGTATCACCACACCTATAGGTGGCCGTCTCATGCACGAGAGGCATGAAATAAAAACTTATTTAAAACAAATTTTGTTCATCAAGTTGATTAAATACTGAGATAAATATACTGAGATGCACGGTCAACAAAACGTCAAAATTTGGAGAGAATTGTTTCCAGCTGGCCAAACAAACTGCTGGTAAAAGAGGGAGGGGCAGGAAAGTGCTTCTGAAACGACGATACGTGTCAACTAGATTACACGACATCATATCCTACATCAAATGTAATTCATGGTCACCGCCGTACCAAACAATCTCAAATTTGTGGACATTAGCACAACAGACTACACTTTTCGTGGAAGTACTCGTTGCGCCACCGCAGTGTATTTTGCTATCCACATTCTGTGTCCTGCATGCCACTTGTTGATCCGCTTTGCAAAAAGATTTCGGCCGTATTTTGTTTGGGATTTTGAGATACACAGAATCGCCATGTATGGAATGACCAGTTTAAATTTCAAATTTCCATTCCTTATAGAACCACGCGTTTTAGTGTCAGTACACGTACATCAAGTAAAGCTGGAAATTTAGTTTGACAGCATTAGTTTCAAGATGGCGTCCTGCGTAACAGAATATATTTTTATTATGAGAATAATTTGAAGGTAAAGTTGGCCATGAACAGGTCGCGACGGCGTATAGTAGGAGCAGATAATCATACTCACGCACACAGTATGAGAAATGACACGATAAAGAGAACTATAACTCCACATATGAAATTGTACAGATGAGATTATTATGATATTAGCCTGAATTATGTAAAACAGTAAGATAATGTTAACAACTAGAGTAAGTTTATAAACCTAAAATTATAGTCAGAGATGCTACATATTATTGTAAATTGTATATTTTATACTTTAATGTAATTACGTAGCACACATAGACATAATATGATACCTACCATAGATTTAACCATAATAAGCTTAGACATAGCTTGGTAATAGCATAGAACCCTCATGTAACCCACACTGCCCAACGTTTTTGACAGATATGAGATCTCGTGTCCACTTTACCCCCTCCCTACCCCATACAAATAGCCCATGTATGTTTTGTATAACTGCTTAATGAGTATTTCATGTACAACCTGAATATGGCCATTATCAAGCACCGAAACATGTAGTTGTACCTTACGTAGAAAATACTTTATATTCTACCAATAAATATAGTTGTGTTAGACGAGTACACACACTGTACATTAGTTATTTGGGAGCAGATAGTTCCACTCATTCTTAACCTCGGAAGTAGGTGGATGTGAGTTGTCACCTTCCTGCCCCCGTCGTCTTAACCTGGAAAAGAACAGCTTTGATATTACATAGAACGCTTGGTGGATTCCAGAGCTGGTCCGGATTTATGTGAACGTAAGAATATCTCTCTGTCCTGTTGGGGGTGTGACAACCGGACCGTCCAGCCAGCAGCTTAGTCACTTTACCGCATACGATACATCGGCTCCCGTGAAAATACCGTTTTAATGTAATAGTGTCGTATAGGCGTAAGGAAACTCCCTACAATATTTCAGTGTTTGTGTTGATCCTTCAAGACGTTATGTAAATTAATTTTATTAGGAATCAGGAAGACTCCGTTCATGTGACGTAACACCAAAGATGTTCCTTAACGCAAGAATACAGTAAGAAGTGATCAAACTGTGTAACGTGTGGAGGAAACAAGGTTAGAAGAAAGCCAATACTTCGTACCAAACTCATTACACATTTTCTCAAAGCAGCGTCAGAGACATTCAAACGTTGCTTCATTACTTGGCGCTTACACAAAGCTTTTCACTTCAAAGTTAAAAAGAAAAACACAGAGCTTCACTGCAAGACGTCATTTCCAGAGCTGCTACTTTGTGTAAGTGTACCATACAATATCAGGAGAAACGCTCCAGCGAAATAGAAGAGAAACTTAAAAAAAAGTATTTAGCCGTTTTCATGAAACTCTTTATATGTAAGACCTATAAATGACGTCAGATGATATTAACTTCAGTCTTAATGGATATAAAAGCTTTTTCGAGTGTATTCAAACGAAATCTAAAGAAGGAGAAAGCAGAAATGTGATATACTTGATTTATATTTCGATAGATAGAACATTTACAATGAAACTCAGTTCTGAATCCGCGTTCTAAATATCCCCACTCCGTCTCCTTAGATAAAAGCCGATTTATTTGGAATATTTGGTTTAGAAGGCATGCAGTTTTTTCACTAAAAGTAAAGTATCAGTACCAAGACAATTATCTCTAGCCGTGATAAAGCATGCTTCTCATTTATTCACTGTCCCACATTTGTTTTAGAAAATCAAGGAAATTCGGAAACCGGCTTTGTTTATGTTATTTGGTTAAATAAAAAGAACAGAAATAACTGTACTCAGTAAAATAATGCAGAGAATTGACCAAGGCGTTCTTTATTTTCGAAACTTCCTACGGGATTACAGGGCACAAGAAAATGGGATTTTATTTACTGCCATAAGAAAATTAAGATCTGCCATGAGTCTAAATTTACAAAACTCACACATTTTCACCACGATTTCCTGTAGATCAAGTATGAAGAATTTCGTCCAAATCGGAAAATTAAAGTAAAAATTAAGAATAAATATTTATATACATGTTTGGCTTTCTATTTAACATTCATAGGGCCGAACATCGCTAATATATTCGCAGAGAATAACCAACAAGATGCAGCGTTTCACAATTTCTTTATTTGTGTAAGACGCTCTACATGTTTCAGACGGGTTTTCCGTCCATCATCAGGAGCTCAAAACTGCTCATACAGCTTCAGGCATTTGTCAGACCGTTACTGCTACTTGCCGCTAGCCCGGAAGGGCTAGAAAAACTGTCTGAAACATGTAGAGCGTCTTACAGAAATAAAGAAATTGTGAAACGTCGTATCTTGTTGTTTATACTCTGCAAATTTATTTACACCTCCCGCACTGTATGGCCGTTTCTGTGTCGAAATTGACAGAACTCGCGATTATTCAATGGCATTGTGTGGATATTTTCCTTACCGAATTTCAACCAGATCAATAAATATTATTAAATGTACGGGTGAAAATGCATTTGCGCCCTTAAGGAAATTACGATTCTTCCATCACCGTTAATCACGACACTGATGAACGAGTTAATTATCATCAAGCACAATTTCCCAGAACGTGACGACGTATAGTACATTTTTGCACCGAATCCAACACTTCGTAAACAATGTGGGAATTCGCTTATTTAAACATTTAACCAAAGAAGAAATGTTAAAGAACAAGCACAAAGAGCTACAAGCGTAACGAAGACCATGAAGGTGATATTCCATGGACTTTATATTGCTTACTCTGCCACTACATCGCAATACAGTAACATAATCCGTAAGATATGAACCAACAGGATGCACTATTTACTTTTAATTTATTTCACTAATTAACCTTTGCATGTTTCGAGCAGGCTTACTGCTCATCATAATCAGGAGGTATTACTCTGTATATACACAGTAGTACCTCCTGATAATAAGCAGTAAGCCTGCTCGAAACACGCAGAGGTTAACTATTGAAATAAATTAAACGTAAATAGTGCATCTTGTTGGTTCATATTTTACGGAAATATAACGATGCAGGTCAACAAAAGATTAAACAGTAGCATAACTTACGAATCCTGCGTTAAGCACATTTTAATCATTTAAGTCTTTATCGCAACTAATTCTACACAGCAGCATTTGTTGGTTGAATGTAAAATTGAGAACTTGATTATTAATATCTTTTAGTAAAATTGCATACAGTTCATTTTTAAGAATTTTGTATTAATTTCTTGAAGATGAACATATCGGATCGAAAAATGTTGCCAGAATAAAAGTATAATACACAATAGTTGTTTTTGAAGTTAATTAATTCGTTATTCTAGTCAACAAAATGGGGTATCAATCATACAAAACCATGTCACGACACTCAGACTGTCTTCACAACGCGGTGCAAAGAAACCTTGTACCAAAATTTCACGGAAGTCTAACAAAGGAATGTCGTCACCGAATTTCTTTTAACTAATTTCATTTTCGAATAACTTAAACAACAAGACATTATCTTAGACACAAACATCTCAATGTTTATACCTAATTTATAAACTGCAGTTGCTAAGGACACAGACAGTTGCTCCTCTGTTTTCCACTTTCCATTCCAGTAACGCCGTTAGGAGTTTATAGTACAAACACAGTTTCACTTGAACTATGTGACCCTGTAGATGATGGCATTACAAGCCCTCGAATCATCGAAACGTTCTCGCCCAGCAACACAGCTCACAGCCCACACGACTTGAATCTTCAGTATTTTCGCTTGTGGCTAGTTTCCCCTTCTTCATCCTAGTTCGTTTATTTTCGTAATTAAATTATTTGCATCTTTGTGTATTTCTCATTGTTGTACACACACAGTAACTTCCGCACGTTGCAACTGCCAGCTTTCGGGAAGTACTCTATTAAAGGAATTGAGTGTGAACTGTACAGAAGTTAGAGGACACGAGTTAATTATCTTTGACCTTTAAAAAGCAAAACTCTGGAAGAATCAACTTACTGAGAGAAGAAATGTTAGTTCCGCTATAGAAGGGCTATATACACTGCCGCGTACGGCAAACAAATTGTGTAAACATGACATTAATCATGCAGTGCCTCTGGGTGCAGACAGGTTTTGTCTGACTCAGGGCATGAAACTTGTTGGCAGTCCTTTTGCTACAGTAAAGCCTAAACATAGCTCATGTCGAGGAATTTAGAGATGCGACTGCAGTCTACAAACTATTTCAGGTTCCCACAACGCATACTTTTGTAACAGTCACGTAGAGGATCGGTTACATAACTTATTGAGCGTGGACCCATCCCCGCCCTTGGTAACCTGTAAGTTTCGTGGAACCCCGTACATTTACAGCTGTGACTGTAAGTCTGTAAGTTCTGTTAATTTAGTAAATGCATAATGACAAAGAAATGTCATAATTTCAGAAACGCTGTACATTGTCACATTTCATCCCTCACAATAATACTAACAGACGATAATATAGGAAATACGTGGTTGTCGGGAGAAAAAGACTTCCTGAGAATTATGTAAATTCCCGAGGTCCGTAGGGTAATTTGCTGAAAAAACCTGTCCTTATCGTAAGTGCCGGCGGTCCACAGATTGGCAACTATTTAGAGGAATTCTGCAGTACCTTCTTCAAATACTCAATTTGCCTTCCAATTGCATTCGTTCATAAGAAGGAAAAAGGTAGGTGTGTAAATATGCATGTATGTGTATGTATGTATGTGTGTATGTATGTATGTATGTATGTACGTATGTATGTAGGTACGTATGTAGGTATGTACGTATGTATGTATGTATGTATATATGTGTGTGTGTGTGTGTTTATGTGTGTGTGTGTTTATATATATATAGTTATATATATATATGTCCAAACTCCCACCATTTTCAATTTTTGAACCAGCTTGAACTATATTCACCACACTTGGTTCGAATATTATGTAATTAAAGTTCATAAGCCGTCCATTATAGTTCTGTAAGGCGAGAGAAGCCGCTACCAATGGCCGCGCGATGGAAGGCGTGGTGTCTGCGGCCGCTCGCAAGCTGTGATTGTGGGTTCATTTCTCACCGGTGGCATGGATGTGTGTCTGTTGTGAGTGTTGTGTGATGTCAGGTAGAGGTCTCTGCGACGAGCTTTCCACTCGTCCAGAGGAGTCCTACAGACTGTTGTGGTGCGTCGTTGTGTGTGATCTAGAAACTTCGTCAATGTAGAGGCCCTGGCCCACTGGGTGGGACTCTCGCGCCCAATAATAAAAAAAACGCGAGGGGAAAATATTTTGTCAAAAAAAATTGTAATGACGTGAATGTTTGCTAATGCAAACAGACAATTTGACTGTCCTCCTGCACAGTATAAACTGCATTCTGACATCTACATGTATGGGCGAACTACATGCTACTGTGTTCAATAGAAATTAATTCTGTAATTTCGTCTGTCAATAATAAAGAACAAAGGGAATAATCTGACCCTTTCGTTGTGTATTTAACGATGCTCTCAATAGCTAGACAACATAAAATTCCATTAAAAGGAAAGGAGCATGTATTATTTGGTATCGACGTCTCGAATGAACCTAGTGCCTCAAAATTCGGGATAGAAAATCACAACTTATTATTTCACGGAAATCCGTTTTCTTTACATAAAAAGCCCAAACACAGGAGTGCAAATAATTCCCAGAAATCTAAGAATCATCTGAAAATTCTAGGTGTCCGAAGTGTAAGGTACGTGCAGAGGTCCGAAAAATATTACATATAGTACACAAAATTTAGTGGCGTGAGGGGGAACTTGCGCCAGGATTTGTGCACCCCTGGCCTAAGACTATCAAATTGCATATAATTTAAAAATATCACTTATCAGTACATCATAATTGCAAACGATGAAGTTATTGTACTTGGTGGTACAAATATTCTGACTCATACTGTATTTCTGTTTGTCCCAACGGGGGTTTTTGCACTGCACGAAGTAAAGGAGAAAGTACCGCCCATCTGCGAGGGTGGAGTGGATGAAAAAGGGCAGTGTTGTCGTAAAGCAGACGGGAGTCAACTGACATAGCCAAGGGAGAGGAGAAGTAACGAACAGTTATGTAAGGTTAATCGACAAAATGTACTTATTAAATTAATACTTAAATCAATTCTTCTTCTCTTCTACATTTTTAGAACATCTTATGTTCACCATCAGGTAGGCTACATTGTACATGCAGCCTTATAAGTTATGTTGTCCATGGTTTGGCTTCAGTTATTTTGACATGCCTGTTTTTTACACCATTCTTGTAATAAAACCAACTAGATACACTAATGTCTCAAATTAATTTTTTGAATAAAACTCTACCTGTTTCGGACAGTTCCTCTGTCCATCATTAGGAGTTCTTCACTATACACACTGCAATGGTGTATGTCATACAGGTTACAGTTAACAGCTTGCGAGCAGGATCCAGACGGAACTGGTTCCGTCCTGATCCTGCTCGCAAGCTGTCAGCAAACCCTGTACGACATATAACATTGCTGTGTGTACAGTGAAGAACTCCTAATGATGGACAGAGGAAATGTCCGAAACTAAATTTCAGAAATTAGTGTATCTACTTGGTTTTATTATAAGACTTTATCACGATGCACGGTCATCTGAACGTCAAACTTTTCATACCGTACAGCTGCATTGACTTCGCACAATTTTTCCTTTGTGTTCCTATACTGATATATTTGTTTTGCCTGTTGAGCATTAGCGAACTTTACGTTTTTTGTACCGTGCAATGTGATACAATTAAGTAATGTTAACCAACGTGGAAAACATACCATATAAGGCTGTATGTACAATATAGTCTACCTGATGATTAACATAAGATGTTCGAAACATGTAGAAGAAAAGAAAAATTGAATTAAAACGTTAACTTGAAAAGTCCATTTCGTTCGGTAACATTACTTAATTGTATCAAAATACACGGCACTAAAAAAAATTGTAGTGTCTGTCGGAAAGGGGCTGGATTTCAACCAAACTTTGTATCGACAAATACTACGTGAAAAGATTGTATACTGACTTCATTCGGTAGTTTACGCTGCCATTATATCAGATCTCTTATCTGATAAGAGAGACTCAAAGACAATACAGTAGCTTCGTCTAACTACACATTCTAATTCACTATGTTCAAATTATGTACAGTGGAAATAATAAATCAAGTTCACAAATAAATCAGTAAATACCGCAAGTTAGCTTGCCTGATATATAAACCAAATTACGCGAATTTAGAATTAAGAATTAAGTCTGAACTAGGTCCGAATGTAGGCAACTCAAATTCTGTTGGAATTTCAAAACAACCAGCACGGCTTACCTGGTAAAATCAGAAGACAGAAGATCATTGCAAGACTCATAACCAAATTATATACTGTCTTCGTTTTCAGTCTTCTTCAACAGCTCTGGATACGTAACTGCGGTAAATCAAATAATTACTTGTACGTTGTGTATAAAATGCGTAGTAAAAAGGTCGTTTAGCGGGCGTACTGGCTTATATAGAGATGAAGCGTAAAGTCAGCCATTCCAGAAAGTTTAGCGAACTGTCAGGTCACTTTCAGACGTACAAATGTCTCTAAATCCAATGAATGGCAGAGGTATTTGCTGAAAGTGCGTGGCTGCTAGCTTCCTGCATTTATGAAAAAAGGTAAAGTGATCCCATTACAGGCCCAGTGTGGCCCAGAGGGTGGGTAGAGGTGTAGCTCTACTCTTCCATGATCGCGGCACTAGAAGGGGGTGAGTGGTCAGCAGCACGTCCCGGCCGCACTTTGCCCCCGGGAAAGATCCAGTACCCATTTTACAGGAGGCTGGATGGGCCCTAGGGCCGGTCTGGACGGGCGGAAAATCTCGTCCACACCGAGTTTCGATCCCCGGACCACCCAGCCCGTAGCTCAGTCGATATACCGACTGAGCTACCGGGCCCACATGTATGTAATGAATAAAAATTTCCAATCAAGTTACAAGTTTTAAACCAAAACTGTTAATTAAACATGGCCTTCACTACAATAAAATTCGCTGATGAAGAGTATTGACAACAGGCGGAGAAAGTTTATTTATAACGCGTCATTATATTGTTATACACGACTTGTTCACTGTGAAGCTCACCGTTCGGCTTCCGCTTAATTCTATAGCATTTAATACTCTCTACATTTAAAAAGAGTTACTTGTTATGCGGCAGCCGACAGAAATGTGTTAAGAAAATTGATGATTTTCATCACGACTTGTGCGAAATGCGTCACGAATTGGCCGTTGTGCTGTGTAGTGCTATAATAAAGTACAATCGAAATACTTCCGTTGATCAGTTGTGTTTAATGCAAAATGCTGAGTCGTCTTAACGAGCAAAACGAAAAATACACGACATTTCTCTTAGCGGTGCCCCAAGCATTAGAGCTTTATCGCGTAGAATGCCTGCATTAGACGTGACATCCTGTTAGAGCTTTGGTGTTCGGGACAGAGATAAAAGAAACGCAATTTTATATTTGTATTTCCGTGCATCGTAATTCTAGTTTGAAGAAATCCGACAAGATGCAACTGTAAACAGATATTTATTTACTGCTAAATTACTCTACATGTTTCGGGCGTCCATCACGCCCATCATCAGGAGTACATAAAACTGTAGTTGCAGCCTCTGGGATAGGCCATACTATCTGGGGAGCGAGCTTCTTCAAACGTGACCACGTGGTCACTTTTGAAGAGACTCGCTCCCCAGATAGTATGATCTGTACCAGAGGCTACAACTACAGTTTTATGTACTCCTGATGATGGGCGTGATGGACGCCTGAAACATGTAGAGTAATTTAGCAGTAAATAAATATCTGTTTACAGTTGCATCTTGTTGGATTTCTTCAACCTAAAAGAGACGCAGTAACTTATTCAAATCCTTTATGAAATAACTTAGACTTATAAAATTTGTATCCATTTAAACTTCTTGAGATTTAATATTTTTGAGATGGGGAATATTGGGATACTTTCTTCCAGAATGTGATGCCACGTAGCTTGATAAATGATACCACGACAAACTCTTCTACCACGAAGATGGAGAAAGCAGATCCCTGCACCACTATGACACCCATTTATCAAAGTACGCAGCTTTACATTCCGTAAGGCAATGAGACCCATTTAAAACTACTAAGCATGAAAAAACTGTAAAATTACTTTTATTTGCTTTGTTCTCCACATATAAGAAAGAACATTCTGCTCTTTCACCATCCCCAAACTTCGCCCGCTTGTCCTTCTTAAAACAGAAATATTAAAATGAAGAAGAATATGGAGCATTTGTGGAATGATGCTTAGGTAGGAAAGCTGAAGCACTCGGAGAAGAACTTGTACCTGTACCAGCAAAACGTTGTGCACGACAAAATTCGCAGGGAATAATCTGGAATTGAATCCGCTTCTCGCCCGTTACACGCGTGGCAATAACTGCCTGATCCATGGCACGGCTTTCAGGTCATAAATTTCTTTTAATGTAACTTAAAAACTCAGTTCGTACGTTAGAGTAAACACACAGTTCCACCGGTAAAGACGTCAAGTGACTAACTTTTAAAGCCCAATGTTAATATATGGACCATATCCCGTTTAACATTTCGTAATCCCTATTATTTACCTAAAGAGTGGTAAATGATTGGTCTTTGTAGCGGAGGAAGAGTACACTGTGTTTGAGATACAGAGTTAACTGAATATCTTGTACGCCTTAGACGTCAAAAATGTATTATTGCATAGTCTTATAAATAAAATCTTTAGGTGAAATACAGTGCTTTAGTAAAAACGTATGTGGCCTTTTTAATTGGGTTAGACAAATTCAGAGCAAGATTCGACCAATTTTCGACTTAGTTTAAACACCTGTCATTTACGAGGGTGAGTCACATGAAAACCTTACTTACTTACTCCATGGTGCAGAGTCCTTCTTGAGCAGCTAACTGGTTTGCAGCTAGTCAAGAAATTCCCCGCATTTCACCTAAACCGAAGGTTCATTACCGCACTCACAAGCGTCCGACACCTGTCCCTATCCTGGGCCAGCCCAATCCAGTCCATGTACCCACATCCCACCTCCTGGAGATCCGTCCTAATATTATCCACCCATCTACGCCTAGGTCTCCCAGTGGTCTCCTTCCCTCCAGTTTCCCCACCAAGACCCTATACACCTCCCTCTCCTCACCCATACGCGCCACATGCCCAGCCCATCTCATTCTTCTCGATTTTATCACCCGCACAATATTGGGTGAGGCGTACAAATCA